>OCTX014536875.1_pt1 | contig 16865 bp, 13 predicted proteins | sample 1539691 | NCBI WGS metagenome assembly OCTX01 (sample SAMN02144231, study PRJEB22623) | gut metagenome | biome: sheep rumen | host: Ovis aries | place: New Zealand | reverse complement strand
ATGCTGGTCAGCAATGTCGAGGATACCTTCAATGAGATATGGCAGGTCACCAAGCCCCGAAGTATTTTCCGTACCTTTACAGACTATCTCGCCGTCTTCTTCGTGTTCCCCATCATCATCGTGCTGACTTCTGGAATCTCTATTTTCATGGCTACCATAGCGGATTCCATGCCCGACTTCCTGCTCTTGGGGCCCACCTTGCGCTTCCTGATAGACCTCTTGCCGTATGTGCTGATGTCCGCAATGTTCATCGCCCTTTATGTCTTCATGCCCAATACGCATGTCAAGATTTCTGCTGCCCTGGTGCCCGGCATCCTGGCAGGTATCGCCATGCAGGGACTCCAGATATTCTACATCCATTCCCAGATGTTCCTTTCCAGCTACAATGCTATCTACGGGTCCTTTGCAGCCCTTCCTTTGTTTATGTTGTGGGTACAGATTTCCTGGACCATCTGCCTCTTCGGTGCAGAACTCTGCTATACCAACCAGAACCTCGACTATTACGATTACGATGCCAACACCCGTGAGGTCAGTCATCGCTATCGCCTGATGCTCTCCGCCTTGCTGATGAGCCATATCTGTAAGCGCTTTGCCAACGGGCAGAAAGCGCCCACAGCCCTGGAACTGCGGACGCTGACCACCATCCCCATTCGTTTTGTCAACGACCTCATCTTCGACCTGTTGAAGGCAGGGCTGATTGTAGAGCTGACCAGCGATGAGAAAAGCGACACCTCCCGTTTTATGCCTGCTGAGGATATATCCCGCATGACACTCGGTCTGATGATTGACCGCCTGGAGTCGCAGGGGCAGTGGAAAATCGACTTGGACATCTCTTCTCTGCTGGGCGAAAAGTGGGGTAGAGTCATGGAGGTGCGGAGTTCTTATTTGCGCGATGCCCGAAGTATTTTGTTGAAGGATTTGTGATTAATTTCCTCCTTTTTTGCATTTTTTATATTTTTTTTCATGGTGATATGTGAATTTTTTTGTAATTTTGCCATGAAATTATAGTATTAATCATTTTTCGTAGGGTTATGGCCAAATACAACATTACAGAAAAGAAGGAAAAAGAGGCGGCTTACAGAAGTCTGGTGAACCCTAGGTTGATGGACGAGATGAAGGAGAAGATTCTAAACATCATCGTCATGCAAAAGAAGTATAAGGATAAGGATTATTCAGCCAAAAAACTTGCCGAAGATTTAGGAACAAACACGCGTTACATCTCTGCAGTGGTGAATGTCCGCTTCCACATGAACTACACTTCTTTCGTCAACAAGTTCAGGATTGAGGAAGCCATGGCTATTCTGGTGGACCGCAGGTATCAGGACCTCCGCATGGAAGAGGTGAGCGACATGGTAGGCTTTGCCAACCGTCAGTCGTTTTATGCTTCTTTCTACAAAATCATGAGCATGACTCCGCGTGATTATCGTTTGAAGCACCTTGCCCAGCATCCCTCTGAGAAGGTAAAGACGGAAAAGAAGCGCTAGTCACATGATGAACTATGTTGATGAGCGTTTCGCTGACATCCAATTGCTCAGATACCGCCTGAACGGATTTGAGCAATTATCTTTATGTCAGAAGCAACTGGTCTATTACCTCTCACAGGCCACCCTTTATGGGCGTGACATCACTTTCGATCAGTTTGGCCGTTATAACCTCCGCATCCGTAAGCTGTTGGAGGCTATCTATACAGACTTCACCATCCCGCACGACACCCCTGACTTCCAGGCCTTGGAGACCTATCTGAAGCGCATCTGGTTCTCCAATGGCATCCATCATCACTATGGCTCGGAGAAATTCCAGCCCGGTTTCAGTGAATCCTTTTTACGTCAGTGCATCCAGCAGGTCGATGCCTCACGCCTTCCCTTGAGGGCGGGTGAGACCCTCGAAGCCCTTTGCCGTGAGCTATTCCCCGTTATTTTCGATCCTACCGTACTCCCCAAACGTGTCAACAAAGCGGATGGGGAGGACTTGATACAGACCTCCTCCTGCCATTTCTATGAGGGAGTTACCCAGCAGGAGGCAGAACAGTTCTATGCTTGTCAGAAAGCGGCTGACAAGAACAATCCCGCCCCCATTTCATACGGTCTGAACACCACCCTCGTCAAGCGCGATGGCGTGGTTTGCGAAGAGGTGTGGTCAGCCTCCGGTCGCTATGCCAAAGCCATCCGTCCTATCGTCTATTGGCTGGAGAAAGCCAAGACCGTGGCAGAGAATGACCACCAGGCACATACCATCCAGCTGCTGATAGACTATTACCAGACCGGTGATTTGCGTATCTTCAACGATTATTGCATCTCATGGGTCAACGAACACGAGGGGCGCATCGACTTTGTCAATGGGTTTATCGAGGTCTATGGCGACCCCTTGGGGCTGAAGGGCTCTTGGGAGGGTATCGTAGAATATAAGGACCTAGAGGCTACCAAGCGCACCCAGACCATCTCGAATCATGCCCAGTGGTTCGAGGACCATTCCCCTGTTGACCCGCGCTTCCGTAAACCGAAAGTCAAGGGGGTGGTAGCCAATGCCATCTGTGCCGCCATGCTGGGAGGCGATGAATATCCCTCTACGGCCATTGGCATCAACCTGCCTAATGCAGACTGGATACGTGCACAGCATGGCTCCAAGAGCATCACCATCTCCAATATCACTGATGCCTATAACAAGGCAGCTCAGGGCTCTGGCTTCAAGGAGGAGTTTGTCATCGATCCGGAAACGCTGGCACTCATCGGGAAATATGGTGACCGCTGTGACGACCTGCATACCGATTTACATGAATGTCTGGGACATGGCTCCGGCCAACTCCTGCCAGGTACGGACCCTGATGCTCTCAAGGCCTATGGTAATACCATAGAGGAGGCGCGTGCCGACCTCTTTGGCTTGTATTATATGGCTGACCCGAAACTGGTGGAGCTGGGACTCCTTCCCGATGGCGAGGCATACAAGGCACAGTATTATTCCTATATCATGAATGGTCTGATGACGCAACTGGTACGTATCCAACCAGGTCATCAGATAGAGGAGGCACACATGCGTAACCGTGCGCTCATAGCCCATTGGTGCTATGCGCAGGGTGGGGGTGTCATCCAGCTTGTACAGCGTGCAGGCAAGACCTATGTGCAAGTGAGCGACTATTCAAGACTTCGTTCATTGTTTGCAACACTTCTTGCTGAGATTCAGCGTATTAAGAGTGAGGGTGATTATGATGCAGCACGCCAATTGGTAGAGACCTATGCCGTCTCTGTCGATCCTCTGCTCCATGCGGAGGTGCTTGCTCGTTACCAGCGGTTGAACCTCGCTCCTTATAAGGGCTTCATCAATCCCTGGCTCCTCCCTGTCCTCGATGAGCATGGTGACATCTGCGACATCCAAGTCAACTATTCAGAGTCCTATACCCATCAGATGCTACGCTACAGTACTGAATATGGAACGATGTGAGAGGTAAGATGGAAGAAGTAAGAGATATAATCAAAGAAATTAAGCGATCCTTCAGGCTGATGATGGACGGTGCAGTAGCGCAATCCATGCGCGACAAGGGCCTAGACTACCACCTCAATTGGGGTGCCACCATTCCCCGCCTGCAGGCCAAAGCCGGGGAAATCAAGGCAATGTTTAATGCTTCTGATGTTTCTGATAATTCTGAGCGAAGCGAATTTAATGTTTCATCTTTAATGTTTAATTTATACGAACTTTCCATTGCTCTTTATAAAGAGAACGTCCGTGAGTGTAAGATCTTGGCTTCCATGCTGATGCCTCCTGACGAGATACTTCCTGAGGTGGTGGATATATGGCAGGAGCAGATACCCTCCCAGGAGATTGCCGAACAGCTGGCTTTTAACCTCTACCAGTACCTCCCGTACGCCCCCGAGAAGGCCTACCAGTGGATAGCCTCCGACAAGGAGTACGACCAGCTCTGCGGCTTCCATATCCTCACCCGTCTGTTTATGAACAGACAGGAACCCAACGAGCGGGGCATCAACGAATTCCTCGACCAGGCGCTGTGTGCCCTCCAAGGCCCCTTCCCTGCTGTCCGTAAGGCAGCGATGCAGAGTCTTCAGCGCTTCGCAGAATTGGGTATTCTCTATGAGCGATTGGCAAAAAATGCGACAAAATCCATTCATTTAGACATTTTTTAAAGAATTCTTGCCTGTTTCTGCCAAATTCTTTGTACTTTTGTGCGGTTTTTAACCAGTTTAACCACATAAGATGAGAGAAAGTGTCAAAGAAACGGTCAAGAATATACTGACCCATTACTTAGAACTTAACAAGTATAGGAAGACCCCGGAGCGTTACACCATCCTCGATGCGGTGTATGAAATGGAGGGCCATTTCACGTTAGAAGAGTTGGGCGACAAGTTGGTTGGCGACTACAACTTCCCAGTCAGCAGAGCCACTCTTTACAACACGTTAAAGCTCTTCGTGGAGTTGCGTCTGGTGATTCGTCACCATATCCAGACCACCACGCGCTACGAGGCATGTTATAACAACGGTAGCCATTGCCATCAGGTGTGTACCATGTGTGGCAGGGTGACAGAAGTGAAGTTCCAGCCTGTAGATGATGCCGTCCGGTCACTGCGTACCAAGCGCTTCCATAAAGACGGCTTCGCGCTCTACATCTACGGTGTCTGCAGCAGTTGTCAGGCCAAGATGACCCGTATGGCGCGTATGGAGAATATGAAAAAGAACCAAAAAGATAAAGAAAATGAATCAAGGAAAAGTTGATGTCCTGCTGGGTTTGCAGTGGGGTGATGAAGGAAAAGGTAAGGTAGTTGATGTGCTCACCCCTCAGTATGATGTGGTGGCTCGTTTCCAGGGAGGTCCTAATGCCGGTCATACGCTGGAGTTCGAAGGTCAGAAATATGTGCTTCGCTCCATTCCCTCCGGTATTTTCCAGGGAGACAAGACGAACATCATAGGCAATGGTGTTGTACTGGCTCCCGACCTGTTCATGGAGGAAGCTCTGGCTTTGGAGGCCAGCGGTCATGCGTTGAAGGACCGTCTGCATATCTCCAAGAAAGCCCATCTCATCATGCCCACCCACCGCTTGCTCGATGCCGCCTATGAGGCCCAGAAGGGTAAGGACAAGGTAGGCACCACTGGCAAGGGCATTGGTCCCACTTATACCGACAAGGTCTCTCGCAATGGACTCCGCGTGGGTGATATCCTCGACAACTTCGAACAGAAATATGCTGCTCATAAGGCTCGCCATATGGCGATACTTAAGAGTTTAGAGTTTAGAGTGGAGAGTGTAGAGTTTGAAAAGGTCGAGCAGAAATGGCTCCAGGGCATTGACTACCTGCGCCAGTTCCACCTGGTCGATTCCGAGCACGAGATCAACAAAGCGTTGCGTGCCGGCAAGTCCATCCTTTGCGAGGGTGCCCAGGGTACCATGCTCGATGTCGATTTCGGTTCCTATCCCTTTGTCACCTCCAGCAATACCATCTGTGCAGGTGCCTGCACCGGTCTGGGCATCGGTCCCAACAAGATTGGTGAGGTCTATGGCATCATGAAGGCCTATTGCACCCGTGTCGGTGCCGGTCCTTTCCCCACAGAGCTGTTCGACGAGACCGGCAAGCTCATCCGTGACCTCGGTCATGAGTATGGGGCTGTCACCGGTCGTGAGCGTCGCTGTGGCTGGATAGACCTGGTAGCCCTGCGCTATAGCATCATGGTCAATGGCGTCACCCAGCTCATCATGATGAAGTCCGACGTCCTCGACGGCTTCGACACCATCAAGGCGTGCACCGCCTATAAAGTCAACGGTGTTCTCACCCGCGACTTCCCCTATAACATCGAAGAGGGCATCGAACCGGTCTATGAGGAACTCCCCGGCTGGAAGACCGACATGACGCAGTTCACCGCCGAGTCCCAGTTCCCTCAGGCCTTCCGTGACTACATCGCCTTCCTTGAGAAGGAACTTGAGACCCCGATCAAGATTATCAGTATCGGTCCAGACCGCGCTCAAACAGTAGTTAGGGATTAAAGATTAAAAATTAAAGATTAAATTCGCTTCGCTCAGAAGTAGAGAGGGTTAAAGATTAAAGATTAAAAATTAAAGATTAAATTCGCTTCGCTCAGAAGTAGAGAGAATTAAAAATTAAAAATTAAATTCGCTTCGCTCAGAAGTTGAGAGATAAATAGTAAAGAATATAAATATAAAATTAAAGATTAAAACGTTAAGCATAACATTAAACAATTATGAAGGTTGACAACCAAATCGTTACTGATACCAAGGCATTTGCTGTCCGAATAATAAAACTCTATAAGTATTTAACTGAGGAGAAAAAAGAGTTCGTGATTTCAAAGCAGGTGTTACGTAGCGGGACGAGTATAGGAGCAAATATCAGCGAAAGTGTTTTTGCTCAGAGCCGAATGGATTTTGTCAGCAAGATGAGTATAGCACTGAAAGAAGCAAATGAAACAAAATATTGGTTAGAACTGTTAGTAGAAACAGATTATCTGACAAAAGAACAATATAAATCAGTTGCAGAAAATGTGAAGAAGATAATTGGAACATTAGTCAACATTGTTAACTCAACAAAGAATAATGTTTAATGTTTAATGTTTAATGTTTAATGTAAAATATGAAACCAAGTATTCCCAAAGGAACGCGCGACTTCGGTCCCGTAGAAATGGCCAAGCGCAACTATATTTTCAATACCATCAGGGCAGTCTATGAGCTCTATGGCTTCCAGCAGATTGAGACTCCTGCCCAGGAGACCCTCCAGACCCTCATGGGCAAGTACGGTGAAGAGGGCGACAAACTCCTGTTCAAGGTACTGAACTCAGGCGACTTCTTGTCAAAATTCACATCTGAAGAACTCTCAACTCTTAACTCTCAACTTTCAACTAAAGTAGCTGCTAAGCTATGCGAGAAAGGCCTGCGCTACGACCTCACCGTGCCCTTTGCCCGTTATGTGGTGATGCACCGCGACGAGCTCCAGCTTCCCTTCAAGCGCTACCAGGTACAGCCCGTATGGCGTGCTGACCGTCCCCAGAAAGGTCGTTATAGAGAGTTCTACCAGTTCGACGGTGATGTGGTAGGCTCCGACTCCCTCCTCAACGAGGTCGAGCTCATGCAGATTGTCGATGAGGTATTCCGCCGCTTGGGTGTCCGTGTGGAGATCAAGATCAACAACCGTAAGATTCTCACCGGTATCGCGGAGGTCATCGGTGCCGCAGACAAGATTGTCGATATCACTGTAGCCATCGACAAACTCGACAAGATAGGCATCGACAACGTAAATGCAGAGCTGCGTGAAGACGGTCTCACGGAAGAGCAGATCCAGAAGCTCCAGCCCATCATCCAGCTGCAAGGCACCAACGACGAGAAGCTCGCCACCATCGCTGAAGTCCTCAAGGACAGCGAGACTGGTCTGAAGGGCATTGAGGAAGTCCGTTACATCCTCTCCACCTACAACCGTGTCCATCCGTGTCCATCCGTGCCTAATAATCAATCTTCACTGAGTTTAGATCTCACGCTCGCGCGTGGTCTAAACTATTACACCGGTGCCATCTTCGAGGTCAAGGCCCTGGATGTGGAGATGGGCAGCATCTCCGGAGGCGGCCGTTACGACAACCTCACGGGCATCTTCGGTATGCCCGGTCTCTCGGGCGTGGGCATCTCCTTTGGTGTCGATCGCATCTACGATGTGCTGAACACCTTAGACCTCTATCCCAAGGACTCGCTCACCACGACTCAGGTGCTCTTCATCAACTTTGGAGACCAGGAGACCGCTTACTGCCTTCCAATCATCAGTCAGGTACGTGCCCAGGGCATCCGTGCGGAGATCTACCCCGATGCAGCCAAGATGAAGAAGCAGATGTCGTATGCCAATGCCAAGCACATCCCCTTCGTTGTCCTCGCTGGCGAGAACGAGATGAATGCCGGTAAGGTAACTCTCAAGAATATGGAAACAGGTGATCAATCACTTCTTTCAACGAAAGAACTGATTGAGAAAATTAAAAAATTAAAAAATTAAAAATTAAATTCGCTTCGCTTAGAGTGAGAGGATTAAAGATTAAAGATTAAAGATTAAAGATTAAAGATTAAAAATTAAAAATTAAAAATTAAATGCGCTTCGCTTAGAAAATTAAGGTATGAGAAAAAATTTAATGTTTAATTTTTCATGTTTAATGTTCCTTCTCCTGTTCGTGTCTTTCACTCAGGAGAAGCAGACCACGATATTCATCATTGGTGACTCCACCGCTGCCAAGAAGGACCTATCTACCGGCTCTCCCGAGCGAGGGTGGGGCATGGCGCTGCAGGACTATTTCACCAGTCCTGTAGTGGTCGATAACCATGCCGTCAATGGCCGTTCCTCGCTGAGTTTCTATAACGAGGGACGCTGGCAGAAGGTGTTGGACAAGATGCAGCCCGGTGACTATGTCATCATCCAGTTTGGCCATAACGACGAGAAGCCCGCGGTCGATCGCCATACCGAGGCCCATTCCACCTTCCAGTGGATGTTGGAGCGCTATGTCCGCGAGACCCGTGAGAAAGGCGGCATCCCCATCCTCATGAACTGTGTGGTTCGCCGTAACTATACCCTGAAGGTCGATGGCAAGGCAGAAGACGAGGCCCTGCGCAACACCACCTTCAAAGACGCCCCCAAGACCATCGAGGGCGACACCCTCGTCGATACCCACGGCTTCTACCGCATCGCCCCCCGCTTGGTGGCCGAGCGTTTGCATGTCCATTATATCGACGCCAACAAGATTACCTACGACCTCGAGACCTCGCTGGGCAAGGAAGGCTCCAAGAAACTCCACATGTGGTATAAGCCCGGTGAGCATCCCGCCCTTCCCAAAGGTCGTCAGGACAATACCCACTATAACGAGTGGGGAGCCCATCAGGTAGCCCGCCGTCTGGCGGATGCCCTCTGTGTTGAGATTCCTTTATTACAGAAATATAGAACCAATCAAAAGTAATATGATTATGAGAAAACACGTATTGTTAATGGGACTTTTGCTATGTTCATTAGTGGCTTCTGCCCAGATGAGCGACCAGCAAGTCATCCAGTTCATTGCTTCAGAGGCCCGGGCAGGAACCTCTCAGGGCCAGATTGTCACCAAGTTGATGCAGAGAGGTGTGAAGATTGATCAGATTCGCCGTCTGCGCAATCAGTATGACTCTCAGATTTCCAAGCGTGGCATGTCAGGTGCTGCTGATGGTGCGGTAGCCATGGCTGCCAAGCGCATGCAGGGCAATAGCGATGGTACTACCTCTCAGGAGTTGACTACCGCCAAGGTCGGTACTTCCGGTACGATAGAAAGAGATGCCAGTGCTGAGGTGGAAGACGTTCAGAACGACGTACAGGCCACACAGGGCAAAGCACCCGATGCTAATGGCAAGCAGGTCTATGGCCGTGACATCTTCCGTCAGGCCAATCCTAGCTTCCAGCCCAATGCCAACATGCCCATTCCCGATAATTATGTCTTGGGACCTGGCGACCAGGTGGTGGTAGATATCTATGGCGCCTCTCAGAGCACCATTATCCACACCATCAGTCCCGAGGGAACCATCACGGTGCAGGGCTATGGCCCTATCTACCTCAGCGGCCTTTCTGTGGCAGGTGCTCAGAAGAAGTTGCGCAACACCCTGGGCTCTCGCTATAAGAGCAGCGATCTGAAGCTCACCGTAGGCAACACCCGCACCATCCAGGTGAACATCATGGGCGAGGTTCGTACCCCAGGTACCTACCATCTCTCCGCCTTTGCCAATGTGTTCTATGCCCTCTATCGTGCCGGAGGAACCAGCGACCTGGGTACTTTGCGTAATATCAAGGTTTATCGCAACGGTCGTCTGGTTACGGTGGTGGACCTCTACCAGTATATCCTCAATGGCCGTATGGCCGGTAACATCCGCCTTCAGGACAATGATGTCATCCAGGTGGAACCCTACGAGGCTCTGGTCGGCATCACGGGCAATGTCAAGCGCCCCATGTTCTACGAGATGCGTAAGAACGAGAGTGTCGCCACCCTGCTCAAGTATGCCGGTGGCTTTACAGGCGATGCCAACAAGAAGACCGCCCGTCTGGTGCGTCAGTCTGGCGAGCACTATCAGGTATATAATGTCAACGAGTTCGACATGAGCACCTTCAAACTCATGGACGGTGATGCCGTCACCATCGATGGCATGATCAACCGCTTCGAGAACATGGTCGAGATCAAGGGTGCTGTGTTCCGTCCCGGTCAGTTCCACTTGGGTGGTAATGTCACCAGTGTCCGCTCCCTGGTCCAGGCTGCTGATGGCTTGACCGAGGACGCCTTTACCGGCCGTGCCGTCCTGCACCGCCTGAAGGCAGACCGTTCGTTGGAGACCGTTTCCATCGACCTGGCAGGCATCATGAGCGGCACGGCTGCCGATGTTCCCCTGCGCAATGAGGATGTGCTCTTTGTCATGACCCAGGAAGACCTCCGTCAGGAGCGTACCTTCACCATTTCCGGTCAGGTCATGAGTCCCGGTACTTACGAATATTCTGACAACACCACCATTGAGGACCTCATCGTCATGGCAGGTGGTCTGCGCGACCAGGCATCACTCATGCGTGTGGAGGTGAGCCGTGTACTGCGCGACCCGTATGCCACCAAGAAGACCGACCAGTATGCCAAGAAGTATCACTTTGACCTGAAAGACGGACTGACGGTAGGTAGTGATCGTTCCTTCTTGCTGGAGCCCTACGACCATGTCACCATCTATAGCAGTCCTGTTTTCAACCAGGCTCGTCTGGTTACGGTCAATGGTGAGGTCAACTGGGAAGGCACTGTGGCACTGGAGCGCAAAGCCACCCGTCTGAGCGATGCGATTGCGATGGCAGGCGGTCTCACCCAGTATGCCTATCTTCGTGGAGCTACCATGTTACGTAAGATGAATGATGAGGAGCGTGTCCGCATGCAGGCAACCATGAAGGCAGTACGTGACATCTTGACTGAGAAGGGCGACTCTGTATCCTTTAACAAGTTGGACCTCAGCAACAACTATCCCGTATATATTGATTTGGAGAAAGCGGTTAACAATCCAGGCAGCGATGCGGATATCCTTCTTCGTGAGGGCGACCGTATCTTTGTCCCTGAGTATAATCCCATTGTTCGTGTGTCGGGTGATGTCATGTTCCCCAACACCGTATTCTACGAGAAGGGTAAGAACTGGAAATACTATGTGAATGAAGCCGGTGGCTTTGGTCATCGTGCCAAGAAGTCCAAGACTTTCATTGTCTATCAGAATGGCAAGGCCTCCCTTTGCAAAAAAGGCGCCAAGCCAGAGCCTGGCTGTGAGATTGTCGTGGTCAGCAAGAAGCGCAGGCAGCCTTGGAATCTTGCCGCTTGGACGGGTGCCTTTACCGGTTTGACAAGTATAGCAGCAATGGTTGCCGCGATAGCTACTATTGCCAAAAAGTAACATCATAAAAGAGCATACTTATGAACGAAGAATATAATAAATCCATTCCTTCCGGACCATCCGTGGATGAAGAAGAGAGCGCTATTGATTTCGGTAAGATTTTCAAGGACCTGCTGAAGCACAAGCGCCTGTATTTCAAGGTGCTCCCCGTAGCCTTTGTGTTGGCGGCCATCTATGCGCTGAGCCTGCCTAACTACTACAAATGTACGGTGCAACTGAGTCCTGAGATGACAGGAAGCAGCAGTAGTAAAAGCGGTCTCTTGAGCTTGGCAAGCAGCTTTGGCGTAAATTTGGGAACAGCTTCGGGTGGTATGGGCACAGAGGCCCTGTTCCCAACCCTGTATCCCGACTTGGTCAACAGTACCGACTTCAAGACCACGCTCTTCCATGTGCCTGTCACCATCGAGGGCGATAAGGAGGAGGGTGAGAAAGACCGTACCATGTCGTACTACGACTATCTGGAGAACGAGCAGAAAGCTCCTTGGTGGAGTGCAGCTATAGGTGGTACAATCAAGTTCATTGTCAGTCTCTTTAAGGAAAAGAAAGAAGGTGAAGAAAAGTTAGATCCCTTCCGCCTGACCCGTGAGCAAGCTGCGATTGTCAAGGCAATTGATAAGAAAGTGGTGTGCGATGTCGATAAGAAGACCATGGTCATCACCATCGATGTCACCGACCAGAACCCCGTCATCTGTGCTACCATGGCTGATACGGTCAAGACCCGCCTGCAGAACTTCATCACAGCCTACCGCACCTCTAAGGCCCGTGTCGATCTGGAATATAACAAGAAGATCTACAAAGAGACCAAGGCCCGTTACGAGAAGGCACGTCAGCTCTATGCCGAGTTCATGGACGCCAACCAGGACATCATCCTGCAGACCGTCCGTCAGAAACAGACCGACCTGGAGAACGAGATGCAGCTGCAGTACAATGCCTACCAGCAGGTAGCTGCCCAGCTGCTGGCTGCAGAGGCCAAGGTACAGCAGGAAACCCCTGCCTTCACCACCCTGCAGAGCGCTACTGTCCCCGTAAAGAAGGAAGGTCCCAAGCGCGCCCAGATGTGTCTCATCTTCCTCTTCCTCGCCTTCCTAGGCACCACCGCCTTTATATTATATAAGGAGGACGACCTGAAACCCCTCCTGGGACTTTAATGTTTCGCTCGACCTTTGGTCGCTTCGTACCTTTAGGTCGAAGAATGTTTACTGTTTACTGTTTTCTGAAATTTAATATTTAATATTTAATGTTTAATTTTCCATGAATATCGCAATCGTAGGAACGGGCTATGTGGGCCTGGTGAGTGGAACGTGCTTCGCAGAGATGGGAGCACACGTGACCTGTGTCGATGTCGATGCACAGAAGATTCAGAAGCTGAAGGATGGCATCATGCCTATCTATGAGCCTGGACTCGAGGAGCTCGTCAAGCGCAATGTGGAGTACGGCCGTCTGCAGTTCACTACCGACCTCACCGAGGTGCTCGACGATGTCGAGGTGGTATTCTCCGCGGTGGGTACACCACCCGATGAAGACGGCTCTGCAGACCTGAAGTACGTGCTGGCTGTCGCCCGACAGTTCGGACAGAACATCCATAAATACACCATCCTCGTCACCAAATCTACCGTGCCTGTAGGCACCGCTAAAAAAGTCAAGGCCGCCATCCAGGAGGAACTCGACAAGCGTGGTGTCAGCGTCCCCTTCGATGTCGCCAGCAACCCCGAATTCCTCAAGGAGGGTGCCGCCATCAAGGACTTCATGTCCCCCGACCGTGTTGTCGTGGGTACCGAGAGCGAGAAGGCCCGTGAGGTGATGACCCGCCTCTATAAGCCGTTCCTCATCAACAACTTCCGCGTCATCTTCATGGACATCCCCTCTGCCGAGATGACCAAGTATGCCGCCAATGCCATGCTCGCCACCCGTATCTCGTTCATGAACGACATCGCCAACCTCTGCGAGCGGGTAGGGGCTAACGTCGATAGCGTCCGCAAGGGCATCGGTACCGACGCCCGCATTGGCAGCAAGTTTCTCTATGCCGGCTGTGGCTATGGCGGCAGCTGCTTCCCCAAGGATGTCAAGGCACTGGTACATACCGGTCTGGACAACGGCTACCACATGGAGGTCATCGAGGCCGTCGAGCGTGTCAACGAGAAACAGAAGCACATCGTCTATGATAAGATCATCAAGGCAATGGGTAGCGTGAAGGGCAAGACCATTGCCATCCTCGGCCTCGCCTTCAAGCCCGAGACCGACGACATGCGCGAGGCTCCCGCCCTGGTAGTCATCGACCGCCTCCTGAAGGATGGCGCCACCGTGCGCGTCTTCGACCCCATCGCCATGGACGAGTGCAAGCGTCGCATTGGCGACAGCGTCACCTATTGTAAGAATATGTACGATGCCGCAGATGGTGCCGACGTCTTCGCCCTCATGACCGAGTGGCGCCAGTTCCGCCTCCCCTCGTGGAATGTCATCAAGAAGGTCATGACCGGCCATGTCGTCGTCGATGGCCGTAACATCTACGACCGCCAGGAGCTCGAATCCCTCGGCTTCACCTACACCCGCATCGGCGAACAGTGATTGTGTTCAATATTCCTTTATAATAAAATATTATAATATTTTCGTATTTATTTGTACATTTCAAATAATTTCACTACATTTGTACTCGTATAGCGCTCTATTCCAGGAAATCTACGGGTCAAAAGCCCTCGTGTAGAGGTGGTAATATGTTGAACTATACCCTTTTAGGTTAACCTATACTTGTCCGATTCCATGAGAAACCGGACAAGGGATAGAAATACCTAATACTTAGTTCACCACCCTACATCTGACCAGTCCCCTGTCTTTATCTTAAATCCGCCCATTGGGCATTCCGTAGCTCCTTAACTCCGTAGCTCCGTGAGTTCGTAGTGAGTTCGTAGTGGTAAGCTTTAGGGTAGAACGAGGGTAGAAGTAGGTAAGAAGAGGGGTAGAAGGGGCCGATGAGCGAGAGAAACTTGGAACCTGGAACTTGGAACTAACAGGGTGGCCGATGACAACTCAGACGTCTTCCGTCAGACTTCAGACATCCTTTAGTCCTCCTTTGATGTTCCTTTGGTGCTCCTTTAGGGGACGATGAGATAAAAGCCGATGGCCGATTCAGAAAGAGTGTTTCACACACATTCTGAATTCCTAAGATAGGTGTCAACCACTTCTGCGAAGAGGCTGGATTAATTTAAGCGGCAAAGCCGCATAAACAAATCGGATTAACAATTAACAATGCGAGTCTGCGAGAGAAAAGAGTATCGTGTGAGCACAGAATACGTTATTAGTAATAACGACAAAAGAGAAATTGATTACTTTTATCACATAAAAGTATGAAACTTGAAAGACTGAACATAAAGAGAGAGATGCTGATATGGGCTGTTGAGCGCAATGGACAGTCCGTGGATGAGTATGCTCAGAAGAATCCGTCTTTTAGTAAGTGGATTGACGGCGAACGTATGCCTACTGTTAAACAGTTAGAGGACTTTGCCAATCAGGTGCATGTCCCTTTTGGCTATCTTTTCCTTAACGAAGAGCCAAAAGAGCCTATGCCAATCCCATTTTTTAGGACGGTGGACAGGCATCCTAAGTTTAATCTCAAGTTATATGATACTGTGATAGATTTGAAGCGTAAGCAAGAGTGGCTGTCTGATTATTTGCGCGAAAATGAAATCGGTGCTGCCATGTTTGTTGGATGTTGTGTGGGTAGGAGTGTAGAAGAGACGGTTGACTTCGCCCGGGAACTGTTGCGGAAGGAGCCCGACTGGGCACTCCATGTGGCCGACAGTGCAGCTGTGGTTCGTACACTTATTGAGTGGTTGGAGGAAATAGGTTGCATCGTGAGTGTGCAGGGATACGTTGGCACATATAACCGCCGTCAGGTCAGTATTGAAGATTGTCGCGGCTTTGCCTTAATAGATAATTTTGCTCCATTTATCTACGTTAACAACAACGATCGTAAGGAAGCACAGTATTTCACACTGATACACGAGTTTGCCCATCTTCTGATAGGTTTCAGTTCTGGTTATGGCAGCGGTTCAGACAATGATGACCAGCGGGAGGATTTCTGTGACAAGGTTGCCGCTCAGTTCCTTGTGGATGGTTCATTACTACAGCATAAATGGAATGGCAACATAGATGTCATGGCGCGTACTTTCCGTGTGAGCAAGATTATGATGGCTCGCAGGGCGCATGAAGAAAGACTGATTAGTGATGCCGATTACCAGGTGTATATGGATGCTTACTGGGCCTATGTGCATGAACATCCAGCAAAGAAAGAGACCGGAAAAAGCGGTGGCGACTATTATGCTACAACGCGGCGTCGTTTGGGATTTAGTTTTCTGGTGCACTTGGGGAATGCCGTAAAGTCCAATCAGTTATCTTACAACGATGCTTATCGTCTTACTGGTTGTCACGGAGTTACATTCGATAAACTTATAGCTAGATAGGAGGGAAGTGCGATGATATATCTGCTAGATACTAATATATTCGTTGAAACCAAGAAGCGCTTTGCACCTATTCGTGTTGGACTAAGTTTCTGGACAATGATAAACCAACTGGCTGTAAGCGGTAGCATAGCAAGCATCGATAAGGTCAAGGATGAGATAAATGTGCTAGGGGATGACCTCACGGTATGGTCAGCATCTCAACTGCCTCAGGGGTTCTATCTCAGTACATCAACAGCTGCGGTCATTGGGAAATATGCCGCTGTTATTAATTGGGCAAATGCAGGCATTTTTACTCAAGCAGCCAAAGATGAGTTTGCGAGAAGTACAACAGCTGATGCCTTCCTTATTGCTATGGCTGCTACTGACCCGCAGAATGTCAAGATAGTGACGTATGAGACTTCCGAGCCAGCCCGTAGGAACAAGGTGAAGATACCTGATGCGGCAGCATCAGTAGGTGTTCAATGTGTTACCCTGGTTGAAATGATGAATGAATTGGGGGTCACGTTTTAAACGTACCGTTACGTAATTGATGGTTAAAGAAATGGTGAGTCTGATATGGTCTCTATGTTCCACGTAAGGCTTTACCAAGAATTCCCCCAAGAATCCTATCGTAATTCCGAAAGGTTAAGGAATCAGTTCTAGATGACGCTTTGTGGCACTTCAATCCGCATAATGACGATGACAAGGTGAGAGAGAACAAGTTCATAGAAGAGTATTTAATGCGTAATATTATGCCCAACACTGATTTCTCTGAGATAGATAGGCTTCATTCCGAGTGGGCGAGGACGGAAAAGGCGGCCAGGTTGGGTTGGCTGTCTGGAGAGAAGGCACGCCTTAACAGGTTGGCAAATCAGTTCTCGCTGTATATCTATGCTAAAGGAGGCCTCATGAATGATTCAGAGAGAGTTTACGCTCGCAAGCTCCTTGACATGATTAACTCTGTGGATGCGGAAGGCTCAAAGGTGATGGACGACCTTAGAAATGATGCTTTCAAAGAGATTGTCAAAAGT
>OCTX011678383.1_pt1 | contig 16867 bp, 19 predicted proteins | sample 1539691 | NCBI WGS metagenome assembly OCTX01 (sample SAMN02144231, study PRJEB22623) | gut metagenome | biome: sheep rumen | host: Ovis aries | place: New Zealand | reverse complement strand
TTTAAATAATAAAGATGGATTTTTTAAAAATTTAGTTGTAAATGGTAATAATATTGTTCCAAAAGGAATGAAATTATTAAAGTCATTTAAATTTTTTGAAAAGAATAAAGATATACTTGCGGAATTGCAATCTGCGGCAAGCATGGCAATTCAAAAAAGTAAGATTGAAGGAACTTTTTGTTTATCTGTTCATCCACTTGATTTTCTTTCAGCAAGTGAAAATACTCATAATTGGAGATCTTGTCATGCTCTTGATGGAGATTTTAGAGCAGGAAATTTATCTTATATGGTAGATTCTTGTACGGTTATGTGTTATTTAAAATCAAATGAGGATACTATTTTACCAAATTTTCCAGCAGATATAAAATGGAATAATAAAAAATGGAGAATGTGGCTTTATTTTTCAGATAATAAAGATATGTTATTTGCGGGCCGCCAGTATCCATTTTTTACTCTGGGTGCACTAGATCTTATAAAGAATAAAGTTTTAGCATCTAAAGATTTAAATTTTCCACACAATTGGACTGATTGGGATGACAAAAAGATTGAATCATGGAATGATTTTAAATTAAATGATAAATATCTTCCTATTGGGGATCATTTAATTGGAATTCATGAATTAGTCGTTGACAATCCTGGAGCTTTGCATTATAATGATTTATTATATTCAACATGTTATGATCCATATTATAGCGAACGAAAATACGAACCAGAAAAAGGAACTTTTTTTTGGAATAATTTAAGTAAAAAACCAATAACTAAAATAACCTCTCGTTTTAGATTAGGTGGAAAAGTAAAATGTTTATGGTGCGGAAATGATAATATTCAAGAAAGTCAAACAATGATGTGTCCAAATTGTGAATTACAGCATGGGACTGAGTTAACAGATGATATATGCGAATGTGATTGTTGTGGAAGACGCGCATATGTAGATGAATCTGTTTGGTTAGACTATCTTGGTGTTTGGGTATGTGATGATTGTGCAGGAATGGAAGTTTCTTATTGTGATGGATGTGATCAAGCTTTTTATAGAAAAGATCTTGAATGGGATGAAGAAAGACAAGGAAATTATTGTCGATATTGTAGTTAAGGAGATTATGTATGGCTGCTAAAGGTAGTATTGCAAAAGTAGAAGTAGAAAATAGAATTAAAGAAGCTTTTGGTTCAGATTTTGCGGGAGTTGCTGATAAGAAGATTTATGTTTGGGCAGATGATGGTGGTGAACGAGTACAGATTGCCATCTCAATGACTTGTCCAAAAGTTTTCTTAGATGGTGAAGCTCCGGCATCTACAGTTGTAAAAACTGGAGCTGGAATTGATTTTGAAGCAGTTCCGCAAAAGAAAGCAGAAGTAACTCAAGAAGAACTTGATAGACTTGCGACAATGATGAGTAAATTAGGTTTGTAATTTTTATAAAAAAGTTAAGTTAAAACTTAACTTTTTTATTTTTATGATATATTTTAATTAAAGAATAAATTTGACAATTAAAAAAATTTTTGTTATAATATAAAATATAAATAAATAGTAATCAAAAGTTACTATTTATATAGGGAGTTGGTATAGAGGTTGTGCCTTGGTCTCCAAAACCAAAGAGGTAGGTTCAAGTCCTACACTCCCTGCTTGGGGTAAAAACTCCATACAAAATATTTTTTTATAAGGAGATTTAATGACAGAAGAATTCATTGAAAATTCATTAAAAATCTATTTTAAAGAAATGAGTTAGTTTGATATGCTATCTCAAGAAGAAGAACTTAATTATGCTAAACGTGCAGAATTAGGAGACTAGGCTGCATAGGAAGCATTAATTAATGCAAATCTTCGACTAGTTTGTTCTTTAGCCAAACGATATGAAGGTTGTGGTCTTTCTTATTTAGATTTAATTCAAGAGGGCAATATTGGTTTGCTAAAAGCAATTAAAAAATATGATTATAGGAAAGGCTTTAGATTTTCAACATATGCAGCTTGGTGGGTTCAACAATGTTTATCAAGAGCAATTGCCAATAATGGAAGAACTATAAGAGTTCCTGCACATATTATTGAAGATGTAAATAAAATGCGAACTCAAATTCGTAATTTAACATTAAAATTAAATCATGAACCAACTTTAGAAGAAATTGCGATTGAGTCAAATTTTTCTATAGAAAAGACACAAGAATTATTATCTTATATGGATTCTAATATTATTAGTTTAGATGCCCCAGTTAATAATAATGAAGAAGATGACTTAAATATTGGAATGTATATTGAAAATAAAACTTGTTTAAATCCAGAAAAACTTTATTTACAAAAAGATAAAATAAACAATGTAAATGAAATTATATCAACTCTCTCCAAAAGAGAAGCTGATGTAATTAGAAAACGTTTTGGAATTCTTGATGGAAAAGCTTTAACATTAGATGAAGTTGGCAAAGAGTATGGTTTAACTAAAGAACGAATTAGACAAATTGAAGCTAAAGCTTTAAGAAAATTGCGAGCACCCGCACGCGCATAGGCTTTACGCGAATGCTTAGCAGAATAATTTATTAAAATATTAAAAAAGACAATTAAAAGGAGTATATTTATGAAGAATAAGTTTATTTAGACACTTCTCATTGCTGCAAGTATTGCAATGATGACTGTATCTACAGCATTTGCTGCTAATTATTGGAGCATTGAGAATGATGAATGGAAGTATTTCGACAAAAATAATACTGTAATTACTAATAGTTGGGCTAAATCAAATAATGATTGGTATTATGTTGATTCAAATGGTAGCCTAGTAATGAACACCATTTTAGAAGATAATAATAATTTTTATTATTTAGATACTACTGGTGCTATGGTTTGTAACCAGTGGATTAAAATTGAAGATGATTGGTATTATTTTGGCTCAGATGGAAAAGCATATAGAACTAAGAAAGATGAACTTACTGGTTCTAATTTAAAAAATATTAATAATAAAAAGTATGCTTTTGATTCTGATGGAAAAATGTTATATGGCTGGATTGATGCATCTAGTGCAGAAAGAGTCGATGAAGACGATTCAGATGGATGGAAAACCGCAACTTATTATGCTGGAGATATTGATGATGGCGTAATTACTACTGGATGGCGTAAAATTACTGTTGAAGATGATGATGAAACTAAAGATTATTGGTTTTATTTTAAATCCAATGGTAAGAAAAATACAAATGAAAAACAAACCATTAATGGAAAGACATATCGTTTCGATCCAGAAGATGGTCATATGTTAAGTGATTGGGCATCTGCTTCTTCTTCTAATGCTATTGCATCTGATAGTAATATGATTCATATTAATGATGATGGTAGTGTGACTAAGAAAGGTTGGGTATATGCGGTCCCCGACGAAGATTACTTACAAGAAGATTATGATGACAATAAATATTCTTGGTGGTATACAGATAATAGCGGAAAAATTGTAAAAAATACTATCAAGAAAGTTAATGGAAAGCATTATGCTTTTGATGAATATGGTCGTATGTTATATGGTCTTGTAACATTAGATGGAGATACATATATTATGTCTGATGGAGATAAAGATTTTATTGAATATACTGCTGATGAAATTAAAGCAGGTTCTTTTGATAAATTATATTATTTTTCCACAGAAGATGATGGTTCAAGAAAAACTGGAACAGTAAAAATTGAACTTGAAGATGATACATATGATTTTTATTTTAAGAGTAATGGCGAAGCAGAAAATGGATATGTTTCTAAAATTAAGAAATATGTAAAGAATGGTATTATTTTAAAAGCTAATAAAGATGAGGGTAATTATGCAGGATTAAATGATGATGGTTCTTTATCTTATGGAAATGATATTAGTGAAGGACAAATTCTTGTAAATACTTCTGGAGCTGTTGCTAAGAATAAGAATAATATTAATGATGGTAATGATATATATATCTTTACTGATAAAGATGGCATTGTTGTATATGTCGGTGATAAGTTAAAAAGCAAAAAAAATGGCTCTATTGAAGTAAAAGGTAAGACTTACGAAATTGATTAATTATTTTTACAGAGGAGATTGAAATATTATCTCCTCTTTTTGATTTTTTAAAAAATTTTTTATATAATATTTTTAGAAAGTTAAAAAGAAAGGAAAAAGATATGCATGGTGGCGACATTGAACTTTTCTAAAAATTGATTTTTAAAAAAATTTTTGTTATAATATTTTTAGAAAGTTAAAAAGGAGAATTAACAATGTACAAATCTTATAGAAGAAATAAGAAACAGCATCGTATCAATGGGGATAAAAGAAAACGGATTGGACTTCCTACTGGTATTCTTGCTTCTGATGGAAGTGAACTGCTTTCTGGAGATAAAATTTTTTTCTATAATCAGATTTGTGTTGTATTGTATTGTAGAGAAATAAAAGCTTTTGAAGCATGTCCAATTCGTTGGTGTTGTGCAGGAAGAAAAGATCCTATGGATTATGATTGTTATGTAGCTTCTATTACTCTTCCAAATGATAATGGTGCTAGAATGCGTATTTTTAAAGTTAATAAATAAAAATAAAGGAATTTTATTATGAATACTTCTTATGAAGCATCTGAAAATACAACAATTAAAAAGCCTCCATTGGGAGCGCCGCCAGCTTATATTATGATTGAAGCAAGAATTAAAGAGTTGGGTGAAGCTATTGGTCGATATGATAGCTTGACACAAACAACAGATCAGATCAGATCTTGGGCAAAGGAAATTATAATTTATTGTGACACAAGTGATGCAATAAAAAATATTCAAAAAGAAACAAAAACTGAAGAACCTCTTGAAACTATAAGAAAAGAGGAATCTGGTTTTGGTCCATTTTCTTCTACTTTAGTAAGAGATTATTGTCCTAAATGTCATACTCAAATGTTAGAATATTTTTATTCTGATAATAAGCGAATGACTACAAAGTATTGTTGTAATTGCGGACAGCGGTTAAAATTTAAAAAAATAAATTATAATTAAATATTGAATATTTAATGTTTGCCATATATTAAGGAAAAAATAAAATGTGGAATAAAATTAATAAAGAATTATTTAATCCATATATATCTTGGGAAAATAATAATAAAAATGGAGTTAATCTTCCAGAAGAGTTTCGTCCAGTATTAATTCATAATTTAGATACCGCGACTTATTATGTTGGTCGTTTTTTCTGTAAAAATAATGAAATTCATGTTATGAATGATGAAAAAAATTATGATACCACTTTGATTAAATATTTAAGATGGCAAAAATTTGATTATTATGAATAAAAATATAAAATTAACTAAGAACAAAAGACAAAAAATTGATTTTTAAAAAAATTTTTTGTATAATATTTTTAGAAAGTTAAAAAAGAGTTTTTACAGTATTATATTTATTGGTTTTAATAAATTAGTATTTAAATTGTAATGGATAAATAAAAATGAATGCGATTGTAATTCTTCATGATGCTGATTATAAACTTGACCATAATGAAATAACACTTGAAGAGTATTCAAAGTTAATTAAACCACTAGAAGATGTAGTCCAGATAGTGCATGGGAAGTGGATTGGTTGTGATACACAATGTGGTATTGCATGTTCAGTATGCGGTACACCTGTGGATGATTTTTGTGGAAGTATTGACTATATTCATTTGAGTTATGAACCAGATTTTTGTCCTCATTGCGGGGCAATAATGGATGGTGAACAGTATGACTGAAAAAGATTTAAATATTGCTATTGAAAAATGTGAGCGTATCATGGAATTTGATACACGAACGTTGAAGAATCCTGAGTCGGAAAATGGATGGTTATTTGATAAGGTCTATAATTTGTTAGAATTTCTTCGACAATTCCAGTTTGAGTTTGCTACCGATACAAATATCGCTACTACTGATGTTATTAGCAGGTAGGCGGCAATTGATGCCATAATGAAGATGCCGACAGTTAAAAATGAGAATGGGGAAAAATTTGTACATCAAGAACTTACAAAAATAAGAATTGAAATATTACCACCCGCATAGTCAGAACAATAGTGGATTCCGACATCGAAAAGATTACCAAATGAGAGTGGAAATTATCTGGTTACTATCAAGTATAAAGACAAAAGTGGTGATGATACTGACATAGTTGGATATAATTCCTGTTGGAAAGAGTGGAATGATAAAGAATTGTACGGCGGTAATGTGATAGCATGGCAATCTAAACCTGAGCCGTGGAAAGAGAGATAGGATGACACTTGATGAAGCAATTAAACACGCAGAAGAAGTGGCTGATACTTGTGAATATGAAGCAAGTAAATATGATATGAGTGATTCTTATGAAAGATATGTAGCTTGTAAAAAAGGAGAGTGTGCCACTGAACACAGACAGCTTGCAGAATGGTTGAAAGAGTTGAAACAATTAAGAGAGTAGACAAAGTGGATTCCCACAAGTGTAAGACCGCCAAAACCATTTGAATTAGTTGTTATACAAGATTCTTGTGGTGGCTATGATCTCGCTAAGTATATACCGTCGAAAATAAGACCTAAAAAGCATCCTGATGGATATTGGGGAGAAGCGGATGGCGTTAATTACGATTACTTCGATATCGAGGCATGGTATTCACTTCCTAAAGAGTATCATTCAGAAGGAAATGATAAATATGTGGAAGGACAGTAAATAAGAATGACTAGATATGCAATTCATGCAATGGAAGCTACTTATGGTGGCTATCATGGTATTGAAGATTATATTGTCGGTGAATATGGAGATTTAGAAACTGCTGAAATGGATGCGGAATATAGATCTAGAGAATTAATGGATGATTATCGAGTATCCAAAGAGTTTTATGAAGCGGCAGAATCTGAAGGACTTATTCCTGATACAGATGAATATGATGAGTATATTGAAGAATGTTATTTAGAAAATATCGAGTATTCAATATGGAAGATTAAAGATAATGTATTTGAATCTGACGAATATTTAGAAGATAAATTTTGGCAAGATTCGGACGAATTTGTTAAAAAGTATTGTGAAGAAATTTAAGATATAATACAAAGATAAAGGCTCTATCTGCAATATTTATCAGATTGGATCAAGGCGAATATTTGACCAAAAGTCAACGAAGTAGAGTTTTTTAAGCAAGTTACTGTATCTTCTATAAATATTGAAAACTGCTAAGAGCCTTGTTGTACAAAATCGGTAGGCAAGTATTAAAAGCCAAAAGAAAATAAAGCTGTTTACTTAGGGACACTGAGGAGAGACACCTTATAGAGCGGGGGAAGATCCATAAGATACTCTAAAACTATCTGTGCAACCCTAAACAGATGCGTGTGATTGCGGTCGTTGCTCTTGCAGCTCCTGCGACGACTTACTGCACACCCGATTTAAAACTCTTGCATTGATAGGTGGCAAGAGATACCTAATCCAATCCTTTGGACGGTATAAGCATTTATCTATACATCCAATTTAAAACTGGATACATGACCCAGTATAAAAAGGTGCCGCGCTGGCAGGCCGCAAGTTCGCAATAGTCTGCCAATATATTTCAAGGAGTACATAAAATGAATGGTTTTAAGGTAAAGTATAATATTTCTATTAATGGTTCTTATTGTTTTTGGGGAGATAATGATGATGATTTATTTATCCAAGAGTAGATTGCAGAATCAGTAGGAATACCATTGGAATATATAGATGATATTGAATATACTTTAGAACCGATAATAGATGAAGATTAAAATGGGCCGGTAGCATAATTGGGAATGCGCTTCACTTGCAATGAAGAAGATTGGGTTCAAATCCCACCGTGTCCACTATCAATAAAAGAATGAGGGGAAGCCTAGCGACAGGGGAGGAAGCGATTTAATGTTCTCATCGGCGTTAAAGCCCTTAAATTGGTATATATCGTAACCAACTTCGCGGAAAGTAGTTCTTTTATTGATTTTTTAAAAAATTTTTATTATAATATATTTATAAGAATTAAGAAAAGAAAAACGCTGTTCAGCAATTATTGACTTCGCCATGTATTTATTAAATCTAGAAATTGAAGTTCTTCTAGTCGGCGTTTTGTAGATTTAAACTGAAATTTGAAAAATTAAAAAAATTTTGTTATAATATTTATAGAAAGTTAAAAAAGACACATACAGCAAATATTTGCAAATCGCAAGTTTAGCCAAAATGGTAAGGCATATTTTAAAACAAAAAATACAAATATTGGTTCGATTCCAATAGCTCGCACAAACGCAACGTGTCTTGTAAGAATATTGCCCGATAGCTCAGTTGGTTAGAGCGCGCGCCTGTTAAGCGTGATGTCGTGGGTTCAAGTCCCACTCGGGCAGCTCATGGTTTGAAATTTATCCATTTGTCAAAAAAAATTTCTAAGTTTTGAGTATGAAACCGCTTTCATGATTGGATAAAGTCAAGAAATCATGTGCTTGTAAGTTAAGGAACTTACCCGTCAATCAGCGGCAGAGTGATTGGGACTGCGGAAGTCCTGTAAGGTACAAAGGGTGACGCCATCCGCAATAAGCCGCTGTAGCCGAACTGGCATAGGCACTAGTCTTAGGAACTAGAATTTGAGGGTTCGAATCCCTCCAGCGGTATTAAAAATATTTTGTATCAATCCGAAATATTTTTGATAAGAATAGTGATTGATTGGCTATAGCTCGACAGGAAGCTAAAGCGTTTGTCAGTACGTTCTATCAAGAGAAACTGACAATATTATACAGTGGCGGAATAAGTAGACGCAATGGACGAGATGCCATAAATGAGTCGTTCCTCATGATGCAATGGCATGTAAGGTGTAAATCCTTACCTGTATAATATATTATAAAATTTAATGACTCCGTGGCGCAGATGGTTAGCGCGCCGCCCTGTCTTGAAGAACAACTTGTAAAAATTCCGAGAAAAGAGAATAATATGAGAAATTTAAATCCTTCTATTATCGGACAAATTACTGAATTAAAATGTCAATTATTTTTGGTCGAACAAGGTTTTAATGTATTAATTCCTATGGGGAACCATCAAAAATATGACTTAGTAATTGAACGAAATGGAAAATTTACAAGAATACAAGTTAAACATGCTTCAATCCAAGACGAAGGAAAAAGTTTTTTAGTTAAAACTCGATATGATGTAAGAGATATTACAAAATCTCAACGAGTAAGACATGAAACTTATACATTAAATGATTGTGATTATATTATGACTGAATTTAATAATAAGTTTTATATTTTTCCTGTATTTGGAACAACTGAAACAAAATTATGGTTAACTGATGTAAAGTTAAAAACACAGCGAAAAGCACAAGATTATTTAGCGGAAAAAACTTTACAAGAATTGTGATTTAAGTCACGGCGGAGGTCGCGGGTTCAATTCCCGCCGGAGTCGTTTAACTATGTGGTGTAATGGAAGTCGATTTAAGTATACAACACACCAAGTGGTCTTTTGGAGATTTAGGTTCGATTCCTAACATAGTTGCTTTCACGGACGCGTGGGGAGAAGCTAGTTATCTCTTTTAAATAAAAGACTAAAACGTAAAGTCTTTTAAAGAAAAACAGCTAGCAAATTGACGTCAAAAAAGGTGGAAATTCTTAAGCTCTCTATGGACGAATAGTGAGTCGCTTCGAATGGAGAGAAGTAGGTGCAATTCCTACTAGGGAGCTATTAGTAACTAATATATTTTTTAATAATATGTATCAAGTTAATTTATATAATATAGTAATGGTGACTGAATTAAATAGTGTACATAAAAATTCAGAGAGTCCACTGCACTGGAGCGGTCGGCAGAGAGAGACCATACCAGACTACCTTGAAGGAGTCATGACCTTCTAATTCAGGCTATAAATGAATAAAATAGGGAGCCTAAAAAATGGACAAAACTATATTATTTTATTTATAATAAGGAATTTATTCTCTTATATTAGCAATTAACGCGCCTCTTAATAATGCGTACCACGTTAATTCTTAAAAGTAATTCATTATCTTTGCACGGGAACGCAAGGTATGGCGGAAAACCTGGTGCAGAGAACAGAAGGGCCGTATTCAAGTTTTGGTACCGAACTTGATGCTCTTACTCGGAAACTAGTGCAAAGATAGTGAATTATTTTTAAGCTTTTATTTATGGTTTATTAATAATATTTCCTCCAGTTTGGCAGAGTTCATCGCGGAGGTAAACCTAAACTGCCATTTTCTCGCTTAGCTCAGCTGGGAGAGCGCTTCCCTTACAAGGAAGATGTCACTGGTTCAAGTCCAGTAGTGAGAACTGTGGAGATCCGCATCCACTTCTAGATAATCGCGGCAGCCCTAAGAAAAACATTTATAATATTGATTGGCACTCTTGGCGTAGAAGAGTAAACGGAATTAAAATGTAAATGGGGCAAAAAGTTCCTCCTACAGATCCCATAAATCTGTTGAGTGAAAAAGAGTTCAAATACTATTTATGGGTAGTATAAACTCAAAGATTAGTTTGAACTTAATCTAATCTCCTTTCTTTTTTATTATTTTTTGCGTCCTTTAAAACTTGCGGCGGCCACCGCGTATGGGGAAGTAGCGGGTTATAACCATTTTTTTGAACGAACAAGGCGCGACGGACACATAAGACTTTTAAGCTGTGTCTTTAAATTAAGCCAGGAACAAATGCGAAGCGCTTCCTGCGGTAGTTCAAAATATTTGCCGAAGTAGCCAAATTGGCATAGGCAATCGCCTCAAAAGCGATAATTTGTGAGTTCGAATCTCACCTTCGGTATTGATTGCTTTATCAAACTTATCAATTTTTAAGGCACATACAGCAAAATAATTTCTATTTACAATAAAGCTTAATATTTTATAACGTAGATAAAAGTGTCTTATTTTGATTTTTTTAAAAATTTTTTATATAATATATATATAAGATAAAGAAAGACAGATACAGCAATTTTATAAAAGCATTTGACTGGTAATCAAAAAGAGCTAACAAAACTGTCTTGGAGGTATATATTATGGAAGATAATTATTATTGGGATTCATTTGATTGTGAAGTTCAGTGTGAAGAGTATTATAACGAAGATCCTATGGTTTGGCAGAGTTCCGCGAAGGATTAAAACCTAAACTGCTAGTCCTTTACAGTTTGCTGCCATCCCAGTTAGGACTATAAACTGAACTGTTGTAAGACCAGGTTGGGTTGGTTACTCCCATCTTGTGATAAAAGTAACATATATTGGCCCCGTCGACAAGCGGTCTAAGTCGTCGCCCTTTCACGGTGGAATCGTGGGTTCAAATCCCGCCGGGGTCATTTACTATTGAAAGATTCTTTATAAGGAACGATAAAGAGGAGTAAATAGAACGTGTAGCGTTTGAGAATTTGCAGTTCATGTTAAAGACTGGGGAAATATCTCCTAAGTGTGATTGGATAACCACCGTTTAACAGTATGATAACTGTAGACTTTAGATTTTAACTCCATTCTCGATTTTTTAATGAGAATGTATACTAGTTGAGATGATTTCTGAAGTCGCTTTTGGTCTCTTCGACTAATGGTTTAGGTCAGTAGCCTCTCAAGCTACAAATGGTGAGTTCGAGTCTCCCAGAGATCACTTCCTTTTTGCAAAAGGAAAAAGTTATAACTTTCGAGAATTTCTCGACCGCGTCTGTCCTGGCTCGGTATATAAAAGCATCGGGATGGGAAAGAAACTCTACTCAGGAAAACTCTGTTGTAACAAGTTGAGGTTGCAAACTCTCTTGACCCAGTACAGTAAAAACTGGTATTTTGTCTCCTAGCATAATTGAGACTAAATGTGCCCCAACGTTATAGGGGAGATAAAGGTGCGAGCCCTTTGGAGACAATTTAATAAAAATATTTTTATATGAATAAGAAATGGCGGGGTAGAGTATTGGTAACTCGGTAGTCTCATAAACTACGTCATATGCAGGTTCAAATCCTGGCCCCCGCAATTACACGATAGCAAATAAGTGTATAAACGGATGTGCGGTTGACTAACCTTAAAGTCTTTTCCTTTCTGTGAACAAGAACCATAACAGGAGATCCGTAACAAATGTTGTTCATACCTCTTTCTTTCATTAGGGCGTTACGGCTGTGGGATGCCATCCTTTTTCTATATATTTAAATATATAGAAACAAAAGAATTCATCGAATGGCTTCTTTTACATCTAGTCTATTTATTTTTTGTTTACCTTTCTTTCGATAAATAGATTGTTTTTTCTTGCCATTCGTTTTTTTTATATTTTTTGGCAAGGTGGCAGAGTTGGTTGAATGCGGCGCCCTGCTAAGGCGTTGACCGCAATTAAGCGGTCCGAGGGTTCGAATCCCTCCCTTGTCGCTTGGCTTAAAGTCAATAACTTATAAGTTATAAAGGAGAATAAATAATATGACTGATGCAAGATTAAAGATTCTACCCCCTTGGACGATTGTAATTCGTAAGTTCGAAGCTCTTTTTGATGGAGATCCGTAGATTGCATGTAATACAGATTTTTCTGGTTCTCATCCAGCAATTATTCTTGCTTGTAATAATGGAGATAAGGTTGCTGCTCTTCAGCAGATTCTTCCAGAAGAGATTACTTTTGGTGGAGTAACTCTTAAAGTAGGTGTAGATGGAATTCCATCTAATAAAACTTTTAAAAATAAGAAAGAACTCTTTGAAGTTGCTTTTTCAAAGAATCCTGCTTTTGCTTATGCAGTATCTCCAGTAGATGAAGGATATAACTGGTTTGCTATGACATATGTTGTATTTAAGAACTGTGTTGTACAGGTATTTGCAGATAATCTTAATGATTGTCATGGTGTAATTAGCACTCTATATCAGAATATTGCAGATGAAATTCTTACTGGTCCAGGCGCGGAAGGAGTATTCTTTAATACTGATGTAGAACGTGGTCAGCTCGGTAAGCCTCTTGGTGAGTGGCCGTAATTGGTTTTTATAATATTATAAGTATATGCGGTGGCGGAATATGTAGACGCAGGGATGTTTAAGTTGACCGAATATTTAGAGGACAAAACACATGGACCTTAGTATTCGCCTAGTCTGAGGCGGTGTCATGCACAATATCGGATAAAGAATATTTATGTAAGGTGAAAATCCTTACCCGCATATTTACTTATAAAGGAGATATTAAAATGACCGTCAGAGATTGTATGAGAGAAATACAAAAAGTAGAAGATGCCATTGAAACATTAGATAGATATGATAATGGTGAAATGCAAAATATAACAAAACAGTATATTGATGAAATCAGGGAAATGCTTGAGCATTATATGGATGTAATAGCTAAGATGAAAATCGCAACGTAAGTATCTTTAAAGGAAACAATTCGATGTTATATGTACTATACTTTTTATCGTTATTTTTGCTACCATTTGCAGGTATTATCATAGATGACTTTAGTGATCCTTGGTAACTTAATGGACATTTTTATTTAGGAGGTATGATATGAACTGCATAGATTGCGGAAAGCCAATGAAGAAAATGAAAAGTAATTACACTTTTTCAATGTCTGTTGGTAATATTACAATCCCGGATGTATTATATTTTCAGTGTGAATGTGGTGAAGTTATGTTTCCATTGGAAGAAGTAAAAAGAATTGAGGAATATTGTCATACTTTCATTCAAAGCAGAGTATAGGAGTGTTTATGATGGAATATAGTAATACAGGAGTTACTGAATTTGCTATTGGACTACCGACAAAAGAAGAGCGGTAAAGGTTGATAGATGAGGGCTATACTCATATGTCGGATGGAGTGACCGTAGAGGAGCATCCGCAATCATATGAAATTTGGATTCGTTAATTTAAAAAATCTTTATTTATATATTTTTTATGCCAACATAATTTAATGGTTAGAATGTATCTCTCATAAGGATAATATAGAAGTTCAATTCTTCTTGTTGGTATTGTGACTGTGGCAGATATGGTAATGCAGCGGATTGTGGATCCGCCTTATGCGGGTTCAAATCCCGTCGGTCACCCTTGGGTAACTGGAATGACGCCCTGACCTGATCACAGGAAACGTGGCAGAGACGTCTGTCCCCAACTGAATATAAAACCAGTAAAAATCCTAATTTAAATGCGGGAATTATAAATTTGGGTATTAGGTTTGACCTAGGCAAGCCCGCAGCCCATTTTTTGATCTCCATAGGTCAATGGATAGACCACGGGTCTTCTAAACCCGATATGAAGGTTCGATTCCTTCTGGAGATATTTTAAATAATATATTTTGTCCCGTAGCTCAGTCAGGTGAGAGCGGTGGCCTTATAAGCCATGTGTCCTGGGTTCGAATCCCAGCGGGACAACTTTAAACAAAGGAGATTTATTATGGTTCCAGATAGAATCACCAAGTATATTTTAAATAATGTCTCTGTAGTATAAAGGATAGAATGGCGGTCTACGAAACCGCAGATCTTGGTTCAATTCCAAGCAGAGACGGTAAATTGATTTTTTAAAAAATTTTTATTATAATATATATATAAAAGTTAAAAATCATATTTATGAAAGTGAGGTTGCTTATGTTTACTGTTATGTATATTGACGATTTCAATAAGAAGCATATTACTGTTGTTAGAAATATGATGGAACTTAATTTTTTAAAGAGTCGATTTGATGTAGTCGAGTATAGCCCGATTAAAATTTAAACGGGTGTAGCTCAGTAGGTTTAGAGCGTTGGTCTGATAAGCCAAAGGTCCGTGGTTCAAATCCGCGCACCCGTATGAAGGGAGTGTTTACCATTGAACATAGTAAAAGCAGGAAGTAGTTATCAAGTATATGGAGAAGATGTCCAAACTTATAAAGAACTTCCAGTAGGATGTTATAAAGTAGATTTCCATAAAATGATGGGATTTTTTCTTACTCAAATTAATGATTTAAAAGTAAAAGAAAAGAAAATTTATGGAAATTCAAAAGAAAAAGTTGATAAAGTTTTAAAATCTTTTAAACTTACTGATAGAAATTTTGGAATTATTCTTAGTGGTCAAAAAGGTATCGGTAAATCTTTATTTGCTAAAATACTTGCGGAAGCTGCTTTAAAAGATGGTTATCCTGTACTAACTGTTGGAGCATATATTCCTGGTATTAATGAATTTCTTAGTTCAATTGATCAAGAAGTTGTAGTTATTTTTGATGAATTTGAAAAGAATTTTGCGCCAGAGAGTAAAGATGATAATCATGATCCACAGCAAGATATGTTAACTTTATTTGATGGACTTGATGGTGGTAAAAAACTTTTTGTAATTACTTGTAATCGAGTTAATGATTTAAATGATTATTTAAAAAATAGACCTGGAAGATTTCATTATCATTTTACTCTTAATAATCCAACTCCAGAAGAAGTTACTGAATATATGATTGATAAGCTAGATCAAGCTTATTATGATCAAATTGATAAAATTGTTGGTTTTGCAAAAACAGTTGATGTAACTTATGATTATTTAAGAGCAATCGCTTTTGAATTAAATCAGGGCTATACTTTTGAAGAAGCTCTTCAGGATTTAAATATCACTCGTGCTGGAGATATTACTTTTGATGTAACTATTACTCTTAATAATGGTGAAGTATATTACGCATATGGACAGTATCTTGATCTATATAGTAAAAATATTAATTATATAAGAGGATACAAAGGTAGAGATAAAAATATTTCAATTAATTTTTTACCTTCAGATGTAGAATTAGTGAATGGAACTCTTATTTTAACAAAAGATAAAGTTACCATTGACATTGATGAAGATGAATTTTGGGATCTTGAAGGAGATGAAAAGAAAGAAGCTATTGCTAAAGCAAAAGCATTAAAAGTTGAAATTGTAACTTTTAATAAAGTTGATAAACAGTGGGTTCAAAGATACGCTGTTTAAAAGAATTGCGGTAAGTCGGTCCTGCGATCGCAGAGACTAGTTACTGCAAGAGTTGAGTTGATTTTTAAAAAAAAATATTATATAATATATAAGTAAGGTTAAAAAATCTCTTTCATTTTTATTTATAACTTTTTAATATATTATTTTCTTTTTAACCTTACTTATACGGGGCGTAGCTCAGTTTGGTAGAGCGCTAGTTTTGGGAACTAGATGCCGCAGGTTCAAGTCCTGTCGCCCCGACTAAGACAGATACAGCAAAATAAAAGATTAAAATCTTTTTGTAGCGAGTTCGATTCTCGTCTTATAGCTTATTATAAGTAGCTCATTTGGTAGAGCAATAGATTTTCTTTTTCTGTCTAGATATAGCCCCTTAGCGTAATTGGTAGCACACGGGACTTTGACTCCCGACGAGCTGGTTCGAACCCAGCAGGGGCTGCTATGTGATAGTCGGAAATTATCACAGAAAAAATAAAATTCTCTGGGATGTCGCTTGAATAAAGCAAGTATACAATCATTTAAAGAGTGTGCGGCTGCACTTTGACAATATATGTACACCAGAGCGGTTAAGGTTAATCCGTATAAAAACCTGTTTTTACGCGGGGTATGCCTAGTAGCGAGGGCAGGGGTCTGTAAAACCCTAACACTGGAAACAACGTAGGTGCGAGTCCTACTCCCGCGACTTTGGAATCACTTCCAAAAGGAACACGTGTAAAATTAAAGTGAGAACCTGTTATCTTCGGTGGAGTTGTTCAGTAAAAAGCAAACCACCGCCATGAGATTGAGACTGCAAGGAGTAGTCATTCTATTTTATTAAAATAGAATTAGATGAGTTCAATTCTCATAATCTCAATTAGTAATAATGATGGCTGAAAGTTTGGAGTATTAACGAAAACCATATAAGTAAACAATATAGAGCTTTTATGCCCCCAATCAGTGAAAAAAGGATAATAGATGTAGCAAGCTGTGATGCTCAGATACTATAATAGAGGGGTTTGGTATAACATAAAAATCTTCGCCCCAAAGATCTGATTAGAAAATAATAAGAGACTGGACATAACAGTGATTGAGTGATACGAATATGAAGAACATGAAGTTA
>OCTX012198912.1_pt1 | contig 16868 bp, 15 predicted proteins | sample 1539691 | NCBI WGS metagenome assembly OCTX01 (sample SAMN02144231, study PRJEB22623) | gut metagenome | biome: sheep rumen | host: Ovis aries | place: New Zealand | reverse complement strand
GTAACATATGTTATTAAAAAGGAGGAAACGAGATGACGTACCAGGTAGCTGCGCCGCTTCTTGATGCATGTGTTCTGGGAATAGTCGCCAAAGGAGATTCTTATGGGTATACGCTGACACAAAAGGTCAGAGAGTTAATAGATATATCGGAATCGACACTTTATCCGGTGCTACGAAGACTGCAGAAAGAGAAATACCTTGAAACATACGATCAGCCATTTCAGGGACGTAACAGAAGGTATTACAGAATAACAGATGAAGGTAAGAAAATCCTTATTTATTACAGAAATGAATGGAAATCCTATAAGGATAAGATAGATATTCTTATAGGAGAGTAGAAAGAATCGATGAAAGAAATGGTGAAAGGATATAATCAATGAATAAACTAACATTTATGTCAGAGTTATCCAGAAAACTTAGAAGGCTTCCTAAAGAGGATTATGATGATGCTATGAAATACTATGCAGAATACTTTCTGGATGCAGGTGTTGATGATAATCAGGATGTAACTCAGATGGTTGGTACTGTAGACGAGGTTGCTTCAAGAATAATAGATGAAGCAAGCGAAAAACATCTGGAAAAGGTTGAGAACGAGGGTGGTCCGAAGAATAATTCGAAGGCTATATGGTATATAATACTTGGAATATTTGCGGCGCCGATAGCGCTTCCTGTAGCAATTGCATTAGTGTCAATAGTATTTGCAGTTTTTGTTACTGCTATAGCAGTAGTAGGTGCGCTGCTTATTTCGGGAGCTGCTGTAGTTTTTAGTGGAGTGGCAGTAATAATAGCGGCGTTCTGGACTGAATCAATGGCTCAGATGCTATTTATCCTTGGAGCAGGACTTATATGTATTTCGGGCGGAGTAATGTTATGTATAGCTTTCTATAAACTTGGTGAAGCGTTGATAAAGGGATTGATAAAGCTTGTAAGCAGTATAGGAAGAAAAAACAAAAAAGAAGTAAGTACAGGAGGGGCAAACAAATGAAAAAAGGTATGTTAATTACACTGCTGATATGCGCTGCTGTTTTTGCTCTGGGTGTAGTTATGGTCATCGCCGGATATAGAATGGGAGCTACAGATTTTGATATAGATATTATAAACAGAAAGATACATTCATTTAATCCGGAAGAAATAAAGAATGGAGTAGTGTCAGTTGAACCATTCACTGATATGGATTTGGATATTGGTAATTCAAATGTAAATATCATTGAAGGAGATGAATTTAAAGTAGAGTATAGCGTATATAATGATGTTCCTACAATAGAAGTAAAAAATGAGAAGTTAATAATAATTCATAAAGTTAAAAATGGACAATTTGCTTTTCATCTTGGATTAGTCGAGTATGAAAAGCCTACCATAAATATTTATATTCCAAAGGAGACAAAACTCGGAACCATAAATATTAATGATGACGCAGGTAATATAAAGATAAAATCACAGTCAGTTGGAAATCTGAAAATGGATGTAGATGAAGGAATAATAAATCTTAGTGATTCAGAATTTGAAAATATAGATATTGAATCAAATACCGGAGACATTACTATTTCTGGAATAAAGGCTGATACAATGGATATGAGCGTGGATTATGGAAATGTCAGAATCGATGATACAGAGATGGATAAGCTGAAAATCGATGCTGATGCAGGAAATATAAAAGCCGAATCAAGCAGAATTAATGATATTGATATAAAATCTGATGCAGGAAATGTAAAGCTTGAAATCACAGGTGAGAAAGCAGATTACAGTATAGAGGCATCGGTTGATTTCGGAAATCTTAAGATCGACGGAGAAAGACAGGGAAGTAAAGTGAATATGGAAGGGAAATCAGGAAAAAGTATCAAAGTTAAATCAAATGCAGGAAATGTTGATATCGAATTCTAAAATGCGCTGAAAACCAACAAATCATTGACTTTACATAGATTTTATGCAATTATAAGTGGGTTGTATGTTATATACGACCCACTTTTTGGGTAATAAAAAAGAAATATAGGTGACGATATGAATTCAACCGGTATATATTATTCGACATTTGCGGAAACATTTGAAAAGTGTTTCATAAGAGAGGATAGATATAAGCTGCTTCTTGGTGGTATTGGTGTGACAGTAAAGGTCGCGCTTCTTGCTGCTGCCATGGGGCTTATTATTGGTTTTCTGATAGCTCTCTGTAATCTGTCTAAGAAAAAACCGCTTAATCTTATAGGAAAAGTATATACTGACATCATTCGTGGTACGCCTTCAGTAACACAGCTGATGATTATATATTTTGTAGTTTTTGCTACAGTTAACTGGCAGAAATGGATTATTGCAGCAATTGCTTTTGCTATCAATTCAGGTGCCTATGTATCTGAAATAATCAGGGCAGGAATCCTGTCTATAGATAAGGGACAGACTGAAGCAGGCCGCTCTCTTGGACTGAGTAAGGGACAGACGATGATGAACATCATAGTTCCACAGGCTATAAAGAATATATTCCCGGCTATGTGTAATGAATTTATTACGCTTATTAAGGAAACAGCCATAGTTGGTTATGTAGGACTTGTAGATATACAGAAGGCTGGAGATTTTATAAAGAGTGCAACTTATGAAGCATTTATGCCTCTTATAGCAACGGCTATTATATATTTCATTATTATTAAGGCTCTGACACTGGTTCTTGGAAGTATAGAGAAGAAACTCAGAAAATCAGACCAGAGGTAGATATATGATAAAGGTAAAAGATCTTCATAAGAACTTCAATGGTATAGAAGTTCTTAAAGGAATAAATGAACACATAGATGATGGAGAGGTTGTAGTTGTTATCGGACCATCAGGCTCCGGTAAGAGCACATTTTTGAGATGTCTGAATCTGCTTGAAAAACCGCAGTCCGGAGAAGTGTGGATAGATGATCAGCAGATAAATAAGCGTGGTGTGAATACAAATCAGATACGTGCCAAAATGGGCATGGTGTTCCAGCATTTTAATCTGTTTCCACATCTTACTGTTCGTAAAAATATTACCCTTGCTCCTGTGAAGCTTAAGAAGATGACTCAGGAAGAAGCAGATAAAAAGGCTGATGAACTGCTTAAGATAGTAGGTCTGTCTGATAAAGCAAATGTATACCCTAAACAGCTTTCTGGTGGACAACAGCAAAGAATCGCAATAGCCAGGTCTCTTGCTATGGAACCGGAGATTATGCTTTTTGATGAGCCGACATCTGCACTTGATCCTGAAATGGTAGGAGAAGTTCTGGATGTAATGAAGAATCTGGCAAAGAGTGGAATGACAATGGTCGTTGTTACTCATGAGATGGGATTCGCCAGAGAAGTTGGAAGCAGAATCCTTTTTATGGATGCAGGAGAAATAATTGAGCAGGGTACGCCTGAAGATATATTTGAAAATCCCCAGAATGATAGAACGAGAGAGTTTTTAAGTAAGGTTCTGTAATTCGTGGATCATATATTAAGGAGGAAACAGTTATGAAATTAGTAAAAAAGATGGCTGCACTTGGTCTTGCAGCAGTTATGGCATTATCTATGGCAGCATGTGGTTCAAAGCAGGAAGAGAGCTCTTCTAATGAGCAGACAACTACTTCTGGAGGAACTATTGTATTCGGTACTAATGCAGAGTTCCCACCATTTGAATATGTAGGTGGTGAAGGAGTTGTTGATGGTTTTGATGGTATCGATATGGCTATAGCTAAGAAAATAGCAGAAGATAATGGAAAGACAGCTTCTATAAATAATATGGAATTTGATTCACTTCTTCTTGCACTTCAGAATGGACAGATAGATGCAGTTATCGCAGGTATGACTATAACAGATGAGAGAAAAGAGGCAGTTGATTTCTCAGAGCCATACTACACAGCTACACAGGTTATGATTGTTAAAGATGATTCTGATATCAAGAAGGCTTCTGATATGCAGGATAAGAAGATAGCCGTTGTTCAGGGTTACACAGGTGAAGAGTGCGTTAAGGGTCTTGGATACAGCTACGAAGCTTTCAAGAAGGGTTCAGAAACTATACTTGAGCTTATGAATGGTAAATGTGATGTTGTAGTTATTGATTCAGCTACAGCGGAGAAGTATGTTGGTGATAACGAAGGTATAAAGATAGTTGATGATCCTGAAGCATTTGAGGCTGAAGAGTATGGAATAGCAGTTAAGAAGGGCAATACAGAGCTTCTTAATCAGATAAATGCTTCTATCAGCAAAATGAAGAGTGATGGAACCATCTCTTCTATATCAGCTCAGTATCTCGATGCAGACACTTCATCAGATGATGCAAGTGCTACAGAGGCTGAGTAAAATCTATTATAGATAATTATAGAGTTAATAGAAGACAAAGTCGGTCGCGATACTTATGTTTTGCGACCGACTTTATTTGCTTTAAAAATTTATACTTTAGGTCCATTATGCTGAAGATTTTCAGCAGCATGCGCAGGAACTGTCTTTCGTACATTGTTTTGTTTGTTTAATTGCTTAGAATTCTTAGTCCCAAAGTTCTTGTTAAAGTTTTCGACATTAATATTTATACGATTTCCATTCATATCCTTCATTTTGGTATTAATTTTCATAAGCTGATTATTGATTACAGACTTACAACCTGTATATGTATTTAGTAGTGCCATTGAGTCAAGCGCAAGCTTTGTCCCATAGCCATTCATATCCATTCGGTTATAATTCTTAAATGAATCCTGCACAGCATTCATTAGCTTTACATTTGCCTTACGCATCTTGTACGAATTGATACCTATAAGGGATTTGTCAGACATATCTATACTATTAATCTCATTTAGTGCATCTATAATCTTCTGACTCTGTGGACTTACACTTTGTGGTTTCTTTCTTCCTAGTAATTCAGCGATATCCTTCTTATACTTTGTGTGAGACTCAGCTGTATTTTTGTATTTCCCTTTATTTACATCATATAGAGACTGTTCAAGCATCATTCTCGTATCTGCTGCTCTAAATGTATAAGAGAGAGAGTTCTTAAGCACTTCTGGTCCATTAAGAGTATCTGTACTGATTTTCAAAGCATCCAATGAATATAGATTTCGAATTTCTAATGCTTTATCTCTTATAGCATTTATATCATAAGGCTCTCCGCTCTCTCTTAATTCCATGGCTGCTAACATAGTACTTAGATCCGTTACACGTTTTTCCTGAATCTCTTTATTAAGAATTTCTTCATCCGCTTTTACAGGATCATCTTTCATAGTACGGCAACTATTTATAAGCTTTTCATACTTTTCAGCATCAGTAACCGGCTCCTTTTTAGCATCTGCCTGAGCTTGTCTTTCTTCAGCTTCCTTTTGCTTCTTATAAGCTTCCTCACTTCCGGCTTTTAATTTATCCTTCTTTATCGAGAGTTTGCTATTTGCAGTGTTCGGATCAAAATATATTTCCCTTGTTTCTTTTCTTCCTTTTATTCTCTCGGCCTCTTTTTTAGCTTCAGCATCTCTTTCAAGCTTTGCCTCATATTGTTTTATAATCTTGTCTGCCATATGATAAGCGGCCTTTGCACCTTCATAACGCTGTTTTCCCATCTCCGAACGATCTTCAGGCATTTTCTTATCCTTATCCTTTGCCTTAAGATATTCTTCTGCACTTTTTCTCAATTCTTCTAAAAGCTTTAGTTTATCAGAACTTATGCCATTTGTACCCACAATAAATCCATCTGCATCAGCCTTAAATGTATCCGCAAACTTCTTATATGCTTTCTGAAGCTTTGCGATTTCGCCCGAGTTACTGTGACCAAATCTATCTTTATTAATCTGCTTACTTATATCATCTACTTTCTGATTATTTATCTCAGGATCAGCTTCCTCCTGAACATGCTTCACCACCAGCTTATCTGCAAAGGAGAGGGGTTTATCCATGGTCTTCTTGATATCATCTCTGAACTGGGACCACTCTACATCCACGTCATACTCGTCATCTTGTAAATTACCGTAAGTCTGTTTTGTAAGCTTTGAGATTTCCTTACTTATCTCATAGAACTCCTGGTATAAATTCTGCCGTCCCTCTTCTGTATCAGGATATGGTTTATCCTTGATTTTATTTTCATAGAAATCTTTTGCCTTTTTAACAATTTTCTTTTCTTCCGGAGTGAATTCTCCTCCTCGTTTTCTTTTAAATTGTGCTGAATTTACTATTTGAAGTCTCTGGACATGTATTAGTTCGTCCATAGGCCATCCCATATCAATAGCATTTATCTGGGCTTCGAGTTCTGTCTCGAACCGACGATTTCCTCGGTTCCTTGTAAAATCCTTATCGCCATTTAAGTAATATCCCATTGCTTCTATTTCAAGACCATAGCGTGAATTATAAGCATCTTTAGAATCGAGCCGTTGTTCGATTTCATTTGATATCTTATCATAGACTTCTTTTTCTTCTAAATCCACTTCCTCGTTATTATCTATCTTATCCTTTGCTCTTTGGTAGATAGCATAATAATCGATGTCCTTATCAGGTCCATCATTTTGCTTCAAATCACTTATTATTTTCTCAAGATTATTAGCTTTGAACATAATCTTATCATAGATTTCTTTATCCTTAGGATCTACTTTCTTACCTTGTTCTTTATTATCATTTACTCTTTTATATATAGCTTCATAATCAATTTTCTTATCTTCACCATCTGCGAGTTTCAGCGATTTTATCGCATCATTTAACTCATCAAGCTTTATCATCCTCCTGCATTCTTCTCGCGTCTCCATAAGCTTACTATTAACTTTTAGATAATTTTTTAGACACTTCTTATAGTTTTCCCTGGCTTTAATCTGTTCGATATAGGTATCCTTCTCCTTATTCTCTTCATAATCACATGCAGCATTAATAAGATTTGTGATAGCTTCTCTATGTTCACTGTATGGATAATTCTTATCCACAAGTCTCCAGAGTTCCCTTGATATACCAGAATCTTTTTTACTGTATTTTATAGATGCATGGTCGCCATCAAAGCCTCTTGCATTCATCAGAAAGCCCATCTGATCTTCTAAAAGCTCTCTTGATCCAAAAACTCTAATCATTCTAAAATATGCTTTGTGGAATTTGATCTCACTAAGCTCATTAGGGTATTCGTCTTCAGGAGTATTTTTAATTATAAGATCGAGGTAATTTTCATATTTTTTTGAATACTCCCTGAACTTTTTTTCCTGATTCTTTGATAAGGTCTTTTTCATGCTCATTTCATTTTCCCTATAAAGATTACCTGATTCAGAGTGCTCTAAATCATCTGCTTGATTAACAGGATCTAATTCTGATGACTTATATACTGGAGAAACCTTCTTAGGGTTGTCGGGATTTTTTGTGTCATAATCTTCCTGTTTCTTTTGGGTTGCTTTGTCATCAATAATTTCAAGATCCTTATAAATATCATTTTTAAAATCGGCAAATAAAGGTCCTTTATAGCCTCCTGCTTTGAGTTTTTCTTCAATTGGTGCAAAAGCACCGTAAAGAGAACTTGCAGCAGAGAATATTACATAATCGTCATCTGATGGTCTATACTTTGGCATTTTTTATCCTCCTACATAATGTACAATGGTCCAATTAACTTGGAGTACTATATTTTTTGTCATACGTACATCTCTATTATACCTATAGAGTACAACAAAAGCGCAACACATAAAAAACAAAAACAAGATTCTTTAATATAGTAGAGGTTCTTCCTCAAAGTATTACCGTAAATGTAAGAACACCGAAACACCTTTAAAGCTTGCATCAAATAAGAAAAAGCTGAAGAAAAAGGGCAAATGGAACAAGCTGACAGTAATCGATAAAAAGAATAATAAGAAAACCATCAGGTTTAAGGTAAAGTGATTCCAACAAAAATATATAGCACTATCCATATTTTAATGCTAATATGTGGATAGTGTTTTTCTATAATGAAGATAATTAATTTATATGAACAAGGGGAGAAATAAATGCAGTTAAAACAGCAAGATAATAATCAGGAACCACAGAGTTCGCCGTATGCAGATTCACCATACGGAAGTGATCCACAGCCGGGTTCGCCATATGCGAATAGTAATCCACAGCCATCGTCACCGTACATGAATAATAATCCGCAGCCGGGTTCACCATATTCAAATAATCCAACACAGCAGATGCCTATGTATGGAAATGGTAACTATGACCAGCCGGTAATAAAGGAAAAAAGTGGTTTTCCTGTATGGGTTGTAATTCTCATAATAGTTCTTCTATTAGGTACAGTTGGATATTTTGTATTTGGAAAATTCAGTGATATATTTGGCAAAGCAGATTATACACCAGGTATAGTTACTGATAAGGTATACCAGAATGATTATTTTGAATTCAAAACCAACTTTGGTTCAGGTTGGGAGATTACAAAGGATATATATGATCCAGAGTTAGTTAAGAAGTCTCTTGATTCAAAGCAGGTTGTAACAGAGCTTTCTGCTCAGAACAAGCAGTCAGCAGAAGCATTCGACTTTTCAGTTCAGCAGACAGCATATAATCTGAAAGCAGTGGGAACTGATATGGATAAAGTGCTGGATGCTATGCAATCATCCTTTGTTAATGAACTGGAACAGGGAGGATACAAGATATCCAGTATAGAAAAAGACAGCATGACTATTGCTGGAAAGACCTGCAAGGGCTTTAAAGTTACTGGTAAAATGAATGCAGTGGATGTTGAGTTAAGTATGGTGCAGTTCTATATGGTAAAAGGAAACTATGTCGGAGCTTTTTCTGCTGCATCAACCTCGCAGGGAAAATCAAAGCTGATAATAACAAATAATGTAAAAGAACTTACAGAATAGAGAGAATACAAATGACCAAGAATACATATGCAGTTATAACAGGAGCCAGCAGCGGACTGGGAATGGAATTTGCCAAACAGCTGTCCGAGAGAGGCTATAAAACTGTCCTTATCGCCAGAAGAAAGGATAAGCTTGAGAAAGTTCAGGGAATACTAAAGAACGAAAGCAGGATAATAGTTGCAGACCTTAGTGACAGATCAGAGTGTGTACGGGTAGTTGAGGAGATAAAGGATCTGGATGTTGAGGTATTTATTAATAATGCCGGCTTTGGAGACTGTGGAAGATTCTATGAGACTGACATTAATAAAGACCTTGGAATGATAGACGTAAATATAACTGCTATGCATATTCTAATGAAGCTTATGCTTATGAAAATGAAATCCAAGGTCAGTGGAGCATATATACTAAATGTTGCTTCTTCGGCCGGTCTTTTCCCAGCTGGTCCATATATGGCAACCTATTATGCTACAAAAGCATATGTAACAAGCATAACTCAGGCAGTAGGGCGTGAGATGAAAGAAGCAGGAAGTGATATCTATATAGGCGCCCTGTGCCCGGGACCTGTTGATACAGAGTTTAATGATGTGGCTGATGTTGAATTTGCGCTACGAGGAATGAATCCCAAGGCCTGTGTCAGCTATGCTCTGAAGCAGATGTTCAGATACAGGAAGGAGATAATCGTTCCGACTCTCAGGATGAAGATAGCAGTGTTGGGAACAAGACTTCTTCCAAGAGACCAGATAGTGGCAATGACCGGAAGACAGCAGAAAAAAAAGAGAGATTTTTAAGACTTCTCATTAATGTTTTTATTTGTTATAATGACATAAGTGTCAAAAGTCAAAATGCGTTCCTGCTTGCAGGGAAAGCATTTTGACCTTATGACACGCTGAAACACGAGAAAATAGCATTTTTCGTAGAAAAATAGCGGTTTTCGAGTGTTTCTAGGATTGCGAGAATTGCTTTAGCAATGGAGCAATCCGTATGTCATATATCATCAAAAGTCAAAATGCGTTCCTGCTTGCAGGAAAAGCATTTAATAGTGTATTTGTAAGGAGGATTCAAAATGAAGGTATTTAAGTGTACAAAGTGTAATAATATGATTTCATATCTTGAGAAGGATGCATGTGATGTAAAGTGCTGCGGCGAGACAATGGTTGAATTGGTTCCCAATACTACCGATGCAGCAGGAGAGAAGCATGTTCCTGTAATCGAGGTTAGTGGAAATATTGTGACAGTAAAGGTTGGTTCGGTAGAACATCCTATGACTGAAGCACATTCCATTCAGTGGATTGTTATAGAGACTGAGCAGGGAAGACAGCGTAAGATTCTTACTCCAGAGGATAAGCCGGAGGCAACATTTGCTATCGTTGAAGGCGATAAGGTAAAGGAAGCTTATGAATACTGCAACCTTCACGGTCTGTGGAAAGCAGAGGTTTAGATATGTGAAGACTAACGGGGTGCCGGTATGAGCCGCACCCTGTTTTTCTTTTTCTGAAGACCGATATAAAGGTTTCAAAATCAAAAAGGGTAAAGCATTGTCACTTGTATAGAAGGTTGAATTTTGGTAGAATCAGAACTGAATGTCGGAGGATGAAAAAATGTCTGATTTATTATCAAATATAAAAGAACAAAAATGGTATAAACATCTTAAAACAATAAACGAACACAAGATAGAAGTAGGCAAAAACTGCTTCAGATGCGGACTTTATAAGCAGGGAATTCTTCATGATCTGTCGAAGTATTCACCTACAGAATTTCTGGTAGGAGCAAAGTATTATCAGGGAACCAGAAGTCCTAATGATGCGGAAAGAGAGGATAAAGGTTATACTTCTTCATGGCTTCATCATAAGGGACGTAACAAGCATCATCTGGAGTACTGGCTTGACTATGATCTTGAGAAAAGGGACGGAAGTATGGTCGGCATGAAAATGCCGGATAATTATATAGTTGAGATGTTCTGTGACCGTGTGGCTGCCAGTAAGATATATCATAAGAATGATTATACAGATAGAACTGCCCTGGATTATTTTCTGAATGGTAAGTCAAAGGGAGCCATGCATCCTTATGTAAGAAAAAAGGTACATTTACTCTTGAATATGCTTGCTGAAGAAGGGGAAGAAAAAACCTTCAGATATGCCAAAAGATATATGAAAGAGTATAAGAAATACATAAAGAGACAAAACTATAAGAAGAAGCTTGAGAAAAAGCTGGAAGATAAATACGCTGATAAAGCGCGGAAAAGACTTGATAAAAAATACGGAAAAAGACTTAAGATGGACCAGATGGGTTCGAAAATAACCGCCCGAATAGATGGTGCCATCAGAAGTGCAAGGAATATATAAAATGGCATTTACACATTTGCATGTACATACAGAATACAGCTTACTGGATGGTTCGGCTAAAATATCCGAGCTTGTTTCGCGTGCAAAAGAGCTGGGGTTCGATAGCCTTGCCATAACAGATCATGGTGTTATGTATGGTGCTATTTACTTCTACAGAGAGTGTCTTAAGCAGGGGATAAAACCTATTATCGGATGTGAAGTGTATGTGTCTCCCGGTTCAAGATTTGATCGTGAGGCAGGGGCGAATGATGAAAGGTATTATCATCTGATTCTTCTGGCAGAAAATAACCAGGGATACAGAAATCTCTCTAAGATAGTGTCCAAAGGATTTACTGAAGGATTCTATTATAAACCGCGTGTGGATAAAGAAATTCTGAAAGAATATCATGAAGGGATTATCTGTCTGTCTGCATGCCTGCAGGGTGAGGTTGCATTTTACCTGAGAAGAAGACTCTATGATGAAGCAAAGAAGGTTGCTCTGGAATACAGGGATATCTTCGGAGAGGGAAATTATTTCCTTGAAATGCAGGATCACGGGCTGTCAGACGATACAATAGTTAACACCGACCTTATGCGTATGTCACAGGAGACAGGCATAGAGCTTGTATGTACAAATGATTCCCACTACGTAAGAGCTGAGGACTGGGAAGCTCACGATATACTTCTCTGTATTCAGACCAATTCACTTGTCAGTGACGAAAACAGAATGAGATATGAAGGCGGTCAGTATTATCTGAAGTCTGAAGAGGAAATGAGAAAGCTCTTCCCATATGCCGGACAGGCTCTGGAGAATACTCATAAGATAGCTGAGAGATGTAATGTAGATATAGTATTCGGTGAACAGAAGATTCCGAAATATCAGGTTCCAGAGGGGTTTGGCGGAGCATATCAGTATCTGGTATATCTTTGTGTAAACGGACTGAATGAGAGATATAATCTTACGATAAATGTCGAGGATATATATGACAGAGTTATCGGCTCTATAGAAGAGCCGGCTGGTGGTGAAGCTTCAGAAAACAGAGATGAACTTCGCAGAATGGATGAGACTGCCGGAAGCAGAGTAGTTGAAGCTATAAGAAAGGAATATATAAATGATGATACCTCTGACAGGGATAAGGAGCTGATAGAGCGACTTCTCTATGAGCTTGAAACCATTAAGAATATGGGGTATGTAGATTACTTCCTGATAGTCTGGGACTTCATTAACTATGCCAAGGAACATGGTATAGGAGTAGGGCCGGGACGAGGCTCTGCAGCCGGAAGTATAGTTTCCTATGCACTTAAAATAACTAATATAGATCCTATCAGATACAGTCTTATATTTGAGAGATTCCTTAATCCGGAACGTGTATCCATGCCTGATATAGACGTGGACTTTGAACCGGAAGGAAGACAGAGGGTTATTGATTATGTTACAGAGAAGTATGGAGAAGAGAAGGTAGTTCAGATAGTTACCTTCGGTACACTGGCTGCCCGTAACTGTATCAGAGACGTGGGGCGCACCCTGAATGTTCCTCTTAAGAAAGTGGATATGGTTGCTAAGTCTATTCCGGGAACTCCGGGAATGACTATAGAGAAGGCATTATCTGAAAGTCCGGATTTTAAAAAATTTTATAACGAGGATGAAGAGATAAAATATCTGGTAGATATGTCAAAACGTCTGGAAGGACTTCCAAGACATGCATCCATGCATGCAGCGGGCGTAGTAATAGGCAGTGAGCCTATAGTTGAGTATGTTCCGCTTTGCAAAAATGGTGATGCTGTAACTACACAGTATGAGAAGGATACTCTGGAAGAACTTGGTCTTCTCAAAATGGACTTCCTTGGGCTTAGAAATCTTACCGTTATTCAGGATACTGTAAAGAGTGTAAAAGAACGTCTGGGCAAAGATATTGATATAGATAATATTGAAATGACTGACGAGAGGGTATTCAGACTTATATCATCAGGCAGATGTGATGGTATATTTCAGCTTGAAAGTACAGGTATGCAGGGCTTCATGAAGGAGCTTAAGCCGAAGAGTATAGAGGATGTAATAGCCGGAATCTCCCTCTATCGTCCGGGACCTATGGACTTTATACCGCAGTATATAAAAGGCAAGGATTCTACAGAACCTATTGTCTATGAGACTCCGGAACTGGAGCCGATTCTTGAACCGACATATGGCTGTATAGTATATCAGGAACAGGTCATGCAGATAGTTATGGCTCTGGCAGGTTACAGTCTGGGAAGATCTGATCTCGTGAGACGAGCCATGTCCAAGAAGAAAGCCAGCGTCATGGAGAAAGAAAGGGAATACTTTGTTTATGGAAATGAGGAAATGGGTGTTCCCGGATGTATAAATAACGGAATAAGCGAAAGCATTGCGAATAAGATATTTGATGAGATGACGGACTTCGCCAGCTACGCATTTAACAAATCACATGCGGCTGCGTATGCTGTAGTTGCTTATCAGACAGCATATCTGAAACTCTATTATCCGCTTGATTTCATGGCGGCGCTTCTTACATCAGTTAAGGATCATCCGAATAAGCTTCAGAAATATATGGATGCCGTAAAGAATATGGGAATAAAGATACTTCCTCCTGATGTAAATGAAGGAAAAGGTGATTTTGCTGTAGCAGGTAACAGCATAAGATATGGAATGTCAGCCATAAAGTCTGTGGGCGAATCAGTGGTCGATGCCGTAATACTTGAAAGAGAGAAAAACGGACCTTACAAGGATATCAGGGATTTTGTAGAAAGAATGTCTGGTAAGGAAGCGAATAAGAGAACCATAGAGAACTTTATCATGGCGGGTGCATTTGACGGCTTTGGCAAAAACAGAAGACAGCTTATGATGGTATACCCACTTGTTATAGACCAGGTGGCAGATGAGAAAAAGAAAAATGCCACCGGACAGATGTCGCTTCTTGACTTTATGGGTGAAGAAGAGAAAGAAGCATTTAATATAGAATATCCGGATGTTCCTGAATTTGGTAAGGACATACTTCTGAATGGAGAAAAAGAAGTTCTTGGGTTCTATGTCAGTGGTCATCCTCTCGATGATGTCAGAGATATACTTGAAAAAGAAACAAATATCACTTCCGCTGATTTTACTGTTGATACAGCTGATGAGGAGGATGGTGTATCAGGTGAAACAGCTGCCAGGGATGGAAATACATATACCATGGGTGGTATTATCGAGGATGTAACTGCCAAGATAACAAAGAATAACGAGAATATGGCTTTTTTGAAAATGGAGGATCTGAGTGGTACGCTTGAAGTAGTGGTATTTCCGAGAACTTATGAGAAGTACAGAAGCCTTATAGAAAAGGGCAAACAGATCTGTGTAAAAGGAAGAGCCCAGGTGTCTGAAAGAGACAGCAAGCTGATAGCTTCAGAGATATACTCGCTGGAGGATATCAAAGAAATGCTTGAGGCAAAGAAGAAAGAACTTTGGATTCTTATGGATAACAGCGATGCTCTTAAGAAGAAGCAAAGTGTGTTGAATGATATATTAAAACCACGTGCCGGATTTACTCCGGTATATATACAGCTAAAGGAAGAGAAAAGAGCTGTGAAATCCTATATCTCGGCAGATTTAAAAAAAGGAGCGGAAGAAGCACTTATACTTGAATTTGGAAAAGAAAGAGTTTTGGTCAGATCAAAATAAATCCTACGAAGTGTGGATGAATAGGGGGTTAATATGGATATATTATCATCGCCAAATAATGAAAAAGTAAAACTCATATCAAAGCTTTTAAAAAGTCCCAAGGAGAGAAAATACAACGGAAAATATGTAGTTGAAGGAATGAGAATGGTGGAAGAGATTCCGGCAGACAGGCTGGGGGAAATCTACTTTACACAGGATTACTTCAACAAGAAGATAACCCAGAATGAGAGGTTACTAAGACTTGTAAATACGGCTGTTGAAAGGAATAAATGTTTTCTTGTCACAGAATCTGTACTCAGACGTATTACCGATACAGAAAATCCGCAGGGGATTCTTGCCACGGTTATGATAGAAGAAAAAACAGTTGATGACCTGATGGGTAATGGAATGGAAAGTCCGCTGATTCTTATAATAGAGAAGCTTCAGGATCCTGGAAATATGGGAACTATCATAAGGAGTGCTGAAGGAGCGGGAGTAACTGGAATACTGGTAAGCTATGACTCGGTTGATATATACAGCCCTAAAGTAATAAGATCCACAATGGGTTCCATATTTAGAAAAAATGTTGCTGTTACCTTTGATCTGATAGGGGATATCAACAAACTTAGAAAAAGGGGTGTGGTCATATATGGAATGCATCTGAGCGGTTCTTCCATGTATGATACAGATCTTACCGGACCATCTGCTTTTCTGATAGGAAATGAAGGTCATGGGCTTACAGACGACATAAGTGCAGCGGCTGATAAGCTGATAAGAATACCGATGAAGGGCTCTCTTGAAAGTCTGAATGCGGCAAGCTCGGCAACGGTAATCAGCTACGAAGCCATGAGACAGCGAGAGAATAGAGTCAGTATAGATATCTCGTCGATGTTCTGATGTAACAAAACTCAGGGATTCTCTGGTTGACAGAGAAGAAACTCAGTGTTATAGTATCATTTATGTAGAGGTTGCGATGATTATCAGTACCATATCAGATGAACCCCATTCAGATGAAGATATGAGAAAGGATGATTCGCCGAAGCAGATACTTAGGGAAGTATTTTAGCTGGGCTTCAGATTAAGAGTCTGGAGACTGTCATCTAAGGATTAGATGGGGAGCTACGGTTACATGTGATTATTTAATGGACCGAAACTCTGTTTTGGTCCAATTTTTATTATAAGGGAGGAATGTAGCATGTCAATATTTAAGGGTTCAGGAGTGGCATTAGTAACTCCATTCAAGGATAATATGGAGATAGATTATGAACAGCTGAGAAAGCTGGTTGATTATCATGTAGACCATAAAACAGACGCGATAATAGTATGTGGAACTTCAGGAGAATCAGCTACTATGTCAGTTGCCGAACATCTGGAGGCAATCGCTGTAGTTGCAGAGCAGGCTAATGGACGTATACCGGTAGTAGCAGGTACAGGTTCAAATGATACTGAAACTGCAATAGAGCTTTCTGTAGAAGCAGAGAAGTGTGGAGTAGATGGACTCCTTATGGTTACACCATACTATAACAAGTGTACACAAAATGGTCTTATAAAGCATTATGAGAAGGTTAGTGAGCATGTTGAGACTCCGATAATTCTCTATAATGTACCAAGCAGAACAGGACTTAATATTCTTCCTGCCACAGCAGTTAAGATGGCTAAGGAGATAGAAAATGTAGTTGCCATAAAGGAAGCTTCAGGAGATATATCTCAGGTTGCACAGCTTGCAGCACTTGCAGATGGATGTATAGACATTTATTCAGGAAATGATGATCAGGTAGTTCCGCTCATGTCTCTTGGAGGAATCGGCGTAATCTCCGTTATAGCAAATATCGTTCCGGAAGATACACATGATATGTGCGCTAAGTTCTTCGAAGGCGATATAGATGGTTCCAGAGCACTTCAGCTGAAGGCAAATGCTCTTGATAAGGCACTCTTCTGTGAGGTTAATCCTATACCGGTTAAGAAAGCTACAGAATATCTTGGATTAACAAATGGCAAGGTAAGACTTCCACTTACAGAGATGGAGCCTGAACATGCAGAAATCCTTAAGAAGGCTATGCAGGATTACGGAGTATTATAGAGATTATCAGAAAGGAAATAAGATGACAAGAATTATAATGTGCGGCTGCG
>OCTX012256476.1_pt1 | contig 16872 bp, 16 predicted proteins | sample 1539691 | NCBI WGS metagenome assembly OCTX01 (sample SAMN02144231, study PRJEB22623) | gut metagenome | biome: sheep rumen | host: Ovis aries | place: New Zealand | reverse complement strand
GTATTCGACAACGACCTGCTGACGGCAGAGCATGAAGGCTTTAGCCACAACATGCCGAGTGAAGTGTATATTGACGGGAAGAAAATGATTTAAAAAAGAAAATGAATATATGAAAACGAAAAGCGCAAATCTCCTTGCAAGAGGATATGAACTGATTGACGGTATCACGGTACCTGTAGGGACATCAAATGTTGATTTGGGCGTAGAGGGGAAAGAGCCCCAAAACGCCAAAAAACTGACCATTGCCGTAGGGAATGAGAAGATAAACTTGTGGGTTTTCCGTCCATCAGGTTACAAAGCGGGTGAGAAAACGCCCCTTGTCTATTTCATTCACGGCGGTGGCTATCATTTTGGCAATGTGAGCATGGATGAGCCCAAAATACAAGGCATAGCAGATGGGAGCGGTGCTACGGTGATTGCTCCTGACTACACGCTTTCTCTGGATCCTTCTTATAAATATCCCATGGAGTTGGAGCAAGTATATGCAGGACTTCTTTATGCATATGAGCATGCGGATGAATTGAATGTGGATCCGGATAATATTGTCATTGAGGGAGAAAGCGCCGGTGGCGGACTAGCCGCACGTCTGGGTCTCTATAACAAGGACAAAGGAAAGGTTCCCCTGAAGGGCCAGGTGCTCATCTATCCCATGCTGGACTACCGTACCGGCGGTGAAAAGGATATTTACAAGAATGAATATGCCGGGCATTGTGTATGGACAAAGGAGAACAACGTCTTTGGATGGGGAAAACTGATTGAAGGCCAGGACAAAAAGCTTACCGATGAGGAAATGATCTATTTCTCACCTGCAGTGGCAACCGTTGAGCAGCTGAAGGGATTGCCTGAGACTTTCATGATTGTCGGTAGCCTAGATCTTTTCTGTGATGAAGACATGAGTTATGCTCAGAAGCTTATGGAGGCCGGTATTTTCACGGAGCTCTATGTTGAGCCTGGAGTTCCCCATGCTTATGAGTACTTGTATTGGACTCCTCAGGCACACAGGTTCTTTGAACTGAGAGACCATGCGACGGCTCGGATGCTTGGAGCTGAAAAAGATGTAAAAGAGTCAGATGAAGCAAAAGCTTTCAGAGAGTTATTAATGAAGTATAATCTTGAGCAGTAATATGCGAAATAATCAATAATTATGGTACAAGATTTATACGTTTTGATGATTACAGCAGCTGTAGTCAGTATCGTGTTTAAGTTGTTAAAACAGCCAGTGGTGCTGGGTTATACCATCAACGGAGCCAAGCAGCTCGGCATCGAAGCCTCCAAGGGCTCTATCGAGGCAGGCAAGGATGCAGACTTCCTAGTATTCGACAACGACCTGATGACGGCAAAACCTGAGGGTATCAGTTACAACAAACCAAGCGAAGTGTATTTTTGCGGTTGTAAAATTGAAAATGAACCTTAATAATAATATGAAACAGACAGTTATTCTCGGCAACATCATAACAGTTGATGAAAAAAGACCTTTTGCCAAGGCAGCAGTAGTAAAGAATGGTGTATTCTCTTATATCGGTAGCGCAGAGGAGGCGAAGAAACTTGCTGGTGCCGACGCTAAGGTGATGGACTACGGAGAGAACTACATTTACCCGGGATTTATCGAGTCGCACTGTCATGGTTATTTCGCTGGTGAACGCGCCATCGGACAGGCTAACCTTTTGCAGGCAGGCTTAACAAATTATCCAAAATACCGCGAGATTATCAAGGAATTCATTGCCAATAATCCACAGCGCACCTTCTATGTGGCTGCTGGCTGGGTTGAAAATAACGAATACGTCAGCAAAGCATATCTTGACGAGATTTGCTCCGACAAGCCTCTCATCATGCAAACTGCGAGCGGACACTCCATGCTACTCAACACCAAGGCATTGGAATGGGCTGGCATCGATAAAGAGTATGCAAAAAAAATGGGATATGACTTGGTGCACGTAGATAAGAATGGTGAACCTGACGGATATGTCTGTGAGAACCCTGTGATGGAAATCATGCCAAGGATTCCAAAGACATTTGAGGATGCTAAGGACTATCTGCTCGCATGGCAGGAGTTTGCACTCAGCCAAGGTTATACATCCGTCGGTGATGCGGGTGCTGAGATGATGTACAAGAACGCTCCCGAGGCATATCAGGAGTTAGAGAAGGAGGGTAAGTTGAAACTGCGTACTTACGCATATATGTATGTGTCAGATAATATAGCCGACCCGAAGGCAGAGATAGCCCGCATCGCTGCTCAGCGTGCAGAGATGAGTGGCGAGTATTTCCATATCATCGGTGCCAAGGCGTTCCTCGACGGTGTCACCGAGGCTCATACGGGTTGGCAGAATCAAGACTACCTTGACCAGCCAGGTTATCATGGCGCAGAACGTTTCAACGACCACGACAAAATGGTGCAGCTGATTGTGGAGGCCGACAAGGAAGGATTGTCTGTTCATGTTCACTCTGAGGGTGGTGGTGCCACACATTATATGTTGGGTTGTATCGCAGATGCCGAAAAGATTACTGGCAATAAAGACCAACGTAACGTTCTGGCTCACCTCCACTTCGTAACCGACGAGGATGTCCGTCGCATGGCAGAAACTGGTTCTGTAGCAGCAGTTCCACCACTGTGGACACCTCAGGTTCCTGGTATTTATGAGCAGGAAATATCATATGTGGGTAAGGAGTTGACAGATCAGGCCTATCCTATCAAGTCGTTCTATGATGCAGGAGCCAACGTGGTTTTCCACTCCGACTATCCCGTTTCTCCTATGATGGATATCAAGCTCAGCTTCTATACTGCGGAAAAGCGTGCATATCCGAAGGAAATATTAGACGGCACCACCTCTCCACGCAATACCAAGGAAGCTATCTCCCGCGAACAGTCGCTGCGTGCTATGACCATCAACGTAGCACGTCAGTTCCATCAGGAGCATCGTCTGGGTTCTATCGAGGTCGATAAGATTGCCAACATGACAGTATTCGACTGTGATTTCCTGCACGACGACATTGAGAAGGTAGCAAAGGCAAACGTTGTTGCTACTATTGTCGATGGAGAAGAAGTGTTTAAGGGGAATTGACAATAGACAGGTGAGTTGCAAAAAAATATTATAGAAATATAGGTAATTTGTAAAAAAACATTTATATTTGCCCGTCAATTCGAATAAAACAAATTCTATTTTAAGATTAATTAATAATGTATAAAGAATTTATGAAAAGAAAACTTATGTATGCTATCATGGCTGTAGTGGCTATGGGAGCACTAAGCAGTTGCGAGGAAGAGGACTTCAATAAAGCTTACGACGAGAAGACCTCCCTCGACTCTCCTTACCTCTTCTCAGAGGGTTATCGTGACAGTATTTCTTATCCTTACGACCTGGCTACTCCTGCAGCTTCATGGTTGAGCATGGTGAAGAATGAAACTCCTGTGTGCCAGTTGAGCATTCCAGGTACTCACGACACTATGACTGGTATGGGATTCTACCAGCCTACACTGAACTACATCTTTAATATTACTGCAATCAGTCAGTTGAATACGTTTCAGGATCAGATGGAAATGGGTATCCGTTTCTTCGACCTGCGTCCTGTAGTAAGCATTGACACTTTACAGACAGATCCGAAAAAGAAGAAGATTTTGCGTCTGGCTCATGGTATCAGCGAAATCAACGTAACTTTCGAGGAGTCGCTTGATATGATGCAGAAGTACCTGAACAACCATCCTTCAGAGTTTTTCATTGTTAAGATACAGTGCGACAACGGTATAGAAAACCAGAGCACTTGGGCTGGTCTGTATGCTGATGTAGTATCAAAACCAAAGTATGCAAGCCTGTTCATTCCTAGCTCAGCATGGACTCCAGGTATTACAGTAGGTGATATGCGTAGTAAGATTCTGGTGCTGAACCGCTTCGACCTGCGTGATAAATCAGGTTCAACTATGTCCATGCCTGGAGTTTATTGCACTTGGACAGACGAAGATGCTGACATCAAAGAAGCTCTTGACCCTACAGCACAGAAGGATTGTGGTTTGTTTAAAATGAATAATGAGGACGATACATCTACTACACCGGCTACTCCAGCTGTACCAGATGCAAAACTTTGGGTTCAAGACTACTTCAAGACCAACAAGAATGTACGTTTGGAGAACAAGAAGAAGACTGTTATCGACATGATGAACGATGCTCGTACAGAAATCGCTGCTGGTAACAATACTTGGATTATCAACCACTGTTCTGCTTATACAGAAGTATCTCCACGTGGATACCTTACCAATGCTTGTATCATACATCCATTAGTTATCAAGAATCTGCAGGAAAATACAGGTACTGTGGGAATCATGCCAATCGATATGGCTTGCCACGACTACATTCACTGTATCATCAATGGTGGTACTCCATACACTAGTGACTACCTCTATGGTTTCCACCCACTGAGCCAGTCGCTCACAAACCTGCTTATCAAGTCTAACCAACCATACTTCAAATAATTCCTAAGACATAAAATATATGAAACACAATATTCACAAAATCATAATTCTTTTCGCAATTATGTTTGCGGCTGCTGGAGCTAATGCCCAGACAGTTGATAAGTATCATGCTCAAGACGGCTGTTTCAATCACCTTTCTGTTGGCTTGAACGCAGGATTGACAGGCTTCGGTATTGATGCAGCAATGCCAGTTTGTAAGATAGTGACTCTCAGAGGAGGATTCTCAGGATGGGGCGTAGGTAATTACAAGTTTAAGGCTATCAATACAGCAGCTGATATGGGCCCTTCACAGACAGTTGAAGACGATGCTGTAAAACAGGCACAGAGGGTAGATAAGGTAGAACTGGCTATCGAACCAAACTTCTGGAATTTCTACGTACTGGCAGAGGTGCATCCGTTTAAGAACGTTCCTTTTTATTTCGCTGCCGGTCTTTTCATGGGTAGCAAGAACTTCCTTCACTTCAGCAATACCAACGACGGCGGTCTTGGCTTCCTCTATGATGCAAATCAGAAAGTGGAGGACTACAACCGTATTTTCCACACTAACTACGACCCTATAGGTCTGAAGTTCGGCGACTATGTGTTCACTGCTGACGAGCGTGGTAACATCGATGTTCGCATGAAGACTAATGCTATCAAACCATATATCGGCATTGGTTTCGGTCAGCACCTCGCTCAGAAGCATCGTGTCAGCCTTGCTGTTGACTTCGGTCTTATGTTCTGGGGTACTCCTAAGTTAGTGTTGAACAACGATACAGAGGTTAAAACTTCAGGTAAAAACTCAGGTATCGGTAGTGCTATCTCTTGGTTGAAGGCATGGCCAAATTTACAGATTCGTGTTGCTTACAAGATTTTCTAACAGAATATTATGTCAAATCTTGAACCATTGATTAGTGACCTTGCACTAATACTCATATGTGCAGGAGTTATGACACTCCTTTTCAAGGCTCTTAAACAACCAATAGTACTTGGTTATATCGTTGCGGGATTTCTTGCATCTCCCAATATGCCATACATGCCCAGTGTTGCCGACGGACACGGCATCCACATCTGGAGTGAGATAGGTGTTATCTTCCTTCTCTTTGCACTCGGACTCGAATTTTCATTCAAGAAAATACTGAAGATGGGAGCTGCCCCCATCATTGCCGCCCTCGCCATCATCCTTTGTATGATGTATGTAGGTGCGTGTGTAGGCGAACTCTTCGGTTGGAAGCAGATGGACTGCATTTTCCTGGGTGGTATGCTTGCTATGTCCTCGACTACTATCATCTTTAAAGCCTTCGATGACATGGGACTGCGTAAGGAACGCTTTGCCAGTCTCGTGCTGAGCGTACTGATTCTTGAAGACATCCTCGCCATCGTGCTCATGGTGATGCTCTCCACTATGGCAGTCAGCAAAGAGTTCGAAGGTTCGCAGATGATTAAATCTATCGTAACACTTGGACTTTACCTTGTACTCTGGTTTACAGTAGGACTTTACTTCATCCCTATGGCACTTCGCAAACTGAAACCGCTGATGAACAACGAAACTCTGCTCATCACAGCTCTGGCGCTCTGCTTCGGAATGGTAGTCGCAGCTTCTTATGCTGGATTCTCAGCAGCTTTCGGTGCATTCGTAATGGGTAGCATCCTCGCAGAAACCGTCGAGGCAGAACAGATAGAACACCTTGTAGCTCCAGTGAAAAATCTCTTCGGAGCCATCTTCTTCGTCTCCGTAGGTATGATGGTAGATGTAAACCTCATCATCGAGTACATAGTACCTATTGTTAGCATCATTGCAGCAGTCATCCTTGGTCAGACCATACTGAGTACAGGAGGATTCCTCCTCTCTGGTCAGTCGCTGAAGACTTCTATGCAGTGTTCCTTCTCGCTCACTCAGATAGGTGAATTTGCATTCATACTCGCCACACTTGGCACTTCGCTTCATGTTACCAGTGACTACCTCTACCCGATAGTAGTGGCAGTGTCGGTATTCACTACCTTTACAACACCTTACATGATTCGTCTGGCAGAACCTACATACAACCTGATTACTCGTATCCTGCCAGCCAAGTGGGTAGAAAAACTGGAACGCAACACCGACGAAGAGGACAGCAAGGCGCCAAACGAGTTACAGCAGACTTGGAAGGCATATGTAAAGCGCTTTGTCTTTACTACACTTATCACCAGTGTGCTCTGCATAGCCATCATGTCCATCATGCTCCATTTTGGCAAACCGATTGTCAATGCTTTGGTGTCTGAAGAGTGGTCGCATACAGTCTTGGCTCTCGCAGCACTCATTTTCTGTTCTCCGTTCCTCTGGATGCTTATGCGCGGAGGAGCTGACCGTCCTGAAGTGGATAAACTGTGGGAGGCAGGTGCCCGTTGGCGCGTACGACTTACAGCTCATTCTGTGTTGCGCTTGTTTATAGCAGCAGTATTCGTCAGCTACATCGTTGACTATGCAGTGCCTTGGAGTAGCTGGCTTGGCATGTTCGCCCTTGTAGGTGTCCTCCTCTTCATTTTCTTCTCCCCGCACTTGCAGAAAGACAGCGATAAACTTGTTAAGAACTTCACCGAAAACCTCAGTGCTCGTGAAAGAATGAACGAACAGAAATAGTGCAGGCGCAACAGAAGTGTTGAACAACAAGAAGAGCTGACAAACTAATGTCAGCTCTTCTTTATATTTGTGAATCTGTATTTTTGTGGGTTATGAACATTTCAGAACCTGACCTACGCGGAGAACTGCGTAACGACGAAGTCCGTTGATTTTACGAAGTTCATCTACTGAAATACCGTAACGCTTGGCGATGGAGTAGATTGTTTCTCCACGCTGAACGGTGTGGGTCTTTGGTTCTTCGGTTGTAGTAGTGTTTTGCTGAGATGCAAATACATTGTAACTTGGTGCACTTGCTGCGGTCTCAACCATGTTTTCCTGTTTCTGCTGGTTCGCCAGTACGTTTGTGTTGCCCTTCTGCATAGAACGTTTTACAACATAGTAGTCGTTTGTTACGTCCTGATTAACGAAGTCGAACATAAGGGCTGGGTTGATTGGTTGTCCGAGCAGACGAGTCTCGAAGTGGAGGTGAGAACCGAATGAGCGACCTGTGTTGCCACCAAGTCCGATGACATCACCAGCACGAACTATCTGATCTTCTCTTACCAACTGGCGTGAGAGGTGACCGTAGAGTGTTTCAAGTCCGTTTGGATGACGAATCACTACATAGTAACCATATCCACGTGCGTTATAATCTACGATACGTACCTTGCCATCGAATGCTGCACGGATTGTGTCGCCAAGATATACCTTGATATCGAGTCCTGCATGCAGACGACCCCAACGCTTTCCATATGGAGAGTTGATCTGACGACTTGGAGTAGGCATGTGGAATCCGCGAAGGTCAACATGGTAGTTTGACGGAACTACACCCTGTGCGTCAGAAATGGTACGAGTCCAGTTGGAATATATGTTAGCTGCTGGGTTTTCCAGGTCAGCTCTTGATGTGCTGAATGTAGTAAACTGTATGAGTTGTACATCCTTGAGTTTTGTGTCAGCTGGGGCTTGGCGAGCTATGAGGTCTTGTGCAGACATAGACATACTCGTCAGACTTAGAGCTGCTAATACAAGTGTTTTAAGTGCGTTCATACTAATCTAATTACTTCCTTTTCTATATTTATTACTATCTTTATACTATCTTATTTTCCATGTAATTTGGGGTGCTGAACCAATCGTGGCTCGGCTGATTCTTTTAAGAGAATCGAGGGTAGGTTGTGGGTTGACAACCTTAATATTCATCATTGGCATAGAGGTACTGGAATACTCCTGGTACGTAATCGAATATTTCGTCGGGACGGAAGAATCGATTGAGCTCTATGACTGCGTTTTCAGGCGAGTCTGATGTGTGTATGATGTTTTCTTGGAATGACATACCAAAGTCACCACGAATGGTGCCAGGAGCTGCTTTGCGTGAGTTGGTAGAACCTGTCATGCTGCGCACGGTTTCTACTGCGTCAACACCTTCGTAACAACAACAAACTACTGGCGATGCCATCATTGAGTTTTTGATGCGCTGAAAGAATGGTTTGCCAGCCAAGTGTGCATAGTGCTCGTTAAGCAATTCGTCGGTGAGCTGCATCATCTTCATTCCAGCAAGGCGCAATCCTTTACGTTCGAAGCGTGCTGTCACTTCTCCTACAAGTGCTCTTTGTACGGCACCAGGCTTGAGTATTACGAGAGTTTTCTCCATTTAGTCTATAGTTTCGACGGGTGTAACGCAGAGCGCATGACACGCCAAATCGTGGCAAAGGTAAGGGTTTTTGTTCTAATGACCAAGTAATCTACTTGATTATTAAACTTTTTTTGCATTTTATTGCAATTCCACTTAATCATCAAGAATATTTTTGATGTCTGATTCTACTTTTTGCAGTTTGTTTCTGCAAAAAGCGATCAGTTCCTTTGCTTCTTTGAGGTTGTCGGTTAGTTTGTCAATGTCGGTATCTCCGTTTTCCATCTCTGCCACGATGGTTTTGAGGCGCTTTACGGCATCTTCGTATTTAAGTTCTTTTTTCATATCTGGTTATGATTGTTGTTGTTTGTCTGTTATGGTTGAGTGTATTATTCCGTCGGCAAGGGTAGTTTCTATGGTGGTTCCTGTAGAGAGGTTTTTCGCCGTTGTGATTGCTTTGCCGTTTACTCGGGTTATGCTGAATCCGAGTTTGAGGATTCGTTTCGGGTCGGAACTCTCAATGCGAGTGGTGAGATTGTCGAGGATGTTTTGTCTCTGATGTATAGCCAGACTGGCTGAGGAGTCTAAACGGTGCAGGAAAAGTTCCATTTTGCCTTTTTCTTCGGTCAACTTGCTGATGATGGTGGTGCTAAGTGCCGAGTTGATGCGTTCCAGAATGGTGTTTTCCTTATTGTGGTATGATGCTACGAGTGCTGGCAGTTTTTGTGTAATCATTTGCAGACGTATTTTCTCGGTAGAAAGGATTTTGTCCAACAGCGATTTGAGTTCTGACTGGCAGTCGTCGAGTATGAATAGTTGTTCGGCTCCGTGTTGAATGAGGAATTCTGCTGCTGCGGTAGGGGTCTTGACTCTGGTGTGTGAGACCATGTCGATGACTGTGTCGTCGCGTTCGTGTCCGATGCCTGTGATGATGGGAAGGGGAAATTGTGCTACGTTTTCTGCCAGTCGGAGGGTGTCGAATCCTGAGAGGTCAGCTGCAGCTCCTCCACCTCTGATGATAACTACTGCATCCCATCGGTCTTCTTCTGAGGCAATCTGTTCGAGTGCTGCTATGATGCTGCTTTCTACTGCATCACCTTGCATGATAGCAGGAAAGAGTTTTACGTCGAATGCGAGTTTGTATGTATTGTCTTTCAACTGGTTGCAGAAGTCGCCATAACCTGCTGCGGTGGGCGAGGAGATTACTGCTATGCGGTTGAGAAGCAAGGGAAGGGAGAGTTCTTTGTTCATCGTATCAACTCCTTCTTCTTGCAGTGTTTGCAGTATTTCCTTGCGTTTACGGGCTATGTCGCCAAGGGTATATGTAGGGTCAATATCTACTACATTGAGTGAGTAGCCGTAGAGTTCGTGAAAAGTGATGCTTACTTCTACGAGCACTTGCATTCCTGCTTGCAAGGGTTGCCCTGTAGTATGACTGAAGTAGGGGCTGAGTAACGCCCATCGACTTGCCCATATTTGTCCGCGAGCTTTGGCAATGAGACTTTCATTCGTGTCACCTTTCTGTATAAATTCCAAAAAACAATGGCCATGCCGTTCATTTACTTCGCTTAGCTCGGCCTGAATCCAATAGGTATCTGATATGGAGTGTTCAAGGACTCCACGAACTATATTGTTCAGTTCATATAAAGTGATAGCAGTAGGCATTAGTCTTGTTTTGATGTTATGGTTGTAATTAAACCCTTTAAAGTTTCGGGCGACGCCCTGTCAACAGGTGGTAGAAGGCATCGCTGCCACTGTCGAGTTGCGATAGTTCATAGGGCTCGATGTGGAGTGAAAATCGAGCATGGAGTTCTTCAAGTCCGAAGTATGCTTTCATGATTGCAGCCATATTGAATGCCATATCGTTTCCGTGTTTCATGATGAACTGAGTGCATCGGAGAGCCAATTGTTTCCCTTCGGGCATGTGACATAGGGTGGTGAATAATTTGTAATATGTCAGTGGTGATTCGACCTTTAGTAGGGCTGCGATATGGGCATTTTCGTCATTTGGTGCAAAAGTGTTCAGAAGTGCATCGACCTGTTCTTCGGTTTTGAGCAATGGTAGTGCTATGTTTATAACTTTGTTCACTGCTTCTGGATGCTTGTCATGTAGCAATTGAGCCAGTTCGCGAGCACCTGTGCAACTGAGATCAAGACTATCGTCACTTACTAAGTGTTCTATGGCGCAGATGCCGCTGAGAAAAGCTTGATGCCTATATTCGATAAGGTGGAAAAGGACATCCCAAAATGTGTCGTTGGGTAATGTTGGCAGGATGGTGGCTCTGATATATGACTCAGTGCGACGGAACTCCATATTGCTAATTGAGTTCAGTGAATTGGTGAGCTGTTGCCAGTTACCTTCGAGGATAGTCTGATTCAGATAATTCATGATATGGTTGCAAATATATGAAAAAAATCTTTACCTTTGCACCAGCAGTTTAATAAATGTTTTAAAATATAAGCAATTACAATAAAAGGGCAGCTCCGTCGAGGTGACGTGACTGCCCTAACTTATTGCTCCCCAATTGATGTCGCTGTGAAGTTGCGAGAGGTGTTTCCAACACGTAAGGTTTTCGGGTAGTGATTCAGTCGGGTCGGTATCAAGCAGATGCTGAGCTGCTGTTCGGGCATAGGTAAGGATTTGTCCGTCGCGGGCTATGTTGGCTATCTTCAAGTCGAAAGCCATACCGGACTGTTGTGTGCCTTCCAAGTCGCCAGGACCGCGTAATTTCAGGTCTGCCTCTGCAATCTCGAATCCATCGGTACTATCGACCATTATTTGAATGCGTTTACGGGTTGTTTCGGAGAGTTCGTATTTCGTGACGAGTACGCAGTAGGACTGTTCTGCACCACGACCTACTCGCCCGCGAAGCTGATGGAGTTGGGAGAGTCCGAAACGCTCCGCATTCATTATTATCATAACGGAGGCATTGGGTACGTTAACGCCTACTTCTATAACGGTAGTTGCAACGAGTATTTGGGTTTCTCCGCTGGCAAAGCGACTCATCTCTGCATCCTTCTCCGTTGATTTCAGTTTTCCGTGTACACGACTAACTTTATATTCTGGAAATGCTTCACGCATTTGTTGATAACCCTCTTCAAGATTTTCGAGGTCCATCTTCTCTGTGTCTTCAATAAGTGGGAATACAACGTAAATTTGTCTGCCTTTCTTCAGTTCGGTACGCATTGCTTCGTGGATGCGATCCATGTGTTTTAGGAACTGGTGGATGGTGTGTATGGGTTTACGACCTGGAGGCAGTTGGTCTATGACTGATACGTCAAGGTCACCATAGAGCGTCATGGCAAGGGTGCGTGGAATCGGTGTGGCTGTCATGACTAGTACATGAGGCGGAGTTTTCATGCCTGTTCTTTTGTCCCAGAGTTTTGCTCTCTGTGCCACTCCGAAACGATGCTGTTCGTCGATGATTGCAAGACCGAGATTACGGAATTGCACATTGTCTTCGATGACGGCATGTGTGCCTATTAGTATATGTACTTTGCCCTCAATAAGGCTATCCAATATCTCTTTCCTGCGTTTACCCTTTACAGAACCAGTAAGCAGTTCGATGCGTAGTTGTGGCATGCCGCTAAGCAGACCTCGTATTGTTTCTAAATGTTGTTCGGCAAGAATTTCAGTAGGTGCCATGATGACTACTTGGTAGCCGTTGTCAATGGCAATGAGTGAACATAGTAGAGCCACAAGTGTTTTGCCTGAACCTACGTCGCCTTGCAGAAGACGGTTCATTTGGAATCCGGCACGCATATCCTGTCGAATTTCTCGAATTACACGTTTTTGTGCTTCGGTTAGTGAGAATGGCAGGTGGTCGTGGTAGAAAGTGTTGAAGTTGGCCCCTACGGTTTGGAATACTAGTCCACCTTGTTTCTGCTTGCGATTCATGGCATAGCGCAATATGCCCAACTGAATGTAAAAGAGTTCGTCGAACTTCAGTCGTGCCTGGGCTCGACGTAAGGAATCGGCTGAGGTGGGGAAGTGTATATTGTGCATCGCCTCATCATAAGGCATGAGGTGATATTCATCTACAATCCATTGAGAAAGTGTTTCTGGTAATGGTTCTGTGATGAGTTTGAAAAGGTTCCCGATAAGTTTTGCTACTGCTGCTGAAGCAAGAAATCCTTTCTTCATGCGGTCGGTAGTGTGGTAATGTGGTCGGAATGTATTGCCCTGAATCTCCGGTATGTCAACGTTTTCCTCTACGGTCTCTATGTCAGGGTGGTTAATTTGCAGTTTGCCGTTGAATACAGTTGGCTTTCCGAAAATCAGGTATCGGGTACGCACTTTATAGGCTTTGCCTACAAATTTTAACCCCTGAAACCATACAAGGTCAATAAATCCTGTGCCGTCAGAGAACCTGCCTACAAGTCTGCGGCTTCTACCTTCACCAATGGGTTCCATCGATACAATCTGACCTACGAGTTGAACGTATGGCATGTTGCCATCGATTTCTGCTATGCGATACACCTTGCTGCGATCTACATATCGGTAGGGATAGTAAGTGAGCATATCGCCAAAGGTGTGTACACCAATCTCCTTTTCCAGAAGTTCGGCTCGCTGCGGACCCACGCCGGTCAGGTATTTTATTTCGGTCTGGGGATTAAACATCACTGTATGAATATGCGGTCACCAAGTCTTCGTGCCAATTCGCGGCGAATCTCACTCAGTTCCATATATTGTTTCATGGCTTCTGTGCAGAGTAGAGGATCGCTCATGCGCTTTTGGCACTCTTTCAGTTCGTCGTCGATAACCATGAATTTATAGTCGAGAAGCAGATGGGAGATGTATTCCGGCACCATTGTCTTCTCATCTACAGTCATCTGGTTGTTTTTTGCCAGTTGGTAGCGTTCTGTCATCAGGTTTGCTGCTTCACGGCTTATTTCTATGTCGGGATTGTTCAAAAAGAAACGACTGCAAACGAATTTTTCATCATTTATGTGTTGTACTACTTCGTTCAGCATTCTATCGTATAGTGGTGTGCGCAAGGAAATGCCATCGTTCTTTAAGTCTGTACTGACATACTGCACCAATGGTTCTTTTTGCGTGGTATTATCGTTAGTCTCCACGTTAATAGATTGTTCGCCATAACGCACTATCAGAGTCATAATCATACGCTCTATCCCATGATAACGACTTGGAACTTGTGTTTGCAACTGCGTAGGGGCAGATGTCTTTACTTGATTGGTCTGTTCAGTAGGTTCGACAGAATCAGAACGTGTATCATTTCGATCATTCTTATCGTTCTCATTATTCCCCTCATTCCCCTCGTTTTTCTCTTCTCCCTCTACTTTCCCTTCTTCAATGCGACGCTGACGATCCAATTCTATAATCTGCTGCTTCTTCAATTGTTCGAGTGCTGCCTGTTTGTTCTTGGCTATCTCGCGTAAGAGAAGAGCTTCGTTTTGCTGCAGCAATTCTGCACACTCATGTACATAGGCTGCTCGCAGAATTTCGTCTGGAATCACAGAAATGCTATATACGATGCTCTGTGTGAGCTGTGCCCGTTTGAGTGGGTCGCGACCTGCGTCTTTTAACAGGAGGTTCGTCTTGAAGATGATAAAGTCAGTCTGGTGTTGCTCTACATACTGTCGGAATTCTGTAGCATTGTGTTTTCGTGCAAAACTGTCTGGATCATCTCCGTCAGGCAGAAGGAGTATTTTTACGTTCATACCCTCTGCAAGCAACATGTCTGTTCCACGCAGAGCAGCATGGATGCCTGCCTCATCCCCGTCGTATAATAGTGTGATGTTGTTTGTATAACGGTGGAGTAGGCGTATCTGAGCCTCTGTAAGTGCTGTACCAGAGTTAGCTACCACATTCTCTATGCCACACTGGTGCATGGAGATGACATCGGTATATCCTTCAACCATATATACACGGTCGTCCTTGGCAATCTGTTTCTTTGCCTGATATATACCGTAGAGCTCACGTCCTTTGTTGTAGATATCTGATTCAGGAGAGTTGATGTATTTCTGACTCACTCCCTTAGTGCGTGAGTCAAGTACGCGTCCTCCAAAGGCTACTACCTTACCACTTACGTTAAACCATGGGAACATGACTCGACCACGATAGCGGTCTGTAATCTGACCGTTATCTCTGCGAAAACAAAGTCCAGTTTTGATAAGGTAGTCGGTATTGTATCCTTCTGCCTGTGCTGTTTTGGAGAGTGCTTCGTACTGGTCTAGCGAAAAACCAAGACGGAACTTTTCGATGATGTCATCACGGAAACCTCGTGAACGGAAGTATGCCATACCGATGGCGATGCCGTCGGGATTTTCTTTCAGAATCTTATGGTAATACTGACTTGCCCACTCATTGGTGTTGAACATAGCCTCGCGTTCATTCAACTGAATACGCTGTTCTGGTGTGATGTCTTTCTCCTCTACCTCAATGCCGTATTTTTTTCCCAAGAACTTCAAGGCATCGAAATAGTTGAGTTGTTCTATCTTCATGATGAAGTGAACAGCATTACCGCCTTCGCCACAGGCAAAACACTTGCAGATACCTTTGGCTGGAGATACGTGAAACGATGGGGTTTTATCGTCGTGGAATGGACACAGACCTTTGTAGTTTGCACCTGCACGGCGCAAGGTAACATATTCTGATACTACATCAACTATATTTGCAGCATCAATTATTCGGTCTATGGTAATTTGATCTATCAAAATTATTGCCTGATCATGTCGAGAAATTCTTGTCGGAGTGATGAGTCTTCTGCAAACTGTCCTGTGTATTCACGAGTCACAGTGATAGCTCCCTGTTTTTCCACACCTCGCATCTGCATACAGAGGTGTTGTGCTTCGAGTACTACCATTACACCTTTTGCATTGAGTGTGCTCTGAATGCAGTGGCATATCTCACGAGTTAAACGTTCCTGCACTTGCAAACGTCGTGAAAATACATTCACTACGCGTGGTAATTTACTCAGTCCTACAATGTATCCGTTTGGAATATATGCTATGTGAGCTTTGCCAAAAAACGGCAGGATATGGTGCTCACAAAGCGAGTAGAATTCAATATCCTTTACAATAATCATCTTGTTGCTGGTCTCAGCAAACTTAGCTGAGTTGAGCACTTGGGCGGCATCCTGATTATATCCGCTGGTGAGTGCTAGCATTGAACGTGCTACTCGGTGGGGAGTCTTCAACAGACCTTCACGGTTTGCGTCCTCTCCTATGACTTCAAGATTTCTGCGGACTATCTCTTCGATAGTCTCGATTTGTTTCTTTTCTTCCATTAAATAAATTATTTTTTTTGAAGGGGTGATAGAACCCTTTTACCTAAATTGCGTCCTGCTACTGGTAGATGAAGATTTCGGAACGCACAATCATTGCTTCGCGGGCAATTCCGGCTTTCTTCAACTCTCGGAGTGCTTCGACGGCTTCATGTCTTTCTTTGAAGTCACCCACGCGACATCTCCAGTGAGGTGATTCGAACGATGTGTAGGCATTGTACTGAGGGAAGAGTGACATGGACTGATTAGCTGCTTGCTGAGCCCTGCTCTGGTCTGAGCGAGTGCTTCCTCCCCAATAAATTTGAACACGATAGCCCCTTACCTTGGTCTTCTTCCCTACGGGAGTGACCAAGGCTGGGTTATCGATGTTTTCTTCTTCCTTCTCCTTATCAACCTCTTTGTCTTTATCCTTGTCGTTGTCGACCTCTTTTGGCTTTTCGCCATTGATAATCTGAGTGAGGCGTTCGTCTTGACTGACGGTTACCTTACCTTGACCCGCGACTACACGTGTAAGATTGTCCATAAAACGAATCTGTGCACTTGCCAAACAGGTGAATAAAAGAAGAATGAAGATATGTGCGAGTCTTTTCATACTCTGCTGTGCTTAGTTTATTTTTTATTTCCAAGCGTCGATGATGCCCTTGAAGTCTGCTACCTTCAGAGAAGCACCGCCGATGAGTCCGCCATCGATGTCTGGCTTAGCGAAGAGTTCAGGAGCATTGCTTGCTTTGCAAGAACCTCCGTAGAGGATTGAAGTGTCAGCTGCAACCTTGTCGCCATACTTCTTTGCGATTACAGAACGGATGTATGAGTGGATTTCTTCAGCCTGCTCTGCTGTAGCTGTCTTGCCAGTACCAATAGCCCAGATTGGCTCGTATGCGATAACTACGTTTGCAAACTGTTCTGCTGTCAGGTGGAATACGCTACCTTCGAGTTCAGCCTTACATACAGCTTCCTG
>OCTX014553829.1_pt1 | contig 16874 bp, 11 predicted proteins | sample 1539691 | NCBI WGS metagenome assembly OCTX01 (sample SAMN02144231, study PRJEB22623) | gut metagenome | biome: sheep rumen | host: Ovis aries | place: New Zealand | reverse complement strand
TCCCATCGTTTGATTAATCTGATTCGGGAGATTTTCCAATAATGTATGTGCATTCTTAATACCGCAAACCTCTCCCTTGTCGTCAATACCTATATATAATGTGCCGCCTTGCGCGTTCGCAAAGCCGCAAACATATTGCAGATATTCATCCCGCCAGGACTGTTTGAATTCTATGTGTTGGTCTTCTTTCATGGTGTTCATAAGTGGCTTGTGCGTTTTTTGTCCATATCTATGGCTTTAAACTCCCCGGCAGTGGTGTTTTGCTCAATGATATTTTCGTTTCTCTTTTTAGGCATATACGCACATTTTTCCTAAAATAATTATTTTGGGTGCAAAGGTACAATTTTTTTTTGATATATGCAAATTTATTTGCATTTAGGGATGGGATTTTCGGTTCGCAGGGCGGGGTGGGGCTTGGCAGCCTGCGTCTTTTATCGCCCATGCATGGTCGATACTATGGAGAAAAGACGCAGGCTGTATGTTTTGAGAAAACGCGGGCTGTATGTCCTTCAATGGGTGGACTTCAGGGTGGAGATGATGAAGCCGCGGAGAGTGGTACAGAAATGGTTGTTCGGCTTGGGGTTCTGTGGCGTCGGGGCATGGTGGCGGAAATGCTTGCGGTAGTCCGCATAACGCTTTTCCCACTCGGCACGCAGGGCAGGGTCTTTGAGAATGGCTGAGGCTTGTTTGACCGCCTCGCCGAAACTGGTGCGTGTTGCTCCCTGTTCCGCTGAGGCTGTGCCACGGAAAGGGTTGTCCAGGGCGTAAGCATGTGTTTGGCCGTTCCGCGTACGCAGAACAATACGGCTTTTCCGGCTCAGCTTGCCGCTGAACGAATCGAATTCAATACTGGGTGTGACTTTAGACATAGGGTAGTTGAATTGTATTGTTTAGTTGGTTATATTCTCCGTATATCCTCCGTATATCGTCCGTAAATTGTACGTAAATGCTACGAAAGATAGTACTAATTCGGTGCAAAGGTATAACAAATTTCTGATATATGCAAGAGGGAGGGGCGTTTTTTGGAAAAATCCGCCAAGCGTGGCGGATACAGGAGACGGGTGAGGAGGCGGGGTGAGGCTTGGAAGCCTGCGTCTTTTATCGCCCATGTATGGTCGATACTATGGAGAAAAGACGCAGGCAGGCTGTTTTGGAGAAAAACGCAGGTTGTATGTTTGAGAAAAACGCGGGCTGGAAAATCCGGGGAAAGGGAACAGGCGGATACGGGGCTCGCGGAAACAGCCGCGAGGGCTGGACAGGATCGGAGGGGAGAGGACGTGGCTCGCGGAAACAGCCGCGAGGACTAGACAGGATCGGAGGGGAGAGGACGTGGCTCGCGGAAACAGCCGCGAGGGCTAGACAGGACCGGAGGGACGAGGACGGGGCTCGCGGAAACAGCCGCGAGGACTAGACAGGAGGGAGCTTGGGAGGGCGAAGGAAAGGAGAGAGGGCAGGGAAGGGCGGGCGATACAATCGCCCTGAAACTACCAAGAAAGGAGGCTCGCGGAAACAGCCGCGAGAACTAGACAGGATCGGAGGGGAGAGAACGGGGAAGACAAATATGTGGCTTTTGGGGACAAAAATTTGCGTAATTCAAAAAAAAGTACTAAATTTGCAGCGGAAACCAGAATAAGAATGCTATGATACACCTGAATGAAGAAGCCGCACGGTGCCTGTTATGTTACGAAGCGCCCTGCGGGGAAAAAGTAGCACGCGCCATTCGCGCAGCCCGTTTTGACAATCTATGGACTGCCGTAGAGTTATTCAACCAATTAAGCGAGGAAGAGTTGGTACAGGGCGAGAAAGCATGTATCCATTATGACAAACCTATTCGGATTAGCGAACTGCGTTCGCAAATCCTTAAAGGACAAAGGGACCAAGTACCAAGTACGAAGGAAGATGCACAATGTACGAAGGACGATGTACCAAGTACGAAGGAGGAGTTGCCGAGTCTGGAAATCAATTTCTGCGACATGGTATGCGAGAACCCGTTCTTCCTTGCCAGTTCAGCTATATGCACGAACTACGAGATGGTAGCGCGTGCGTTAGAAGCCGGTTGGGCCGGTGTGTTCTACAAGACCATCACTAAAGGTGAGATCCGCGAGGTGTCGCCGCGTTTTGACGCAGTGCGGAAAGAGGGAACGCCTTTCGTGGGATTCCGGAACATGGAGCAGTTGAGCGAGAACCCTTACGCCGAGGATTTCGAAATCCTGCACAGGCTGAAAGAGAACTATCCGACCAAACGTATCATCGCGTCTATCATGGGTCAGACAGAAGAAGAGTGGATTGAATTAGCGAAGATGGCAGAGGCGGCAGGATGTGATGCGGTGGAACTCAATTTCTCCTGTCCGCAGATGAAGTTAACCGGTCTGGGAAGCGACATCGGTCAGAACTCGGAGTTGGTGCTGTTCTACACCCATTTCGTAACCGAGGCGGTGAAGATACCCGTCATCCCGAAGATGACCCCGAACGTAAAGACGCTGACGACGCCGGCATTAGCAAGTTTCTTCGGCGGCGCGAAGGGTATCAGCGCCATCAACACCATCAAATCCATCACGATGAGCCACGAATCGGAAGTGAGCGGCAAGATAACCGTAAGCGGCTATTCGGGCAAAGCCGTCAAGCCGATAGCACTGCGCATGGTTTATGAAATGGCAGACAATCCCGTACTACACCAAGCCGGAATAGAGAAGCACGTGGATATCAGCGGAATAGGCGGCATAGAGACATGGCGCGACGCGCTGGAGTTCATCCAGCTGGGCTGCCGCAATGTACAGGTATGTACCGCCGTGATGCAGTACGGCTACCGGATCATCGACGACCTGAAAGCCGGATTGCAGCATTACATGGCCGACCGCGGCGTGACGGAACTCAAGACACTCGTAGGAGAGAAACTGCCGAATGTCGCCATGCCGTCCGATCTGGACCGCGAGACAATCGTCTATCCGAAGTTAGACAAAGAGAAATGTATCGGTTGCGGGAGATGCTATATCTCATGCATGGACGGCGGTCACCAAGCAATCAGTATTGAAGGACGAAGGGACGATGTACGATGTACGAAGCGCGAGCCGAGGATCAACGGGGCGAAGTGCGTAGGATGTCACTTATGCCGGTTGGTATGTCCGACAGGAGCGATAGGCATAGCCAAACGTATTCCGAAAAAAGGAGCTGCTGTCTAAGCGTTTAGAACGGATAGCCGATACCGAAGTTAACCCGGATAGCATCCAGCGCCGAAGGGATATTGAAATAGGTGGTGATGGGTTGTGTTGTGTCCGGTTTGCCTTCTTTGTCATACCTGAAAGTCTGGTACGGCGAGTGGATTCCCACACCTATATCCAAGCGGACGACGAGTCCGTCGATATCGAGCCGCAGTCCGGCTCCCGTACCGAGCGCAATCTGGCGTGCGAAATCCGGGTTGTTATAGATTCCGTCATAGAGGTTCTCCGGCAGTTCGAGCCGCGTGATATAGTCTTCATACCCAGCCGCCTTATAGAGATCGACGGTAGAGAACCAGTTCCATACGTTTCCAGCATCCACAAAAGCCGCTCCGTAGAGTTTCCATACGATCGGGAACCGGAGTTCGAAGTTCGCTTCGAGTTTGACATCTCCGGCGTGGAAGAAATTCTGGTTGTATTTGGCGGAATAGAAGTTACCGGGTCCGTAAGCATACGGCGAAGCGCTTCTCATGCTGTTCGGTCCTCCGGCGTAGAACGCTTCGGATAGCGGCGCGAACATCGAGTTTCCAAGCGGAATATTCGCTCCGGCGAAGAGGCGCGTAGCGATAGAGACTTTGTCGGTGAGGTTGAACTTATTACGCAGTTCCGCAGACAGTTTGAGGAACTGATTGAAGGTGATATTTCCCAGTTTCTTAGGGTCATTCCATTTCTGCCCGAACGCGCAGTAGATAGCGTTGATGAGGTTTCCGGACTCTTTCACGGCGAGATCCAGCATGGTGTTCACGGCTCTTTTGTCGCGGTAGTCATTGTAGGTGAAGTTATACGCGACAGAGGGAACAAACTCGTCTCCGGCAATGACTTTGATGAGTTGGGGGTATTCGGCGGCTTTGTCAAGCAGGTTCTCCGACTCGGCTTTCATCATGACGACCGAGAGCGAGAAGGGCGTGAAAGCATGGGTGATATAAGGGCTGTTCGCCGAGTGGAAGAAATAGGTGAAGGAGCCAGAGAGTTTATGCACTCCGTATCCTCCGGCGATATTCTCATACTGGTATCCCGCCATATAACGCGTGTCTCCCTCGGGGTTGTTGTCTCCCGCCCAATGGAGATACGGGAAGATAAGAGACGCATTGACTCCCAGTTTGTAAGTGTCGGTTTTCTTTGGGTCTCCGGGATGTCTGTTACGCAGCGCCCAATAGTAAGCTCCGTTGCCTTTGAGCGTGAAAGACTCGCCTTTACCGAGGAGGTTCCGGAGCGTATATTTGAGCGTAGCATCGGGTCCGATACTATTATTAGAACGGTACGCCAGACCTGCATCCGCAGCGAGGCTGTGAGTCCGCCAGAGCGAATCTCCGCGGAACAGTTCGCGCCGCTTCCAATCCTTGGTATAACGGATGCCGAGTCCGGATTTATTGAGTTCTCCCTCGAGGATGTTGTTGTAGTCCCGTTGCGAGAAGAGACGTAGCGACAAAGCAGGCAGGATCCGATAGTCGGCGGTAAGCGAAGAGAGAAGCCCGCTGTTCTTGTTGATCTCGGGGTTATCGGAAATGGTTGATCCGATGGTTATCCGCAGGCGGTCCTTGAGGAAGGATTTGGAGATAGCGATATTCATATCGTTAGACTTGCCGGCGGCATGGCGTGTCTGCGCGGAGCTGATATCCACATCCACGATCTTACCCAGTTTTGAGTTCGCCATAGCGGCATTGATACGGCTGTTGATGATGGATGAGAGGGCATATCCTTCCCGTTGCGCCGCCACATTCGATTCGCCTACGTACATACCCGTGGCAAGTAGCGTAGCCGCCAGTCCTTCTCGTGTTCCTTCATCGACGGAAGCCAGTTCGCGTGTGACGGCTTCGTCCGCCGGCGCTTCAAGGAAGAAACCGATCGACTCCAGTCCGATAGAGTCCAGTTCGCCGTTAACGCGTACGCCGGTACGGAAATCGACACGGCGTGTGTCTTCTTCCTCGGACTCCACATCGGCTTTGACCTGCTGCGAAGCAGAGACATTGAGTTCGGTCTTACCGATAGGTCCATGGAAAGTGATGTTACTGCCGGTATCGACACGGAAAGGCATGACGGGATATATCTTAGGCGAATAGCGGATGACGCCGTCGTCCACATTGATTCTGCCTCCTAAGTTGAGTTCTCCTTCCGCCGTGCCGTACCGCACGTTCACGGTACCATGCGGTTTGACCTGAGCGAGGTTTTTCTTATCGATAGGATAGGTGATATCGGTAGTGGGAAGGATGGTCAGGTCCACGTCCGCAACGATGCTGTCGAGCGGTCCTGTGATGCGTCCCCGGATGTCGGTAGCCAATTCTCCGTACACAGGCAGCGGTCCGCCCTGCGGCAGTTTGGCAGGCGCGAAACTATCGGCTTTCAGGGCTACATCAATCATCATGCTATTGAGATCCAGACCTCCTGTGAGAGCAATGAAAGTGCTGTCTGCGCCATAGACGGGCAGTCCGTTGAGATCGACATGGTTATGCTCCATGATGATAGGTGTCTCTCCGAGGCTGATACCTATCCGGTAAGGCTTGTATTCGGCAGCCACTCCCAACGGTTTGACTTGGGCGGAGATGTCTGTCTTTCGCGGCAGTCCGTCCACGGAGGCATTCGCGATGACAGATCCTTGCAACGCTATCTCTTCCGGCAGTTGGACAAAACTCTCCACTATATCCAGCGGTATCTCATCCAGTTTGACATCCGCCCGCAGCGCATGATCGTATTCCGACGAAGGCGCAAGACGTATATCAACCGCCCGGTTTCCCAAGTCCATGTCTCTGAAAGCAAGGCTGTCCGCCGTGAGTCGTCCTTCTCCGTGCAGTTCGTTAGCTTCGCGGATGATGTTCATCTTCAGGACCGCATCGGTACACAGCCCTTCCACGTTCATCACGCCGTCCGTGAGTCGTGTGTCAGCATTCAGCGCGAGGTCGGTTCTTCCTTCGGTCATGTTGACCTCGAGTCCTGCGTTGGCGTTGATGTTGAGAGACGGAGAGGGGTCTGTCTCCCGCAAGGCAGCGGATAGCGCGATAGTGGTCAGGAGCGAATCGGAGACGAGCGCCAGACGGCTCTCATGCAGGTTGATACCGGCAGAGTCTATGAAACGCTGCACCGGACTTCCTTTTCGCAAGGCGATGTCGGCATGGAGCGGCGGTATCCGGCGGCGGAGAGTATCAAGCATGGTCAGTTCCTGCAACGAAGTGATACCATGGAGGACGGCAGAATCGGAGACGGTCTGTACCAACCGCTGAATATGATCAATGAGCGGGAAGAGAGGCATGGGCGAACGGATATCCGCGTCCAAGCCTGTAGCAGCTAAAATAAGCGAAGTAGCGGTGTCTGTAGCAAAATCTATATCCGTACCGCTGAGGTCATACGTGTCGTACACCGCTTCGTCGAGGTGCATCCTGATGCGCGAAGAGAGCGGTTTTTGAGGATTGATGCCTTTGCCGGAAACATAGATATCTCCGGCGAGAGTGAGCGGGAAGGGCGTATCGGTTCCGGGCGAAGGGTTGATGAAAGGCGAGAGGTTGACACGGTCGATATGTACGGACGCATCATAGGCTTCGTCGTTGATGTCATACGATCCTTTCAACCGGGCTTTGCTGCCTTTGAAATCCGCATCGGCTGTGACATCCACCCGCATAGAGTTGAGGTTCATCTTCGTAGCTTGTATATCCGCCGTTGCACCTATCTCGGACGAGCGCACATGCAGGCCGTCGCTGGTGATGATATTACGGGCGATATCTGCGCACGCACTGCCGTAGATCGTGTCTGCAGGAATACGCAGTTTAGCGAGCGTGAGTTCGAATCCGCCGACATTGAGTCTTCGTGCGTCGTAATTGTTAGCCCCAGCATCCACCAGCGCGTTAGTAGAGAGCGTGCGGGTAGCGATACCCAGTCCCAGCGGCGTGAGACGGAAATGAATATTACGCAGTTCTCCGTCCGGCAGATCGAAAGCGAGACGGAGAGGCGGAACGGAATCGGTCACGGGCGAAGGAGGATCGGCTACGGGACGGAGATCGATACCTACATCCGCGTCGTGGATCCGCAAACCGTGCAGAGGGTATAGACCTTCCGCGATATTGATCTCCGGACTGGAAGTCTTCAACAGACCTACGACCGCATCGACTCCGACCGTAGCTATCAGGCTGTCGGAATGGAAGGTAGTGTGGTCCAGAAAAAGAGTGTCCACCCGGATGAGAGGAATAGTGCTACCGGCTGCAGGGAACGGGTGGTTGGCGGTTTTGATGACGGCTGCAAGACGGAGAGAGCGGGTATAGACCAGCGTGTCTTGTCCGCGGTGGCCCACAAAGAGGCTGTCGATAGCAATACGGACAGGCAGGTCCTCTTCGCCCTTGTAAGCGCGATAGAGATGTTTGGGCGAATGATGGAAGGGCGAGAGGTATATCTCTCCGAGGTCTATATCCCAGTCGGTCTTCTCGTTAGCGACAGCGATACCTTTCTGCAGCACCGCTTTTCTCGCCGAAGGAACACAGACCCCTACTGCTACAGCAGTAAGCAGCAACAAGACGACACCCACTATGATACCTGTGAGCGCCAAGGGAATCTTCCATATTAACTTAGCATTCCGCATTCAGCCGTCACCTCTTTCAGAAGCTTTTTTGGACACCGAACCGCAAACCGTATAGACCGGGTGTGAACTGGTTGGCAATGAGGTTGCTCAGTTTGCCGGAGAAGATGATGACATCGTTGGTGTATTCGCGTCTGTCGTCGTAGAAAAAAGCGGTTCCGCTATAGCCCAGCGAGAGGATAGAGAAGAAGATCTGGAAGGTACTCTTGGGGTTGAACTGGTAGGTGATGACCGGCGAGACCTGAAAACCATAGGTGACGCTATGGCGTAACCCGTCATAATTGGTGTGCGCCGTGTTTCCCTCTGTGACGCGCGGGAAATCCATCCCGGTATAGAGGTGCGCTTCCAGCCAGATACCCACTTTGTCGTTGAAGAGCGATTTCATCTTGTACCGCATGTATGGCGCCACCTCCCATGAACCGTGATGGACACGCAGGTCGGCAGTGAACGAGGTGTCAATCTCTGTGACAAGAAACGAAAATCTCGTATTGGCATAACTGCCGCCGAAACGCATACCTAAATGCACTTTCTCCGTCAGCCTCCAACCCAACTCCGGTGTCAAAGCGAAGGACCATCCGTTCTCCCGGCTGTCCGCCCGCGAGTCGTGGTGGAAATAGATATCGAAATTATATCCGTAATAGAGTTTCTGTTTCCATAGCGGGACGGGAGGAACGGTGATGGGCGGCGGAGTATTGGCGGAGTCGCTGTTCTGTGCTTCCACTGTTTTCGTTTCTCCGGCGATGGTGACTACGGAAGCGAGCCCGTCGGCGATATGGTCGTCTTTGGACTGCTGCGCTGATAGAGGACAGAGATGAAAGGTGAATGGAAGAAGGAAGACCATCCACAACAGGTTATTTCTCATTTTCGCTTTCATTATTATCATTCTCACTCATGTTCCGGAAGAAGAGATCGACGACGCGCTTGGTAACGACGGTCTTGCGCACGGCGTGGCGCACCTTGTCAGCAGAAGACGGTCCTTCATCCTTTGCAGCCGCTGAAGCCGCTTTCTCCGCCTCTTCCACTTGTCTCTCGCGTGCATCGATCTTAGCTTTGAGGCGCGGAGAAGCATGGTTGTAGATGAAGTTATAGCACGGTATGGAAGCCTTCATGATATAAGGCGTAAGGAAGGTGGTAAGTACAGACGCCGCAACGATGATAGGATAGATGACCGGGTCTGTAACGCCGAGTTTGGAACCGAGCGCAGCGATGATGAACGAGAACTCGCCTATCTGCACGAAGGCAAAACCGGTCTGCATAGCGTCCTTGAGCGTTTCGCCTCCCCACCAGCAACCGAGGGTGCCGAAGAGGATCATACCAAAGATGATAACCAATGCTACATAGAGGATGGAAGACCAGTAGGTTACAAGCGAAGCGGGGTTGATCATCATTCCGACAGAGACGAAGAAGATAGCGGCAAAGACGTTCTTGAGCGGCGCCATGAGATGTTCGATACGGTGCGCCTCTTTGGTCTCCGCAAGAATCATACCCATGACAAAAGCACCGAGCGCGGAGCTGAATCCGGCTTCTTCTGCAGTCAGCACCATTCCCAGACACAGACCGAGCGAGAGAACAATGAGAATCTCATCGTTGAGATAAGACCGTACCCACCGGAAGAGCGTAGGGATAATCAGGATTCCGACGACGAACCAGACGACGAGCGTGACAGCCAGCACGCCTACTTTCTCCAACAGGACAGAGCCCTCGAAACTATTCTTGACCGCTACGCTGGAGAGCAGAACCATGAGGACAACCGCCACAATATCCTCGAAGATGAGGATAGAAGTGGCACCCTTGACAAAACGTGCTTTGGACAGTCCGGCTTCGTCCACCGCCTTCATGACAATAGTCGTAGAAGACATACAGAGCATGGCGGCAAGGAAGAGCGAGTTCATGGTGTTCAGTTCGGCGGATTTACCTACTCCGAAGCCCAAGAGCAACATACCGATGACGATAGTAGCAACGCCGATGAGCGCGACCTTGCCGGACTCGAAGAGGTTCTTGATACGGAACTCCAAGCCGATACAGAAGAGCACGAAGAGAACACCGATGTTGCCCCAAGTCTCGACATTCTCCATCTCGACGAGTTTCTCTCCGAAGAGGTGCGGTCCGACCAATACTCCGGCTACGATGTAGCCTAAAACAACGGGCTGCTTGAGCAGCTTGAACAGCAGTGCCACAATGCCTGCCGTAATCATAAGAATGTAAAGATCATGTACCATAGTTGCAATGGTTATGTATTGTAGTTTACGGGTTACGGGGTATCATAATTCAACAATTTTGCGCTGCAAAATTACTGCTTTTTTTTGAAATACGCAAATTTATAGGTCTTTTGTTTGTATATTTCAAAAAAATGTTGTACCTTTGCGGCCTAAACGGACTCGTGTTGCGACTGACAAATTGGCAGGGAAAGAGGCTGTGGCATGGGATTTGAAAGAACAAATTAAAGTACAAAGGAACGATGTACGATGTACGAAGGACAAATTAAAGTACAAAGATATGGCAAAAAAAGACAAGAGACAAGAAGAACAGCAAGAACAGCAAGAAAAGTTGCAGGCGCGCCTGCATGAGTTGGAGGAGCAAGTGGCAGAAGCCGAGAGCCAAAAAGCGAAGGCAGAAAGCCAACTGGCAGAGATGGAGGACAAGAACCTGCGCATGATGGCAGAGTTCGACAACTACCGCAAGCGTACCAACAAAGAGAAAATAGAACTGACAGAAAGAGCCGGAGAGAAGATATTCACGGAAATGCTGCCGCTCATCGACGATTTCGAAAGAGCGATAGCCGCTATTGACGACGAGGGAGTACGACTGATCTATCAGAAGTTCCTCTCTTTCCTCGACAAACATGACGTCCACGCCGTGGAGACGGAGAACGCGGATTTCAATACCGACGAACACGAAGCCGTGACTACCTTTGCCGCCGGCGAGGATAAGAAAGGCAAAGTGATCGACTGCACCCAGAAAGGCTACAAGATGGGCGAGAAAGTGATCCGTTTTGCCAAAGTAGTGGTTGGCGAATAAGTTCGCGTTAAATTGTTAAACCGTTAAATCGTTGGTTTATGGCTGAAAAAAGAGATTATTATGAAGTGCTTGGCGTGGAAAAGACCGCGAGCGCAGAAGAGATAAAGAAAGCTTACCGCAAGAAAGCTATCCAATACCATCCGGACAAGAACCCCGGTGACAAGGAGGCGGAAGAGAAATTCAAAGAAGCCGCCGAGGCTTACGAGGTACTGTCCGATCCGCAGAAACGTGCCCGTTATGACCAGTACGGCTTTGCCGGCATGGGTGGCGCAGGCGGATACAGCGGCGGAGGAATGTCCATGGAAGATATATTCAGCCACTTCGGAGATATCTTCCAAGGCGCAGGATTCGATATAGGCGACATAGGCGAGATGTTTATGGGCGGCGGCAGGAGTCGCGGCCAGCGTGTGCGCAAAGGAAGTGACCTGCGAGGGCGTGTATCGCTGACGTTGGAAGAGATAGCCACCGGATGCGAGAAGAAGATCAAGGTAAAGCGGCTTGTGGAATGCAAGGAATGTCATGGTACCGGTAGTGCGGACGGTAAGACAGAGACCTGTCCGACCTGTCACGGCAGCGGCCGTGTGACCCGTGCCCAACGCGGTATCTTCGGCATGATGCAGGTTCAGAGCGTTTGTGACACTTGTGGCGGCGAGGGACGGATTATCAAGAACAAATGCCCCAAATGCGGCGGACAGGGAGTAGTACGCGACGAAGATATCATCACGGTAAACATCCCAGCCGGCGTGATGGGAGGTATGCAGTTGACCGTTCCTGGCAAAGGAAACGCTGCGCCAAGAGGTGGTGTTCCCGGCGACCTGATAGTGATGATAGAGGAAGAGGAGCACAAGGACTTCATCCGTCAGGAGAGCGATCTGGTATATAACCTGTTGCTGGACATGCCTACAGCGGTATTGGGCGGCCAGGTGCAGATACCTACGCTGACCGGCGATGTGAAGATAACCATTACCCCCGGTACGCAGCCGGGCAAGGTGCTGCGGATGAGGGGCAAAGGACTGCCGCGCATCGACCAGTACGGAAGAAGTTACGGTCAGGGCGACCTGCTAATCAACGTAGGCGTATATATCCCCGAGAAACTGAGCAAGGACGAGCGCAAACTGATCGAACAACTCCAGAACAGCCCGAACATAGCTCCGGGAGCAGGAGAGAAAAAGAGTTTCTTCCATAATCTGTTTGGGATATAAGCCGTCAGTATTTAGTTATCAGTGATCAGGAAGAAAGTAATAGCGTTGGTATGTCTTGGTGTGATTTTTCATGCCAAGACATTTGCGTTTATCGGCACAGACACGGTAGGCGGTTCTTTCTTCCGGGAATGGTATCAGACAGCAGATTTAGGACATTTCTTGGACAACTATTACGACTATGCCGTATATGAGACCGAGACGACGGGCGAATGGAATCTCGGCAACCAGTATGTTTTCTCCATCGCCGGCAATTCGTTCCGGCAGAACAAATATCATCTGAACGGAATGCGTCTTGACAGCCGGTTTGAGGAAGGCAGTATGCTCTTTCATGCGCAGCCGGACCGTCTCTCCATGGCGATTGATTATCATGACGGCGAGTTGGATTTCCGGGATGAGTCTGTTCAGCCGCAGAGACTCCGTCTGACGGGCAACATAGGCGGTTTAGGCGGTATCTCTCCGGGTACCAGACAGTTGATCAACCTGTTCCATTCATCGGGCGAAGAGCGCACGATGGACGGCAGGCCTGTATCGATGCGCAACTATATACTCGGAGGCGGAACGATAGAAGGGACGTTTGCTATTCCGGCTTCCGGCAGACGGTACTATCAGCATGTATATGCGCATTATGACCGCAGGGCGATAACCGCTTTCGACCATACGGGTATCAGCGGCATGAGGCCCGGAGACAACTACAAGGTGCAGTTGGACGGCGAGGTGCCGATGAATATACATTATTTCCTTATAGCCAAAGGCAGGTCGGACTACGGATCGGAGTTCTATCTCAACAGCAACGAGCAGGCGCAGCAACGCGCTTATATGGCGGGAATATACCATACGTCAAGGTTCGACAATAGGGGTGAGTTAGTAGCCGGCGTGAGCTATGAGCTGCAGACGATCCGCCATGACAGTCTGTCTTTCTCCCGTAATATTCTGGATCAGGACGGCGAGGCTTTTGAGCCTTGGTATGCGGACGGCGGGCTGCACAGCGTGAATCTGTCCGTCCGGTACGACCAGCCTCTCTTGCCGTGGCTGCGCGTGCATGCAGAGGGCTACAACTCGCTGCTGCATTTCCGTCCCGGCGCCGGTCAATGGAGCAATGCGGTCTATTCGCAGTCCATCGCCGATGCTGCTCCTACGCCGCTTTATACCGCTTATTGGCATTCGGAGTCCTTTACATCGGGTATTCTGGAGAACGAAGCAATGGTGGTGGCAGAGAAGAAAGGATGGGCGAATGGTTTGGATTTCTATGCCCATCTGGGTGTCTCGTTGGACGGTGTTGTCTTAGGAGAAGGCAAGAGTGTTGTGTCTCCCGACTGGTTAGCGAAGGTAGCGATAAACTATTCGCCGGCATGGTGGTTCCGGTTCGGTCTGTCTGTCAGCCATCATAGGATGAGTTACGGGTGGAACGAGGTGCGGTATCTGAGCGGCAAGTATATGTCCGGCGAGATTCGGTATGCGGACAATACGCTGCTGGCTACCACCGGCGGCGCGTACCATACGCCGGAGAAAGGACTATGGATAAGACAGCCTTCCTATGCCGTACTGGATCTGCCGATATATTTCACTTTCGGTAAAAGCCGAAGGCATGAGATAGCAATCCTGAGTACCATCCGGAAGTACTATAACCAGTGGCACACGGTCTATACTGACGGTACAGAAGCGAACCTGGTCTCGCAGGACGGGGTCTATTACCTGCGTGAGGGAGAGAAACAATATACCGTGACGACCCAGCCGTTGGACCTGATGTCCTCGCGCGCGGGCGGACGCACTCCTTACTATATGTCCAATATAGTGAAATACACCTATCGGGGCAAGAAATGGCATGTGATGGCGAGTTGGCAGAGTTATCTGATGGCGGGACTGAGTACCCTGGGAAACGGTCCGCTGCATAACAACATCGGCGCGCTGAGCGAGAGCACGGCGAATCCGAACACGTATATGGCATTGAGCGAGGGCGACAAGCCCTATCAGGGCAACAGCCGGCTGGACCAGGACAAATCGTTCATCCTCCGCCTGCAGGTGACCTACAACGCCTGCCGATACTTCTCAATAGGTCTGAACGGCAAGTTCAAGGACGGTCAGCCGTTCTCCACTTTTACGGCTCGATCACGACTCATTAACGGCTATGAACAGGTTGCGCTCTTGCATTCAGACGCAAAGGGAATCAATATGGCGAATAATGCTTTCGGAAAGAGGGAAGACGCGTTCTTCAATTTCGAGTTACGCGCTACGGGACGATGGTGGGTTCGGGATATACCGATGAGTCTGGAGGTGCTGTGTTATAATATCTACGATTTTGGTACGGCTCTGACGGAATATACGTTCGACGACTATGTCCACCCTACTTATCCGCATTGGACAAACGATCGCGGAATAGCCACGATGAAAGACAGCCGCACCTCGATGAGTCTATGTATCCCCCGCGGTCTGCTCGTCACGCTGCGGGTCGGACTGGAGAAGGATAAACAGTAGGCCTACCGCCCAAAGGGCAATACCGTCGAATCTGCCGAACATGCAGTCGGTAAACATATTAAGGGCGAAAAGCGTAGTAAAGAGGATGGCTGTGAGTCGTCCTTTTGGGGAGGCATAAAGCGGAATAGATATCCATGCAAGCAGGAACAAAAGCAGTCCGGGAATACCTATTTCCATCAGTTCTTCGAGATATTGGCAATGTGCATGGTATTGCTGCGCTACATAGCCGTCAAATCGGACTGCTTTGTATTTCTCTATCAGATAATTGCAGCTCTGTCCGGCTCCTAAACCATGCGCAATGTAGTCCTGCGGATGTTGCAATGCCGCACCCCATATGTTGAACCGCACATCGTGGTAATAACTCAACTCCCGCATCTCTTTGATATTGGATAACTCTACCTCCTGCATCCTGGGATGGAGATACAGCAAACCTGTTCCTACTGCCACTCCCACCAATACAATAATGCCGCTATACCGCCATCGTTTGGCAGACGGAATAATACAAATAATCCCTATGAAAAACAATCCGACAGCAGTAAGAATAGCTTGTCTGGAAGTCGTCAATGGAATAGATGATAACATCACAGCCCAAAGCGGAAGGAGGATTCGAAGACGTTTCCGATAGAGCAGGAAAGCGATGATAGCACCGAATAGTTCGACCGAGCAAAGGAAGAGGCGGTGCTTGAGATGGGATATGTTCTCAGAGAAGAAAATCCACCACTCTTGATATTGTATCCATCCGTTATCATGGAATGACGTCGGTACCCATTCCGGGTGATAGAACAAAACGGTCATGCAGCACACGTAAGCCGGCAGAGCGATCACGCATGCCGCCACGAGAACCTTGCCGGCTGTCCGCCAGTCAAAGCATTCATTCACTCCCCATAAACCGACCGGTATCAACAGGATGAAGGTCAGGTACCGCTCCATCTGCCATTTCCAGGCTACCGAATCCGCAGCCCATAAACCCGACAGCAGTTTCCATACAAACCAAAGACCGAAAAGCAGGAACGGGAGAGCGAAGGTGCGATTTGAAAATTGCGATCTGAGATATGAAAGGTTCAGCCATCGTCCTTCCAGGAACCACATAATGATCCATGCCACGCACGCATAGCGGAGCACCAGTTGCGGCGCCGGAAGCAGGGCAATGACCGTCAGAAACAGCCAGTAATTGATCCTTCCTATGATTTGCCGGTATCGGTTCATAAATTGGTAATTCCTTGTTTTACATGTTTATGCCACCGGTGAGCGATGATATATCCGGCGTCCTCTATGGCGTCTTCCCCCATTGCTCGGGCGTACGCTTGCGCCATAATAACCAGTGCCTCCCTGTCGATATTGAGCCGCTCGAAATTGCGCAGTCTCTGTTCGCGGCTGAGGTGCTTGCAGAACCGGATGCGGTTCAGATCAATGATTTGTATCCAGGTGCCATCCCGGTTGAAAAGAATGTTACCGCCGGAATAGTCGCGATGCAATATACCCTGCTTATGCAGCTTCGCGGTAAACTCGCCGATCTTCCAAAGAATCGCTTCGCGGTACGGAAAATCCGGCGATCCGATGAGGTCGTTGAAGCAACTGAAGGCTCTGCGGCTCTCGCATACGTACCAGCTCTCGCGCAAAATACCGAACACGCGCACTTCGCGGTAAGCAATCGGACGCGGCGTGATTTTTTCTCCTAACCGCAGCGCATATTCATAGCTCCGCCGTGCTTTGCTCTTGGCGAACCAGCCGTACCAGATGCCGCGCAAGAGATCCGGCTTGGCAAACTGCTTGATCGCGTACTCTTCGCTCAGGCGGATGATGTTCCGGTGGCGCGAGACGATCCATCCTAAATCCCAGAATGCAAAATCGCCGACTTGCCGGTAGCGCCTGAACCGGTTCAGAAACTTGCTCCAGGAGCGCATATAGTGCAGCGGACCGCCTAAATGCTTCTCCATAAACAACAGATGGCGCTCATTCATCGCATCCACGATTGCGCGTTTCTGAGCCTTGGCGGTATGCCGCCGCGAACCCGGCAGCACACGGTAATATAAACCCACCTCGTCCAGCCGCACATACCGTCCGCCTGTTTCGAACATACTGATCCAGAAATCCCAGTCTTCGCGGTAGATATCTTCCTGGCAGAAACCGCCGACTACTGTCCAGTCTATCCTGCGGAAAAGGGACGAGATATGGATCATGTTCTTTCTCGCCAGCAGATCCAACGAAAAATCCGGCAGTTTCCATTCTCCGCTCTTGGCACCGAAAAACTCAGCCTTGCACCCGATCACGCGCACATCATCCGCTACCTGCTTCATGGCATGCTCGATATAGGTCGGGCTGATCTTGTCGTCCGCATCCACCGGCAAGATCCATTCGCCCGCGCTTTCACGGATAGCGTGATTGCGGGCGGAACTGACGCCTTCGTTG
>OCTX012268486.1_pt1 | contig 16875 bp, 12 predicted proteins | sample 1539691 | NCBI WGS metagenome assembly OCTX01 (sample SAMN02144231, study PRJEB22623) | gut metagenome | biome: sheep rumen | host: Ovis aries | place: New Zealand | reverse complement strand
CTATTCCTATGACCCTTCCTTACATACTCTCATTCCGCTCTCTGAGCTTGGATATGAAATACCGTAAAAAAAGTGACTGTAAAATAATTCTGCGATAAGAGGAGTCCGTTCCATGAGTAACTGGGGCGGACTCCTTTAAACTTTCCGGGATATATGTGCAGAGATGGGGCGAACGACGTACCTCGTTCGCCCCATAAGCGCAATACTTCACAACCAAATTCTGTTTTTATGAATTGTCGGCATCGCCGCCACCGGCAAAACCGTCACCTCCGGCGACGCCATCACCATCGCCAGCTTCACCACCGGCATCTCCGCCATCGTCGCTCCCTCTCACCTTCGCGATCTTGACGACCTTGACTCCCTCGTCAAGATTCATCATCTTGACGCCGGAAGTGATCCTTCCGATCTTGGAGAAATCGCACGCGCGGATCTGGATGATGATACCGGCCGAGTTGATCATCATGATCTCATGCTCGTCCGTCACGGCCTTGACGCCGATCAGGTATCCTGTCTTCCTGGTGACGTTGTAGCACTTGACGCCCTTTCCTCCGCGGTTCTGGACCTTGAATTCGGACAGGTCCGTTCTCTTGCCCATTCCGTTCTCGGACGCGAACAGCAGGGAGTCTCCCTGCGTATCGATCTGCATTCCGACGATCTCGTCATCTTCATCGAGGTTCATTCCGATCACGCCCATTGCCGTGCGGCCGAGAGGCCTGACCGATCCCTCCTTGAAGCGGATGCACATTCCCTTCTTCGTCACAAGGAAAATATCGTTCTCGGGAACCGTCTGCTTGACTTCGATCAGCTCATCTCCCTCGCGGAGACTGATTCCGATAATGCCGCTCTTGCGGATATTGGAATACTCGGTGATCGCCGTCTTCTTGATGATCCCTCTCTTGGTCACCATGAACAGGTTGGCGCCTTCGTCGTAGTGAAGGATCGGGATGATCGCCGTCACTTTCTCGCCGGGATTGAGATCAAGAAGATTAATGATCGCCGTCCCTCTCGCGGTCCGGCTCGCCTCCGGGATCTTATAAGCCTTCATGCTGTACACGCGGCCGAAGCTCGTGAAGAACATGATCATATCGTGCGTCCTTGTCATCAGCAGGTCCTCGATATAATCGTTCTCCAGCTTCTGCATTCCCTTGATGCCGCGTCCGCCGCGGTTCTGGACCTTGAAATTGTCCACCGTCATTCTCTTGATGTAACCGAGGGAAGTCATCGCGATGACAGTGTTGACATTCGGGATCAGGTCTTCCGTGACGATGTCGGCAAAATCCTGCTCTATTTTGCTTCTTCTGTCATCCCCGTATTTCTCGGCGATGATCGTGATCTCCTCCTTAATGACAGTCAGGAGCTTTTTGGGATCCGCGAGGATCGCCTTAAGTTCCGCGATCTTTAAGAGGAGTTCTTCGTGCTCTTTGACCAGCTTGTCTCTCTCCAGACCTGTCAGAGCGCGCAGGCGCATATCGATGATCGCCTGTGCCTGCACGTCGTCGAGACCGAACCGCTCGATCAGTCTGTTCTTGGCTTCCTGAGGGGTAGCGCTCTCGCGGATGATCTTAATGACTTCGTCTATGTTGTCGAGCGCGATGAGCAAGCCCTGCAGGATATGGTCCCTCTCTTCGGCCTTGTTCAGGTCGTACTGCGTCCTTCTCGTCACCACGTCTTCCTGGTGGTGCAGATAGTGGATCAGCATCTCCTTGAGGTTCATGACCTTGGGCTGGTTGTTCACGAGGGCGAGCATCGTGATCCCGAACGTATCCTGGAGCTGCGTGTGCTTGTACAGGTTGTTGAGCACGATATTGGGATTGGCGTCGTGCCGCAGCTCAATGACGACCCTCATTCCTTCGCGGTCGGACTCATCGCGGAGATCCGTGATTCCCTCGATCTTCTTGTTCTTGACAAGTTCCGCGATCTTCTGGATCAGATTAGCCTTGTTGACAAGGTAAGGGAGTTCCGTCACGACGATGCGGTTCTTGCCGCCGCTCATCGCCTCTATATTGGTGACAGCTCTCGTAATGACCTTTCCTCTTCCGGTCCTGTAGGCCTCATTAGCGCCTGCCGTTCCCATGATAATACCGCCGGTGGGAAAATCCGGCGCTTTTACAATGGGAAGAAGCTCGTCGATCTCGGTATCCCTGTCTTCATCGACCCTGTTGTCAATGATCTTTACGACCGCGTCGACGACTTCCCTTAAGTTGTGGGGAGGAATATTTGTGGCCATGCCGACCGCGATACCGGTCGTCCCGTTCACCAGAAGATTGGGAAAACGGCTCGGAAGAACAGAAGGCTCCTTCTCCGTCTCATCAAAGTTGGGGATGAATTCCACTGTGTTCTTGCCGATCTCCGCCAGCATCTCCATGGAGATCTTCGTGAGCCTGGCTTCCGTATATCTCATTGCCGCGGCGCCGTCGCCGTCCACAGAGCCGAAGTTCCCGTGGCCGTCCACGAGCGTATAGCGCATGGACCAGGGCTGCGCCATATTGACGAGCGATCCGTAAATGGAACTGTCACCGTGAGGGTGATATTTACCCATCGTATCGCCGACGATACGCGCGCACTTTCTGTGCGGCTTGTCGGGACCGATGTTCAGTTCGCTCATTGCGTAGAGGATCCTTCTCTGCACCGGCTTAAGACCGTCCCTCACATCAGGAAGAGCCCTGGATGCAATGACGCTCATCGCGTAGTCGATATAAGAAGTCTCCATTGTCTTTTGCAGATCGACTTCCTGCACTCTGTCAAAAATCGTTTCTTCCATGTCGGTCTATCCTTATCTGGTGCTTTTATCAGTGATCATTCGTCCCCAAAATCCAAATGTTCTGCATTCACAGTGATGGATCATTATATATCCAGGTTCTGAACAAATTTGGCGTTCTCTTCGATGAATTCCCTTCTGGGCTCGACCTTGTCTCCCATAAGGATATTAAAAGTAAGATCCACTTCCGACTCTGTCTCCTCGTTGATCACTACTTTCTTCAAGATACGGGTCTCGGGATTCATTGTCGTCTCCCAAAGCTGTTCGGGGTTCATTTCCCCGAGTCCCTTATATCTCTGGATCCTGTTGTTCTGGTCCCTTCCGACATCGTTCAGGATCTTATTCAGCTCGTCGTCGCTGTAGGCGTACCAGACTTTCTTGTTCTTCTCCAGTTTGTAGAGCGGAGGCATGGCAAGGTACACGTGTCCCTGTTTGATCAGCTCGGGCATGAACCTGTACAGGAAAGTCAGCATCAGCGTATCGATATGCGCGCCGTCGACGTCAGCATCCGTCATGATGATGATCTTGTTGTAGCGGAGCTTCGAGATGTCGAATTCATCGTGGATCCCTGTCCCGAAGGCCGTGATCATCGCCTTGATCTCTTCGTTGGCGTAGATTCTGTCCTCTCTTGCCTTCTCGACATTCAGTATTTTGCCTCTGAGGGGCAGAATAGCCTGCGTCGCGCGGCTTCTCGCCGACTTGGCGCTTCCTCCTGCCGAATCTCCCTCGACGAGGAAGATCTCGCAGTTCATGGGATCCTTGTCGGAGCAGTCCGCGAGTTTCCCGGGAAGGCTGGCCGTCTCAAGTACCGATTTTCTCCTGGTCAGTTCCCTCGCTTTTCTCGCTGCCTCCCTTGCCCTCTGTGCCAAAATAGACTTTTCCAGAATGATCTTTGCCACGGACGGGTTCTGCTCCAGATAGTAGGTCAGCTGCTCGGAGACGACGCTGTCCACGGCGCCTCTGGCCTCGGCATTGCCGAGTTTCTGCTTGGTCTGCCCTTCGAACTGGGGATCCTCGATCTTAACGCTGATGATCGCGGTGATCCCTTCCCTGATATCATCACCGGAGAGATTCGGGTCGCTGTCCTTAAGGAACTTGTTCTTGTGCGCGTAATCGTTAAAGGTCTTGGTCAGCGCGTTCCTGAATCCCACCAGGTGCATGCCGCCTTCCGGCGTGTTGATGTTGTTGACAAAACTGTATTCGCTGTCTCCGTACGCGTCGTTGTGCTGGAACGCGACCTCCACATATACGTTGTTCTTAGTCCCTTCAAAATAGAGGATCTCGGGGTAGAGCGCCGTCTTGCTGCGGTTCAGATAAGAGACGAACTCTTTGATGCCGCCCTCGAAGTAGAACTCATGCTTTCTCGGCTTCTTCGGCTCTTCTCCTTCCTCCGACGGCTCCGTGCGGAGATCCTCCAGCGTGATCCTCAGCCCTTTTGTCAAAAAGGCCATCTCTCTCATGCGCTGCTTGAGGATGTCGTAATCAAAGACCGTCGTCTCCCTGAACATGACCGGGTCAGGCATAAAAGACACCGTAGATCCCGTATCCGTGGGATCGCAGGTGCCGATCTCTTCAAGCGGCACGGTCGTCCTGCCCCTTGAAAATCTCTGATGATAGACTGTGCCGTTCTGTTTGATCTTCACATCCAGCCATTCGGAGAGCGCGTTGACTACGGAAGCGCCCACACCGTGAAGGCCGCCGGATACCTTGTATCCGCCGCCGCCGAATTTGCCGCCTGCGTGAAGTTCGGTAAAGACAAGGTCCACGGCATTTCTTCCGGTCTGATGGTTGATGCCTACCGGGATCCCTCTTCCGTTATCAGAGACAGTGACGCTGCCGTCCTCATTGATTGTCACTTCTATCATGGTGCAGAAGCCGGCCAAAGCCTCATCCACGGAATTGTCCACGATCTCATAGACCAGATGATGCAGTCCCCTGGATGAAGTAGTGCCTATATACATGCCGGGCCTCTTGCGGACCGCTTCGAGTCCCTCAAGCACCTGGATATTATCCGCTGTATATGCCCCGACATTCGCAGTATTTTTAAGATCCACACTGTTATTCACATCGTTGTCAAATACATTGTTGTCCATTCAGCTTTCCTCTCTTCCAATATGGCCGTCCTCTATCTTATACAGCTGGTCGATCTCAAATCTGTTGTTCACGAACTCGTCCAGTCCCGTACAGGTGATCATCGTCTGTATGCCGCCGATCGTGTTCATCAGATAGTTCTGCCTGCGGCTGTCCAGTTCCGAGAGAACATCGTCCAGCATAAGGACCGGTTTCTCCCCGATCAGCCCTGTCACCAGTTCGATCTCCGAGAGCTTCAATGAAAGCGCGCATGTCCTCTGCTGTCCCTGGGAACCGAATTTTCTCAGGTCGATGTCATTACCGACGAATGAGAAATCATCCCTGTGGGGACCTGCGCTCGTCATTCGAAGCCTGATATCCTTGTCCCTGGATTCCCTGATACGCGCTAAGAGTTCCTGCGCCTCGCAGTTGGGCTCATAAGAAATAACGAGCCTCTCTCTTCCTCCCGACAGCTTCTCATGGATCTCAGACACGATTCCCGCAAGGTCCCCTATGAACTCCCTTCTCCTCTCGATGATCCTGGATCCGTAGGAGGCCAGCTGGTCATCCCAAACGTCCAATGTGTCTGCCAGCTGCGGGAACTGCCAGACATCCTTAAGAAGCTTATTTCTCTGATCAACGATCCTGTTATAGTGGTTCAAATCGTGAAGATAAGACGCGTCAAGCTGGCAGAGCTCCATATCCATGAAGCGCCGCCTCTGTGCCGGACCTTCCTTGACGATACTGAGGTCCTCAGGAGAAAAGAATACGATATGCAGAAGGCCGATCAGTTCGGAAGCCTTGCGGATCCTCTGTCCGTTGATGGCGATCCCCTTGGTTTTGCTCTTTCTTAAATGCATATCCACCTGGTAGTCAAGATCATTCTTGATAAGCACCGAGCGGATATGGGCTTCCTCCTGTCCGAACCTGATCAGATCCCTGTCCTTGACACCCCTGTGGGATCTCGTGGTAGAGATCATATAGAGCGACTCCAGAATATTCGTCTTTCCCTGCGCGTTGTCTCCGTAGAATATATTCGTTCCCTCGGAAAAAGAAAGGCACAGCGACTCGTAATTCCTGAAATTAGAAAGTTCAAGCGACTTTATGATCATATGAGTGCGCTACTCCGATGCGCGAACGGTAAATGTCTCACCGCGGAAGAGGACGGTGTCACCGTCCCTAAGCTTTCTCCCTCTTCTGGTCTCCGTCTCTCCGTTGACTGAGACCTCTCCGTCCGCGATAAGTACCTTAGCTTCAATTCCCGAAGATACTAAACCTGCAAGCTTCAAAGCCTGCCCCAATTTTATAAATTCGTCTCTGATCGTCAGTTCCATTTTTCTGTCCTTAATCGATTAATCGATCGTAATGAAGTTGACGGGAAGGATCAGGTAGCAGTAGACATCCTCTGTATCCCTTATAAAGCAGGGAGCCTTGGGACTTACCAGATAGAGAGTGATCTCCTCGCTCTCGATCGCCCTGAGCGCGTCGATCAGGAACTTGGGATTGAAACCGATGTTCATATCCGCTCCGTCCTTCGTGATCTCAATGACTTCATCCATGCTTCCGAGCGTGGTGTTGATCTTCAGCTCCATGCTGTCGTCGCTGATCATGATGATCACTGGCTTTTTATCCTCTTCCTTGACGAGGAGAGTCGCCCTGTCGATACAGCTGAGGAGCTCTTTCCTCTGCACAGTCACCCTGGTCTGGTAACTGCTCGAGAGCATCTTGTCGATCCTGTAATAATCTCCCTCGATCAGGCGGGTGACAACAGTGGTATCATCGAACGCGAACAGCGCGTGCTTGTCCGTAAAATAGATGTTGACAAATTTATCCGTATCGCCGGAAAGGATCTTACTGACTTCGCTGAGGGTCTTTCCGGGGACGATCACCTTTCTGTCCTCGTAGGAATTGCTCAGCTCAACATTCCGGATCGCGATGCGGTGTCCGTCAAGGGCGACCATTCTGAGCCTGTTGTCCCTGATCTCCATGAGCTCGCCGGTCATCATGCCGCTGCTCTCATTTCCGGAAATGGAAAAGATCGTTCTGTTGATGAGGTCCCTCAGCATATACTGGGAGATCTTAACTTCGCTCTTCTTCTCGATTTCGGGAAGATACGCGAAGTCCGTTCCGTCCTTGCCGAGAATCGTGAACTTCGCTTTTTCACAGGTGATCGTGATCTTCTCTCCCTCTGTGACGATCACAACGTCATTGTCCGGCAGCTTCCTTACGATATTGGAGAAGATCTGCGCGTCGACGGCAATGATCCCTCTGTCAATGATAAGTCCCGGGACGATCGTCTCGATCCCCAGTTCCATGTCGTTGGCGATCAGTCTGATCTCATTTCCCGACGCGTCGATCAGGATGCACTCAAGAATAGACATTGTTGTCTTGCTGGGTACCGCTTTGGATACGATCTGTATTCCCTGTGAGAGATAGGATTTGGCAATTCTCAGTTCCATAAAAATTCCTTCCGGTGTGTTAGATAGTAAAGTATAGATAGTAATCTTAATACATAGGCGCTGTTCAAATGTGGATACCACTCCTAATTATACAATTTTCCGAGGTAAAATACAATCTTACGGTGTGGAAATGACTGCGGATTTGATGTTTAAAAGGGATTTTCAATCCACAGTCTTGGAGAGGAGTATTAAGGTGTGCCCAAAACGCCTTAAAAAGGCAAATTGGGCGTATCCACGTACTCCGCAATAAATCCACACGGTTTCCTCTGAGATTCCCCGGACTTATCCACAATCGCTGCGGATCCCTGCGGGATTACTGCAGGAGCGCCGCGGATCAATGCCTGGCTGTCACGGTTTGATGTTGAGCTTTTTGAGGATGACGTCCACATTGCCCTTCAGTTCGTCGTTATCCGCAAGGTCGTTCTTGATCTTGTTGGCTCCGTGCATGATCGTGGAGTGATCCTTTTTGCCGAGCATCTTGGCGATCGCGTCATATGTGATGTCCGTGTAGTTCTTGCACAGATACATGATGACCTGCCTGGGGATCACGATCTCGCTGTCTTTTTTCTGGGAGATGACAGCAGCCGCCTTTACTCCGTAATGGTCGCAGACGACGCTCATGATCCTTTCGGGAGTGACGACGTCGTTCTTATCGGGGTAGATCATGTCCTTGAGAGCTTCCTTGGCGTTATCCGGCGTGATCTCTACATTATTTAATCTGGAATAAGCGGTGATCTTCTTGATCGCGCCTTCCAGCTCCCGGATGTTGGATTTGATGTTCATGGCGATGTATTCAAGGACCGCGTCATCCACATTGAAATGGGAGTTCTCGACATTCTTCCTTAATATAGCCATGCGCGTCTCATAACTCGGAGGCTGGATATCGGCGATCAGGCCCCACTCGAACCGGGAACGGAAACGCTCGTCGAGAGTCTCCATTTCCTTGGGAGGGCGGTCCGAGGAAAGAACGATCTGTTTGCCTGCCTGATGAAGCTCGTTAAAGGTGTGGAAGAACTCCTCCTGTGTCGACTCTTTTCCTATTATAAATTGTATGTCGTCGATGAGAAGGACGTCGACCGTCCGGTACTTGTCGCGCAGCCTCTGCATGGACTGGGAGTTGCCGCTCCTTATGGATTCGATCACTTCGTTCGTGAACTGCTCGGAAGTGACATAGAGGACCCTCATGTTCGGGTTCTGTTCCAGGATGAAGTGCCCTATGGAATGCATAAGGTGGGTCTTCCCTAATCCGGCGCCTCCGTAAAGGAAAAGCGGGTTGTAGGTGTTACCCGGGGATTCAGATACCGCGAGACAGGCGGAATGGGCGAACATGTTGTTGCTCCCCACGATGAAAGTATCGAACCGGTACTTGGGATGAAGGTGGGCGTCCTCTATTTTGGCCATGCTCGCTGCCTTTACAGGAGCCGGAGCCTGCTCTTCGGGCTGCTCCTCTTCCTGCTCAAGGATGAACTGAACGTCGTATTCTTCCCCAAGAAGTTCGGAGATCGTTACCTTAAAGAAATCGCTGTAGTTCTTGGAAATATAAGTGAGCTTGAACTGGTTGTCTGAGGGGATCCGGATGACGACCACGTTGCCCCTGACATACGCGATCTCAAGGTCCTCGATCCAGGTCTTATAGGAAATATTACTGAGTCCGTAGCTGTCGCGGATATGCTCTTTGATATTCTGCCAGCTCTGTTTGATGATCTCACTGTTCATGATGATTGTCTCCGATCAGGATGAAATGTAATGATTAAGCACCGAAAATCCGGAGGATCCGCGCGTTCCGCCACCCCCAGAGTAATAATTATTGTAGTATAAATTTAAAGATTCTTCAAATTTGTCATATTCCGGAAAAATGTTGATAAAAATGTGGATAAGTTATTTAGTAATAATTATTCCACCTTGTTAAATAAGGAAAAATAGTGCTGAAACAGCTCATTTGTGGATAAAAAAGAGGCAAAAACAGGGGTTATCCACAACATTTCCACAAAATGTGGATATATGGATAGTAACAATGTGGAAATGTGGATAACTATACCTGACACAAGATATAGTCAAAAAAAAATTTTGATTTCAATATATTGAATCTAAAAAAAGCCTTTATTTATGGGCTTTTTCAGATTTTTTTCTTGACCGCGCAGATAAAAATCTATATAATGAGAATGCTGTTCACCACACAGGACAGAAGATGGCCCGCAGGAAAGACTGCCTGTGAAGATCTTTCTTTATAGGGCGGCGTCTTAAGACGCGCATCTTAGGTAAAGATCTAAAGAGATCTTGATGAAGAAAGCAGTTTGAAAACAGTTCGGTCCGCGGTTATGTGACATGCGGATCAACGAGTTTCATTTCAATGACTTTCATTTAGGTTTATGAAGGAGGATATTAATTATGAAAATGACATATCAGCCCAAGAAGAGGCAGCGCGCCAAGGTCCACGGATTCAGGTCCAGAATGAGCACCCCCGGCGGAAGAAAGGTTCTTGCAGCCAGAAGAGCAAAGGGCAGAAAGAAATTGACCGTTTGACATTCAACCTGAAAAGCCGCAGTAATGTGGCTTTTTATTTTGATTAGGGTAATGGGTGGATGGAATCTCTTAAAAAGAACGAAGATTTCAGAAAATGCTACCGCACCGGAAGATCATATGTGAACAGGGATCTGGTCCTGTATGTGTGTGGAAATGGTCTTGGGCGCAACAGAATAGGAATTTCTGTGAGCAAGAAGGTGGGGAACAGCGTCGTCAGGCACAGGATCACGAGGTTGATCCGCGAAAGTTATCGGCTGCATGAGCAGATGTTCAATAGTGGTTTGGACATGGTGGTCGTGGCGCGGTCCAGGGCAAGGGATGCCGACTATCACAGGGTAGAGGACGCGCTTCTCAAATTGGCGGGAAAGGCTGGAATCTATGATAAAAGATCTGATGATATGGATGATTAAATTTTACAGGAAATATCTCTCTCCGCTTAAGAGCACGAAATGTCCCTATATTCCCACATGTTCCGAGTACGGTCTCGAAGCGGTGGAGAAATACGGAGCGCTCAAAGGGGGGCTTCTTGCCCTGTGGAGGATCATAAGATGCAATCCGTTCTCTCACGGAGGTTATGACCCGGTACCCTGATACTGCCCTTTGAGACAGTATCCTGACCCAATCCCGAAGGAGGATTTTAATGTTACTTACCAAGTATAACGGAATGATCATCGGACCTATCGCAAGTCTTCTTGGATTTTTCATGAACGGGATCTTCTCGGTCCTCAACACGATCGGGCTCCCCAGTATCGGTCTGGCGATCATAATCATGACCATTCTGATCTACATGGCAATGCTGCCGCTCACCATCAAGCAGCAGAAGTTCTCGAAACTGCAGCGCAAGATGCAGCCGGAGCTCAACAAGATCAACAAGAAATACCAGGGACGCAAGGATCCCGACTCGATGGAGAGACAGCAGGCGGAGATCAAGGAAGTGTACGGCAAGTACGGCGTCTCTGCGACCGGCAGCTGCGTGCAGCTGATCATCCAGATGCCGATCCTGCTCGCGATGTACCGCGTATTCTACAATATTCCGGCTTACGTCCCCATGGTGAAGCAGGCATTCTTCCCTCTCGTTGATAAGCTGATCGCTGCTGACCCCACAGGCGCTTTCCTGCAGGAGACCAACGCGGCGAGATTTTATGCAAGGCAGTTCGCGAATGAGAGTTTCACAAGCGGCGTGGTCGAATATGTTCAGAACACGTTCATCGATGTCCTCAACAAATTCAGCAGCACCGAGTGGGCGGCTCTCAGCGAGCAGTTTTCGGATCTTGCGGGCGATATCACCAACACAGTCACGAAGCTGACCAGATACAATAATTTCCTCGGACTGAATATCGCGAACTCACCTTCTGCCGTGTTCAGGGAAGCAATGGCCAACAAGACTTATGCCTTTGTGCTGATCTCCTTTATCATTCCGGTCCTCGCGGCGGTCACTCAGTACCTGAACGTGGCTCTTATGCCGCAGGCGCCTCAGAACGACGGAAATGACCAGATGGCGAACACCATGAAGTCCATGAACATCATGATGCCCCTCATGTCAGCTGTATTTTGCTGGAGCCTTCCCTCCGGTATGGGCATCTACTGGATCGCGGGTGCGGTGATCCGCTCCATCCAGCAGGTCCTCATCAACAAGCACATCGACAAGATGGATGTGGACGCGATGATCGAAAAGAACCTCGAGAAGATGAAAGAAAAAGAGGAAAAAGAGGGAAAGAAGGACAAGAACCGCGTCAGCAGCAGCACGATGAATACCTATTCTTCCATGAATACAAGAAGAATGAAAGACAGGTCCAGCACTGCTGTCAGCGAGGAACAGGAAAGAAAAGCACAGCAGGCCAGACAGACGAACGGCAAAAAATATAAGGCCGGCTCTCTTGCGGAGAAAGCTAATATGGTCAGCAGTTTTAATGAGGCGGATCCGCGCACTTCCAAGAAGAAAGGATAAGATATGTCTCGGGAATATATCGAAATTACAGAGAAGACTGTGGACGATGCCATTACCACAGCCTGCCAGAGATTGTCTGTGACCAGCAATCGCCTGGAATATATAGTGATCCAGAGGGAAAAATCGGGATTCCTCGGGATCGGAGCCAAGCCCGCGATCATCAAGGCGAGGGTGAAAGGTGCTTCTGACGCGGCACAGGAGATCCTCAACGATGTGATCTCGAACGTGGAGAAGAAGATCCGTTCGGAAAGCTCTGTGAAAGGTAAGAAAGCGGAAGGACCCGCGGAAAAACAGGCTTCTCCGGCCAAAGCGGAGCCTTCAGTAAAATCGGAGACTGCAGTTAAGGATGAGTCCCCGGAAAAAGCTGAGAAAAAGGCTGAAAAGGCCTCTAAGTCAGAGAAGAAAGAGGCGGCCAAGGCAGAAAAGAAAGATGTCAGGGAAAAAGACAAGGAAGTAAAGAAGAACAGCAGGAAGAAGAGCAAAAAATCACAGGCAGCCAAAAAAGCGCCTGCCGCAGTTCCTGCCGACGCGCCGGAGACCGAAGGCAGGGAAGCTGAAGTTAAGGAAGCTCCTGCAGCAGAGGAAAAGGCCGCGCCCGCTCCTAAGAAAAAAGCAGTTGTACCGCAGCTGACAGATGAGAAGATCGCAGAGGTCAAAAAGGCCGCGCATGATTTCCTTGAAGGCGTCTTCAAGACGATGGATATGGATGTGGAGATCAGCGAAGACTACCAGAAGGATACAGGCATCCTCACAGTCAATATGGAAGGTGAGGACATGGGCGTCCTGATCGGAAAACGCGGACAGACCCTTGATTCCCTCCAGTATCTTGTATCACTGGTTGTGAACAAAGGTATCGACGGCTATATCCACGTAAAGGCCGATACGGAGAACTACCGCGAGAGAAGAAAGAAAACACTGGAAAATCTTGCCAAGAACGTCGCTTTCAAGGTCAAGAGGACCAGACAGTCCGTCGCTCTCGAGCCCATGAATCCTTATGAGAGAAGGATCATCCACTCCGCGCTCCAGAACGAGAAGTTCATCACGACTTACAGCGAAGGCGAAGAGCCCTACCGCAAAGTCATCGTCGCTCTCAAAAAGGATGAGAACGGGGAAGACCTTCTCGGGGAAGACATCCCTTCGAAGGGCGGCCGCGGAAGAGGCGGACGAGGCAGGAACAGCAAAGGCGGACGAGGCGGCCGCGGATACAAAGGATCCAAGGATAACCGCCGCAAATTCGACCAGCCCGAAGAGAACGGGCAGGAGCCCGGAGTTTCTGCGGAGACGGAAGAATAAAGCTTGAATTTTAAAGAAGAGACTGTGCAGCAATGAAGTTTGAAGACTTCGGGCTGCACAGCCTTTTTTTGTGCGGTAAGCCGTGGGGTGCATGGTCTCATTTATAGTGGTGCCCGGAGCGCCGGGCATGGACGCCAGGCATGGACGTTTGGGCACAAGAGCGGAAATTGACAGAAATGTTCCCCATGGATTCCGGGATTTGGGCACAGTACCCAAACCCCAATGCTGGAGTCCCGGCACCACCATAAATGAAACATACACTACCGCTCTGACATCTTTTCTTTATCCTGCATTTATTGTATTCTGAAAGTTGAAACATTATTAATTTCCTTTCAGGAAGAGAGGCATCACAGCCATGGCTCTTACGCACGACCATTTACAGACAGATACGATCGCAGCTATCGCGACAGCGATGTCGGAAGCGGGGATCGGCATTATCAGGATCAGCGGAGCGGATGCTTCCGCGATCGGATCAAAATTATATAGGACACCGAAAAAGCAGAGAACAGACATATCTGAGTGGAGACCGGGAACGATCCGTTTCGGCTATATTGTAGAAACGGACGCGGACGGAAAAGAGACCGTGATCGACGAAGTCATGCTTTCCTGGATGAAGAGTCCCCACAGCTATACGACAGAGGACACTGTGGAGATCAACACCCACGGCGGCATGTTCCTGATGAACCGCATATTGGAACTGGTGCTTGGGTCGGGCGCCAGAATGGCGGAGCCCGGCGAGTTCACAAAGAGAGCTTTTCTGGGCGGAAGGATCGACCTGGCGAGGGCGGAAGCGGTCATGGACCTCATTTCCTCACAGAATGAATTCGCCCGGAAAACGTCTGCGGCACAGCTACAGGGAGCAGTTTCAGAGAAGATCAGGGGGCTCCGCGGGAAGATCCTTTACGAGATCGCCTTTATCGAGTCGGCACTGGACGACCCGGAAAACTATTCCCTGGACGGATATCCGGAAAGGTTAATGGACACCTGTCTGTACCTGGAGAAGGAAATGAGCGATCTTCTCTCCCGCGCTGAGGAGGGAAGGATCCTTAGGGAAGGCATCAGGACCGCGATCGTCGGACGCCCGAATGTAGGCAAATCTTCACTGCTCAATTTCCTCACCGGAGAAGAAAGGGCGATCGTCACCGAGATCGAGGGCACGACGAGAGATACACTGAGTGAGACGGTAAGAGTCGGGGGAGTCCTCCTTCATCTGACGGATACAGCAGGCATCAGGGATACAGAAGACAAGGTGGAACAGATCGGCGTTCATAGGGCGCAGCAGGCGCTGGAAAACGCGGACCTGATCCTGTTCCTGATCGACAGTTCCAGGGAACTCTCCCAGGAAGACGCACAGATCGCTGAGAGGATCACAGCCAGATTGGATGAGGGGACAAATTGTATTATCCTGGTTAATAAGACAGACCTCTCTTCTGAAGTTACGGAAGAACAGGTGAAAGCACTGTTCCTCTCCCGCGGCAGAGAGTGCCCTCCTCTCCTCTTCTGCTCCCTGCAGACAGGAGAAGGGATCAGAGAGCTTACCGAATATGTGGCTGATCTCTTCCATACCGGAGAGATCGCGGAGAAGAACGAGATCTTCCTGACCAACCTCAGGCATATGGATGCGGTCAAAGAGGCGCGCGATTCCATCCGCCTTGTCAAAGACAGCATTGAGAGCGGAATGAGCGAGGACTTCTTCTCCATCGACCTCATGAATGCCTACAGGGTACTGGGAACGATCCTCGGTGAAGCGGTCGAGGACGACCTGGTCGAGGAGATCTTCTCGAGGTTCTGTCTGGGAAAATGATGAGGATCCGGAACATGGAAGAACAATCCGGAAACACTTGTCAGCCCATGCGGAATTTAGGTTAGCACTCAACCAAACACTTGTAATAAACGAATATAAAAAGTATTATTATTTAAATAGTAAAACATATGTTCGAGGAATCAATTATATGAACTACACGATCGACACACAGGTCTGCGTGATCGGCGCGGGCCATGCGGGCGTGGAAGCGGCGCTTGCCTGCAGCAGGCTGGGACTTAAGACGGTGATCTTCACCATGAATGTCGACAGCATTGCGATGATGCCCTGCAATCCGCATATAGGAGGCTCTTCCAAGGGGCACCTTGTCAGGGAGATCGATGCTCTCGGCGGAGAGATGGGTAAAAATATAGACAAGACCTTCATCCAGTCCAAGATGCTCAATATTTCCAAGGGGCCGGCGGTTCACTCTCTCAGGACACAGGCAGACAAGGCGGAATACTCCAAAGCCATGAGGCAGGTCCTCGAACAGCAGGAGAACCTGACGATCCGGCAGGCGGAGGTCACTGAGATCCTTACAGAGGAAGGGAAAGTCACCGGCGTTAAGATCCATACGGGGACAGTCTATCGCTGCGAGGCGGCGATCATCTGCACGGGGACCTACCTGAACGCGCGCTGTCTTGTCGGAGAATCCATTACGGAGACGGGCCCGAGCGGAATGCAGCGGTCGACAGGACTCAAGGATTCCCTGAACGGGATAGGGATCCCGCTCCGCAGATTCAAGACAGGCACACCGGCCAGAATGGACGGAAGGTCCCTGGACTATTCCAAGATGACGATCCAGGAGGGAGACAAGGTCGTAATACCCTTCTCCTACTCCACGGACCCGGCAGATGTCCAGATCGAGCAGGTACCCTGTTTTTTGACCTATACCAATGAAGAGACGCACGACATCATCCGTCAAAATATAGACCGCTCTCCGATCTACGCGGGGATCATTGAAGGCACCGGGCCCAGATACTGCCCTTCCATTGAAGACAAGGTGATCAAGTTCTCAGAAAAGACGAGGCACCAGGTCTTCATTGAGCCCGAAGGAAGAGGGACCAACGAGGTCTACGTGGACGGAATGTCTTCTTCCATGCCGGACGACGTCCAGCAGAGAATGTACAGAACTGTCCCGGGACTCGAGAACTGCGTGATCGTAAAGAACGCCTACGCGATCGAATATGACTGCGTCAACGCGAACCTCCTCAAACTGACTCTGGAGACCAGGGACGTGGACGGGCTTTTCTGCGCCGGCCAGTTCAACGGAAGCAGCGGATATGAAGAGGCAGCGGCACAGGGACTGATGGCAGGGATCAACGCCTCGATGAAGATACTGGGAAGAGAGCCGCTTATCCTCAAGCGGTCCGAAGCCTATATCGGCGTCCTGATCGATGACCTTGTCACGAAGGACAACAGGGAGCCGTACCGCATGATGACGTCCCGCGCGGAGTACAGGCTTCTCCTTCGCCAGGACAACGCGGACCTGCGCCTTCGGAAATACGGGTACAGGGTCGGCCTGATCAGTCAGGAGCAGTATGACCATGTCTGCCGCAAGGAAGAGATGATCGATAAGGAGATCCAAAGACTGAAGGGCATACGGATCGGAGCGGCCAGGGAGAACCAGGAGTACCTGCGGGCACACGGTTCCGCGGACCTCAAGACGGCCTGCTCTCTTGCTGAACTCATGTGCAGGCCGGAACTCGGATACGAAGAGGTGGCAGGACTCGATCCCGGGAGGTCCCCTCTTCCGAAAGAAGTGACGGAGCAGGTCGAGATCAATATCCGATACGAGGGGTATATCGCCAGGCAGAAGCGGCAGGTCGAGCAGTTTGAAAAAATGGAGAACCGCAAGATACCTGCAGATATAGATTATAATGATGTCGGCAGTCTGCGCCTTGAGGCGAGGCAGAAGCTCAAACAGTTCAGGCCCTCTTCCATCGGTCAGGCTTCCCGCTTATCCGGCGTTACACCTGCGGATATTGCTGTTCTTCTGATCTACCTGGAAAAATACAGAGCG
>OCTX012273214.1_pt1 | contig 16877 bp, 7 predicted proteins | sample 1539691 | NCBI WGS metagenome assembly OCTX01 (sample SAMN02144231, study PRJEB22623) | gut metagenome | biome: sheep rumen | host: Ovis aries | place: New Zealand | reverse complement strand
ACTTCCGCCTCAACGACCTGCTTGCCGCCGCCGATGGGGTTCATGCCCAGGACTCTGCCGCGCCTCTTGTTAAGATCGCCCATAACATCACCGGTATATGCATCCGGGATGGTGACCTTGAGGCTGACGATGGGCTCGAGCAGGACAGGGCCCGCTTCCATGAAGCCCTTCTTGAATGCCTGGACGGAAGCGGTCTTGAATGCCATTTCCGAGGAGTCTACCGGGTGGTAGGATCCGTCGTACAGGACGCAGTTGACACCGACAACAGGATAGCCCGCAAGCGGTCCCTTCTGGACGGAGTCGATGATTCCCTTCTCGACAGCGGGGAAGTAGTTCTTCGGAACGGTTCCGCCTACGACCTCATCGCTGAACTCATAAGCCTTGCTCTGGTCTTCCAGAGGGCTGTATTTCATCTTGACGTGTCCGTACTGGCCGTGTCCGCCGGACTGTTTCTTATACTTGTACTCGACGTTGGAATTCTTGCGGATGGTCTCCCTGTAAGCTACCTTCGGAGCCATGGTCTCGATCTCGACCTTGTACTCGTTCTTGAGCATGCTCTTGACAACTTCAAGCTGCATGTCGCCGATACCGTACATCAGTGTCTGCCTGTTGTCGGAGTCGTTGACCATCTTGAAAGTAGGATCCTCAGAGGAGATCTTGGTCATCGCCTGAGCGATCTTGTCGACGTCGTTCTTGTTCTTCGCCTTATACCTGATGTAGGTGTAAGGTGTGGAGATCTGCATTGCCTCGTACTGGATCGGGGTCGCCTTCGTAGACAGAGTATCTCCGGTCTTGGCATCTCCCAGCTTCGCGACAGCGCCGATATCGCCGGCCTGAAGTTCCGCGATCTCGGAAGTCTTGTTGCCGCACATAATATACAGCTTGCCCAGTCTGAGCTCTGTGTCGAGCCCGTTGTCATACACAGTGTCATCTGTCTTCATGACGCCGGAATTGACCTTGATCAGGGAATATCTTCCGATGAAAGGATCCACAATGGTCTTGAAGATGAACGCGCTCTTCGGTTTGGAAGCATCGTAATCAGCCTCAAAAGCTTCGCCTGTCTTCAGGTTGGTGCCGCTGATCTTGCGGTAACCTGCATCGGGAAGGTAATTCACGACATCGTCCAGCAGAACACTGACGCCCAGATTGGCTGCGCTAGCACCCATTTCTACGGGAACAACGGATCCGTCCTTGACACTTGCGCCGACAGCTTCGAGGATCTCTTCTTCAGTGAACTCGTCGCCTTCAAAATAGCGCTCCATGAACTCTTCACTGGTCTCCGCCACAGTCTCCATCAGAGTGTCGTGGTAGTGCTCCAGGTGGTCCTGGCAGTCCGCCGGAACATCGACTTCCTTCACGTTCTTGCCGGAGAACTCATAAGCTTTCTGTGTGATCACGTTGACGGATCCCGCAAACTTGCCGTTCGTGTAGTAAGGGAAGTTGAAAGGAACGATCTTCACGCCGTACAGGTCGGAAAGCTTCTCAGCCACGTCGTGGTAGTTGGCATTTTCGACATCCATATCGGAGATATAGAACATTCTCGGAATATTGTACTTCTCGCAGAGCTCCCATGCTCTCTCGGAACCTACCTCGACACCGGCCTTGCCGGAAACAACGATAATCGCCGCGTCAGCAACGCTGATCGCTTCCTCGACTTCTCCCACGAAGTCGAAGTATCCGGGAGTATCCAGAACGTTGATCTTGCAGTCCTTCCACTCAACGGGGATGATCGAAGTGCTGATGGAGAAACCTCTCTTCTGCTCTTCCTTCGTGAAGTCGCTGACGGTGTTCCCGTCTTCGACCTTACCCATTCTGGATGTCAGACCTGTCAGATTGCACATAGCCTCTGCCAGAGTTGTCTTCCCGGCGCCGCCGTGACCCAGAAGAACGACATTCCTGATCTTATCGGTAGTATAAACTTTCATTTCCAGACCTCCACTATACCAATATATTTAGAGCATTTGTTCTCTCTGTAAACTGAGCTAAACAAACAGTCCAGTATATTATAGCGATTCTTGTGGAGTATTACAAGAAGGAATATTCTGATTTCAGCTGTTTTTCGGCGTATTGTACGAAAGACGGCGTCAGTATTGTTTTTCAAGCTCGCCGCTGCCGTCCGCGTAATACCGCTTGCCGTCAGCAGTGATCCATCTGTTCACCACAAGCACGCCGTTCCAGCCAAAATAATACTTTTTACCATTCAGTGTAAGGAGCCCCTTGTGCATCTTCCCGCTCTTTTCGAGATAAAACTTTCTTCCGTTCACGGTGATCCAGCTGTTTCTGAGCATGGTGCCGTCATTCGAGAAGTAATACTTTTCTCCGTTCAGCGTTGCGAATTGTTTTTTTACCACTACTCCCGTTTTCGTCAGAAAATAGCGTTTTCCGCCGACCGTAACGTGCCCTGAAAGGAGAATCCCTCTCTTCCAGTCCTTATATCCTGCAGCGCGTTTGTCCGTCAGATAATAGGATTTGCCATTGATCTTCCGAAATCCCGTTAAGAGAATACCTTTTTGTGACTCGTCATACTCCGAATAAAAGCTGTCCATGAAGTAATATTTCCTGCCGTCGATCGTCTTCCAGCCCGTGAGCATGATTCCTTTCTTGGAATCCGAATATGCCGGGTATCGGCTGTCCGCGAAATAATAAGTCCGGTTTCCTATGTTCGCCCAGCCGGTCATCATCTTTCCGCGGTCGGCTTCCCTGAAAGATCTATACCGTTCATCCCTGAAGTAATACTTCCTGCCGTCGATCATGTGCCAACCGGTAACAGCTTCACCTGACTCATCAGTATAGTATCTGTTATCGTCGACCGTGACCCATTGATCAGGCTTAATGATTCCGTCATCATCAAAGGGATAGATCCTGCCGTCTATCATCACCACTGCGTTCCTTACGAATTCTCCTTCAACGACATATCCGTACAGACCTGTAGGGACCTCTTCGTCATATGCTTTCCGGTCAACGATCCAAACGTCCTCATAGACATCCTCCATATGCGTCACCGCATCATGGTGGATGACCTCGATTTCATATTTTTCACGGTAGCTCGGATAGATCTCATCGCCATCTACGGGGTCATAGTAATGGTTCCCGTTTCCGGTCGGGTGCTCACGAAGGATATGGTCGTTGATCAAAGAACCGTCCTCGGTCTCGTCCCTGAACAGGCACACCGCGCATTCGTAATAGTAGTGCTTTATCTGCTCATCCCAGGCTTTTTTGTCAACGACCTCGGCCTCACCGGTCTTTTGGTTCTCATAGTGGCCTTCTTCGTCGTGGTGGATGGTCTCCATGACTTCCGTCCATCCTCCGTCTTCCGATGCGGCCGACGTGAGCACAGCGGGGAAAGCAAAGAGAGCCGCTGCCGAAACTGCGGCAATGAATTTACCTGTTGTTATAAAGGCCGCAGACAGCCCTGCGGCCAGCCTTAACTTAGTCATCATTTTCTGAACCGTTTTCTTCCGAAACAGACTGCGGCCGCAATTCCGATCACTGAAGCCATAGCAGCTGCCAGCCACACAGCCGGATCGCTGTTGTCACCGGTCGCGGGATTTCCCTGCGGTTTAGGGGTCGAGGGGCGCCTGACGGTCTGCGATGCATCTTTGAGGTCACAGTGGGAACCTACGATATTACCGTCTCCTGTCTGCGCGTTGATCTCATAGAGCGTCTCGAATACGACATAGTCACCTTCCTTGAGTTTCGAGGAATCGAATGTAAAGTTGACTTTAACTGTTCCGTTCTTCTGTTTCGCCGTGAATACTGCCTCGCCGGTGATCTCTTTGCCGCCCGCCCTGGCAGTTTCGCCGGTCGATCTGTTCATCAGTATGCCGCTCACGCGATACTTTGCGCCCGGCGTAAGATTCCGGTATTCCACGTTGTCTGACACCGTTACGTTCCCCTTACAGGCGATCTCATGGTCGCCGTCTTTTTTGTCCGTTGCCGTTGTACGGACCTCCGGGAAGTTCAGAGTCTGATCTTCATCATTTATATCTTCGTGAATGACAATGGCTGTCCTTATTCCAAACTCCTGATCAATGTATTCCAATGTTTCGAACATGACAATGCTTCTGCCTTCAAGGCCGGTCGCGTCAACTTCAAAACGGATCTTTTCACTCCCGTCCTTTGATCCGGGTGAGAAAACATGTTCGCCGATCGGATCACCTTCGGAGCTCACCATCTTCGCGGGAAGTTCTTTTGGCTCTTCGCCGTTCAGCGGTTTCAGCATGACCTTGCCTGTGATCACATAGTCCTTTCCCGGAAGCAGGTTCTCATAGACAAATTCGTCCATGACAATGACTTTTTGGCCCGCTTTCATCGTGCGGACTCCCGTATCGGGGTCAGAAGCAAATGTATGTCCGTTCGGGAAATGTATCGTCTGCGCTGTGTCGTCAATATTCTCATGCACGATCACTTCCGCGCCGTTATGGTACACGCGCTCAAACATCACGATGTCCTCGCCGGCGAGTCCGGAGGCATCAAGATCAAAGGTGAGGGCAAGTGCGCCGTCTTTCTGTTCAGGGGTGAACACGGCGGTATTGTCCGCCACGGAAATGATTCCGCCGGAACCCTCCGCAAACGAAGCTTCCGTAAGCGCAGATACGATCTCATCACAGGTGTTCTTCCTCATTACGCGTCCCTTGACGGTATACTCTTTTCCGGGGATCAGATTCCTGTAGACCATCGTGTCGATAATGCGTACTTCTTCATCAGGCATGGAGATCTGTTCCTTCGTCTCTGAGTCAACAGCTGTCGTCTTTCCCTCCGGTATATAAACCGTCTGTGTCCCGTCCATGACTTCATGAGCGATAACAGGCTTGCCGCCAAGGGTCACCTTCTCAAATACGGTCACGTCCCTGCCCGCGAGCTCTGAGGCGTCGATCGAGAAGTACAGCTCAACGGTCCCGTCTTCTTTGTCCGGCACAAACTCCACGCATCCGTTCTCGACCGGAATTCCGTTTTCATCTGTCATCACAGAGTGGATCTCCTCTAAGAGATCTGTTCTTTCTTCTCCGGATCCGCCGCTTCCGGGATCATCTCCATCAGCTTCTGTCAGCGCGCCTGCCATGACCTTTCCGGTGAACCGGTAAGTCTCTCCCGGTATCAGGTTCTCATAGCGGAATGTATCCTTAAGGACTCTGTTGTCAGACGCAAGTGTGTTCTTGATGCCTGTCGAAGTATCGATCGCGACAGTCTGTCCGTCCGGGATCTTGTCCGACTGTCTTTCATCATTTATGTCGCGGTGTACGGCGATCTCCACGCCGTTCTGCCGCAAAGTCTCGCCCACGACGATCACCTCGCCCGCAAGATCCGAAGCATCCAGCTTAAATCCTATGGAGAGGATACCGCTGACGGTCTCCCCTTCATTGCCGGCGGGCACGAAGGTCACCTTGTCGGAATCGAAGGAAATACTGCCGTCCCCCTTTGCGGAAACGATCTCAGCGGGGACTGTATGCGCATCGTCAAAACTGATGCCCGCGTCTGTCGGCTTGACCTTGATCTCTCCGCTGATCTCATACGTCTTCCCGGGGACCAGGCCTGTAAATGCGACTTCGTCAACGATGGTCCTGTTCCCGGCGGCCAGTGTATTCTTCTTACCTGTCTCCTCGTCATATGCGTCGGTCCTGATGCCCGGGATCGTAACGGTCTGTCCGCTGTCGTCTATATCCTCATGCTTTGCGACGATCCTTCCCCCGCTTTCCAGCCTCTCAAAAGCAACAATACTCTTACCTGATAAGCCCTCCGTATGGAAGCGGTAAGTGACTTCTACTGTGCCGTCTGACTCTTTTGCCGTGAAAGAGGCAGCAGACGTCACATCACTTCCTTTATACTGTACGGGTTTCCCGGTCGCCTTATCCATCAGTGTACCGGTGACCACATAGTCCTCTCCCGGCATGAGGCTTTTATAACTGACTGTATCAATAAGTTCCACATCGGAATCCGCAGGGACGACCTGTTCTCCTGTCGCTTTATCCTTCAGATATGTACCGATCTCAGGGAACCGGATCGTCTGCTCCCGGTCCTCCGGGTCCCAGTGAACCGCGCCCGGTATTTTGTCAGCGTCCTCATTGGAGGCGTCCGCCCTGAGTTCCTCCTTTACGACCAGAACATGTCCCTTGATATGTTCTTCGCTGCAGGAAAACTCGAACACGACGTCGACCGTTCCGTTCATTTTGCCGCCGGTATTGAACTGCGCGGAGGCTTTGATCTCTTTGCCGGCTTCGTCCTTAAAAGGCTCCCCGGTCGATTTGTCCATGAGCGTGCCGTACATCGTATAGGAAGTATTCTTATTGAGGTCCTCATAGGTGACCGTGTCGATGATACGGATCGTGCCTTCTCCCGCGAAGGCAGTGTGGCTCCTCGACTGCGCGTCAAGCGCAGATGTCCTGATCGAGGGCGTATGCGGGGTCTCTTCTACCGTTATCGTGTTTTCCGCAGGCTCCGTTCCCAGAACAACGGTGAACTTAGCGTCACCGGCGCTGTTCAGGACCACGTTGCCGATCAGGATCTTTGATCCGCCGCCAAAATCCGGATCATTTTTGTAGCCTTCCGGGGCCCTGGTCTCGCTGATCGTAACAGTTCCGAGAGGAAAGGCAGGCTTTCCTTTCATATCTGTATAGAACTCATCTCCGCTTACAAATGTGCCGTTCTCCTTACAGTCATAGAGTCTCGCGACATAATGCCCGCCATTCTCTTTCGTCCTTACCGTCCAGCTCCTCACCGGCTTTTCCGGCAGTTCGCTCTCAGACTTGTAATATCCGTCGTAGTAGCTGAACGTGAACTCAGCGCCCTCAAGGCTGTTTCCCTTCACGTCTCCTTTTGCGCGCTTTTCGATCGTGATCTGCGCGGGGTCAAGAGCCGGCTCTTCAGAGACGATAAGTTCCTGTGTGCCGGATGCGATCTCCTGACTCGTGACAGGGAAGATCTCCTCATTGATCCTGTATCCGTAAGGCGCTTCCAGCTCCCTGATCCAGTAATTTCCAACGGTCAGCGAGCTGCCCGACTCCGCAAAGCCGTCTTCATCAGTCACGATCGTCTCAACAAGATCCCGGCATGTCGCATCTCTGTAAATACCGAATTTCGCGCCGGCCAGAGAAGGATAGCAGGAATTGTCATCAGTAATATCCGTGCTGCCGGATTCCTTGATGATCGTGATGCCTGCACGTGTCAGGGGTTCCGATACAGTCCTGTCGATCAGCGCGTACCGCACCGGGTCCTTAAGGGCGGAAGACGTCTCGATCGTCAAACGGCTGTCAACTTTCCTGTATCCCGCGGGAGCTTTGATCTCCTTGGCGTAATAGTTCTGGATGAGCAGTTTATGGCCTTTCGTGTCCACTTTCAGCTGCTCTGTATAACCCCTTTCATCCGTTGTGACTGTGCCCACAAGGGAGCCGCTCTCACATTTGGCATCACTGTAGATATTAAATACGGCACCGGCCAATGATGGAGGGGTCACACCTTCCGGAACGTTCCTCGGCTCTTTCTTAATGCGCAGATACACGAACTTGTAAGTATCGGAAACACTTACGGCCGCGTCTTCGTCTGATCTGAGCCTGACGGGTGTGATCGATTCGCTCAGCAGATAGCCGCCCTTCACAGGCGCTTTTATTTCTTTAATGTAGTAGCTGCCCGGTTCGACATGGAAAGGATCTGAAATCCCCTTTACGCCTTTACCGTCGACATCTGCCATTCCGGTAATGGTTATAGTGGTCTTCTTCGTCACCGTATCAGCGACCCGGTTCCTGTCTGCCCTGGCATCTTCTTCGGATCTGTAGACGCAGTATACCGCTCCGGTCAGGTCATAGCTGCTGTTGCCTGTGATCATATCTCTGACAGTCCTGCTGTCATCGTCAGGTGCCTTCCGGATCGTGAACGAGGCATCATGGTCAACGAGTTCATAGCTGCCGAAGCCGAAGTCCTGTTTCCTGCTGTCGCTGCTCACGGCGACATACAGGTAATAGTCGCCCGGCGGGTCCGCCTTGTCCTCGATCGCCTTGACGAACCTCTTGACATGATCCCTGAGCGTGTTGGAAGTCTCAAGGAACCCGTCCCCTGCACTTGATTTGGATGTATACCCCAGGCGGGCATAGATCTCGGAGATCGAGACATGCGTCACGATATTGTTGGTTCCTTCATCATCTGTTCCCGTAATGGAAGAGATGATGCTGCCGGGGCCGTACTGGCCGTACCAGGCCGCCTTGCGGAGCATAGGCGCCGTGACTTCGTACGTCTTGTCTGATCGCGAAAAATCCCGTCCGTCCAGACGGGGATCCAGGCAGAAGGATCGTCCGACATATTTGCTGTCGACATACATGTTGTATGTCATTGTGAGCCAGTCACCAAGTCCCCTTGTGTCGTACCTGTAGAATTGCTGTTCTTTCAGTGTGAATGTGACTTTACCGGTAACATCGGTGAGCGTCCCGGCGCCGCCCTTTGTCCAGTTCGGTTCATCAGCCGCCGCCAGGAGCACGACCGGGGAAAAGCTGTCCATCTTAAATGTTACCGTGTCTTCTTTTTCCTCGGACCTGACTTCTTCCATCTTTGAGGCATCACCTTCGGGCGCATGGTAGACGGACATGGTGGAGTTTTCTTCCACCGCGTTCGCGAATGTCACTTCGACCATGCCGTTCGGCTGGATCTCCCTGCCCTCAGAGTCTGTGAAAGTAATGTCGATGACTGCGACTGCAATGCCTGCGTCCGCCATCTGCTCCGCTTTCTCAGCGTAAGGTTCCGCCTCCGCTTCTTTCATCTCCGTGACAGAGACCTTTGTCGACTTGGGAAGCACTCCTTCCTCTGCGTGGATCTTCACCACGTACTTGCCGGCTTTCTTCTCAGCGTTGAACGCAGGGCTTTCGACGAAGGGGACGATGTCAGCCTTGCGCCCGCCGCCGGTATCGGCCTGCTGTTCCAGCTCTGCCGGAGAAGCTGTCTCACTTGCCGCGGCATCAGCCTCCGCTTCTTCAGGCTCTGACGGAGCAGCTTCTGTGCTCTCCTCGCCGCTCCGTTCTCCGGGGACGATTGTCTCCCCACCGTCATTATCCTCCGGAGCCTCTTCTTCCGGTCCTTCCTGCTCTGATTCCTGTTCTTCCTCCGGATTTCCTGAAAGCTCGTCGGCTTCATGAGTTTCCTCCTCAGCGGCATCCTCTGCCGCTTTGGCTTCGGAGCCTTCCGCCGTGACCTCTTCTTCCGACGCAGCCGCTTCTTCCTCTTCCGTTTCCCTGACGGGCTCGACCTCTGCCGCTGCAGTGAATGCTTCGGCGGACGTATTTGCCTCGGCCGGCTCCGCGGCGAAAGCGATCCCCGGGATCACGCAGGTAACGACCATCACAGCGGCAAGCGCCCATGATAATAATCTGCCTTTGTATTTTTTCATCTTCTACTCCTTCTTCTGATTGATATGCTGCTATATATATAACGGCCCTGCCGAAAAGCCTCGAAGCGAGGCTTTCGGCATAAACACCGGTTGTTTTAGTTAAAAAGCATTACCACGGATAGCTGCGCAGAATCAGCGCACAAGAAGCGGACCGCAGACTTTTTTAGCCGCGTGAGCGAATAAAAACAGTTCACAGATCTGATAAAGCCGGTCCGCCATCGCCCCCACGCCGGAACTGGGACCGCCGACCGGGAGCCGATGAGAAAAGTATAAGATCGCAGTTTTGTAAGCTACAACAGGTTTATCGGAATTGCGGCGCACAAAAAAAGCACACCGCGCGGTGTGCTTTTTAATTTCGTTATTTTCGTTTGATTTCTTAAAATATCTCGGTGCAAATTCCACCGAAGGCCGTTACCGGTGCATTCGCTGCAGGCGGATCTGCGGCATTTCCGATAAAGCTTTATCACCTTCCGAACAGCGTATTGAGGATTCCTCTGCCCAGGCTCGCGCCCAGATTTCCGCCGAGCGTCTTGCCGAACTTGCCGCCGATCGTTCCGCCGACAGTCTTGCCGACTTCGCGTCCGACCGTACCTGCCACCGTGCTTCCGACCTGCTTGGCGGCGCGTTTCTTCTGGGCGGCTTCTCTGGCCGCCTCTCTGGCTGCCTCGCGCTCCGCCTTCTCCTGCTCTCTCTGCGCGGCTTTCTCCGCTGCCACAGCTTCCTTTTCCCTGAGTTTGGCCGCTGCGGCTTCCGCTTTCGCGATCTCCGCCTGTTCCTTGGCCTTAGCCAGCTCCGCCTCTCTCTCGAGGCCGAGCCTCTCCAGGATCTCGTAAGCGGAATCCGGATCTTCGGCCTCCCAGTACTTGCCGTAGAGCACGCTCTCTCTGATGCACTGTTCTCTCTCGGCATCCGTAACAGCGCCCATTCGGCTCTGCGGAGGGAGCACCTTGGTCTTCTGCGCAATACTGGGCGTTCCGTCCTCTTCAAGGAAGGAAATGACCGCCTCGCCGGTCCCCAGTCCCATGATCGTGTCAAATGTGTTGAATGCAGGGTTCTCGCGGAAAGAATCCGCTGCTGCGCGGACTGCCTTCTGGTCAGCGGGCGTATAAGCGCGGAGCGCATGCTGGATCCTGTTGCTGAGCTGGGCCAGGACACCGTCCGGTATATCCCTGGGATTCTGCGTGCAGAAATAGACGCCGACTCCCTTGGAACGGACGAGCTTGACCACCTGCTCTATTTTCTCAAGCAGGGATTTAGGCGCGTCGTTGAACAGAAGGTGCGCTTCATCAAAGAAGAACACCATCTTCGGCTTGGCGGGATCGCCCACTTCGGGCAGCTTCTCGAACAGCTCGGAGAGCATCCACAGAAGGAAAGTGGAATAGAGCCTTCCGTTATTGATCAGGCTCTGGCTGTCCAGGATATTGATCATGCCCTTGCCGCCTTCCGTCGACAGCCAGTCACGGATATTGAGACCGGGCTCGCCGAAGAACACGTCGCCGCCGTCGATCTCAAGCGCAACGACAGCGCGGAGGATCGCCGCGATCGAAGCCGGGCTCATCTTTCCGTACTCAGCTTCGAACTCGCTGCGGTTCCCGTTCACATAATTGAGCATGGACTTAAGATCCTTCGTATCGATCAGGAGCAGTCCGTTGTCGTCAGCGATCTTGAACACGATGGAAAGGATATTGGTCTGCAGCTCGTTGAGCTTCATGATGCGGGCCAGGAGCATGGGACCCATTTCCGAGATCGTCGTCCGCAGCTGTATGCCGTTCTGCCCGTAGATATCCCAGAAGGTAACGGGATATCCCTGATAAGCGAAGCCGTTCTGCGCGAGTCCGAAACGCTCGATCCTCGCCTGCATGTCTTCGCTGTCGATGCCCGGCGCCATCATGCCGGCGATGTCGCCCTTGACGTCAGCCAGGAACACCGGAACGCCCATGTCGCTGAATGCTTCAGCCATGACCCTTAAAGTCACCGTCTTACCTGTTCCGGTAGCGCCGGCGATCAGCCCATGCCTGTTCGCCTTTCCCGGAAGAAGAAAGATATCTTCGCCGTCTTCATTCACTGCCAGCCATACTTTGCCATCCTTATACATTTTGTTACCCCCGTTTGAAACTGCCCTTTAACAGTACCCCTTGTGCCTCAGTTTCCGTTTTGCTGCTGTTGCTGTTTAAGTTCTTTTGCTCTCTTCTTTTCTTCTTTTTTCTGTTTGATCTGCTCGTCCTTGATGTCCTGGAAGCTCTTCCCCTCCATTTCCTTGACGAGCCGGTCATACTCGACGATCTCTTCGTCCCAGTCCTGATAGTCAGGATCCCCTCTGTGATCTGTCAGATCTTCCTTGGAACTCAGGTATTTGCCCATAAAAGCGGCAACTTTCGTCGCGCCGGTAAGGTTCATGTGGTCGCCGCCGTCGTTGGTGTCCCACTCCCAGTCGATCCCGATCTCAGCCGCGCGCTGGTTCAGATCCAGATACTCTACACCCTCTTCCTCCGCGAACTTTTCAAGGCCTTCGATCCTGTCCCAGTTGTAGTTGGCCGGTGAAGGCATGCTGTAGATGATGATCTTTATTCCCTTTTCCGCGCAGAATTTCTTGATCCGCTGGAACCACATGCGGTTAAAGGCAGGCACTTCCACCCTGTCGTTTCCTTCCAGGTCGAGATCAAGATACTCGGGGTCTCCCTCATAGCCGCCTACATTTTCGTTTACCGTATATCCCCTGTGGTAGATCATCACGCCTCTGCCCTCAATAAAAGGTTTCCAGATACTGTGATACTTGAGGAACGCGAATCTGTGGTAAAGCGGCTGGGACAAAAGCATCTGAAAATCCTGGGTCGCCGAATACCGGAACATGAACAGTGATTCCATCAGAAGATACTTGGGGGCCTGTCTGTTACAGGATTCCACAATGGCATAATAAGCTTCCGGCATGCGTATACCGTCTGATCCGATATTAAAGGAGGTAAATCCGTTCTGCCTCCACAGTTCCATCGGTGTAAAGCCGGCAGTACTGAGGCTGTCGCCGATATTTATGATATCGATCGTGTAGGGAGGCTGTTCCATCATCTGTACGGTCCTGGCATTCCGGTTCTGGATCCTCTTGTCGTCGAACCATTTGGTCGGTGTCATCATAGCGGAGAAGATGACCAGCATGCCAAAAAAGAGCGCTCCGAATACGATCAGCTTAACTATGCCGCTCTTAGAATTTGTCTCGTTATTTTTTTCAGAATTCATATCAGAACCCCGCGTAGATCAGATCCACCGGCTGATAGCCCGTTCCATAGGCTCCAAACAGCAGAATAGTAAAAATGATCAGGTAATATACGCTCCACTTGACCGGTGTCCGCGCGCCGAGGATCTTTCCTCTGACATCCACACCGCGCTCCTTGAGGAATCCGACGATCCAGACGATAACGCTTCCGACAGCGATCGCCCACACATCTCCGACGGTAATGGCATTCGGGAAATACTTCCAGAGCGAACTGATATGGAAGTTCCCGAATATGCTGCGGAACATATGAAGCCCGATGCTGAGACTGTCGGCCCTGAAGAACAGCTCTCCGGTAAAGATAATGACCCAGGTCTTGAGGATCCTGATCACCTTCATATAGGGAGCGTCAAAATCGATGCCCAGCTTCTCGTAGTTCTTCTCCTTGAACGGCTTGATCGCTTCCCCGAAGAACAGGATGACAAAATAGTACATGCCGTAGAACAGGTACTTCCAGCCGGCGCCGTGCCATACGCCCGTCGCTACCCACACAGGGAACAGAGCCATAGCGGAAGTTCCCACCATGGACCAGTATTTGCCGTATTTTTTCCTTGCGGTCTTATTCCAGTTCTTGACCGGGTTGGACACTGTGACCGGATAGAAGACATAGTTCCTGAACCAGTTTCCCAGGCTCATGTGCCAGCGGCGCCAGAATTCCGCCGCGCTCTGCGCGGAGAACGGCTGGTTGAAGTTCTCCGGGAGCGTCACGCCGAACAGCTTGCCGCAGCCGATCACGATGTCGATACTGCCCGAGAATTCAAGATAGAGCTGCACTGTATACGCGATCGCGACAAAGATGATAAAGCTGCCGTGATATTCCTTGTAATTCCCAAAAATATAATCCGTAAGGTAAGTGAGCCTGTCCGAGACGATCATCTTCTTGAAGAGACCCCAGAGGATGCGCAGGAATCCCTCGTTGAGGTTCTCCATTTTCAGGGGTTCCCCCGCGAACAGCGCGTCCGATGTATCGGGATATCTCGCGATCGGTCCTTCCATGATCTGCGGGAAGAAACTTAAGAAAAGCGCGAACTTACCGAGATGCTTCTCCGCGGGATATCTCTCCCAGTAGACATCCGCCAGGTAACCGACTGCTTCCAGCGTATAGAAAGAAATGCCCATGGGGAACATCACTTTCACGATCGGGAGCTTGGCGAACCTGCCGATCAGGATGTTGATGTTGTCGGCGACAAAGTTATAGTAGTTGACATAGAATAAAATGCCCAGCAGAACAAGGACTCCCAGCCTGAGCACCCACACTCTTTTCTTCTGGTAGTCCTCCTTCAGGGCCTTTTTCTCTTTTCTGTCTTTCACCTCCGCCTGCTTCGCGGCGCACTCTGCTCCGATCTTATCCATCCAAAGACCGATCCGCCAGGTGAACGCGGCGGTCGCCATGAGCAGCAGGACGAGGTATTTGCTAAAAGTAATGTACAACGCATATGAGGCGGCGAGCAGAACTCCCCACCTGAATTTACGCGGTACCAGCTGGTATGCGATCAGCACAAGAGGCAAGAATACCAGCAGGTACAGATTTGTATAAATGGCCATTTAATCAGTTCTCCTGAAGCCTCTCGATCATTTTCCACAACGCTGCCGCAGAATTAAAGTTCTCAGGCGTCATTTCCGCCGCCGCTACCTCAATGTCAAAAGCCTCTTCGATCTCGGAGATCAGCGTGATGATCGCGAATGAATCCAGAATGTGGTCGTCGATCAGCGCAGTCTCTTTCTCATAGTCCACAGAGTCATCGATATCCCGCAGGATTTCCAGTAATTCTTCCATTATAAGCCTCCTGATTGGTTAATTATTCGTCACGATTATCATATCTTATTTAGTGTAAAACCGCCACTGTAAAAAGGAAAAATATAAAAACGGCAGTTCTTCATCAATATTTTGCCAGATTCAGCGTGTAGGACTGGATCTGCGTCCTCACAGGGATAAAGCCTTCTTTCTCCCCGTACAATACGACGGCAGGAAATTCATGGCTGAGGAACAGGGACATCCCCTCGTAGAAGCTGTACGCGCCTGTCCTGTGGAACACGATGCGGTCTCCGAGTCCGACCGTCTCATTAAAACCCCTGCACAGCACATCGTTCATCGTGCAGAGAGATCCGTAGACAGTCCACTCTTTCTGCTCCCTCGCAGCGGAGCCGTCGGCAGGGATGACTGACATCTCCGGCTTATACATGCCCTTGATCTGTCCGTCGTAACCCATCTGGTGGATCCCTCCGTCTACAAGGCAGACCGCTTTCCCGTCGTTCTCCTTGAGATCCAGCGCGGTCGTCACGTACATTCCGCACTCCGCGGCATAGGCCCTGCCCATCTCGACCGTCACGATCCCCTTCCACTGCATATCGCGCACCATCTGCGTGAACTGCGCGAGAGGTCCGGGCTCGCGGAGGTCTTCCTCCGCCTTCTGGTCGGTGAAATAAGAGACCGCGAATCCGGTGCCGTACTCAAGCTCCGGCACCTTAAAGCCCGCCTCTTTCTCCAGCCTTGCGAAGAAGGCGTCGAGCATCTGCAGTTCTTTCTCATGCTTTTTGAGCTTCTTCTTCTGCGTTCCCGAGAAGAAATGGATACCGGCGAACTCAATATGCGGGAATCGCGCTGCGCGGTCCCCTATCAGCGCCGTGATCGTGTCCTCGTCCATGCCGAACTGGGATCCGTTGGTCAGACGCGGGTAGACTCTGAGCGTCCTGCCATGCGCGTCCGCCCAGTCGGAGAGCATCTGCAGCTGCAGGGGCGACTCCGCGGTATAACGAGCCGCGTCCTGCCCGTATTCCAGGATCTCCATGAGGTCTTCGCGGATCTTGAGGACGCCGGAAATATAGAGTTTCTCCGCCGGGATCTCAAGGTCCCTGCAGATCCTGAACTCTCCCATCGAGCACACTTCGATCCTTTCCACCTGCCGGGACATTTCCAGCGTCAGGAAAGGGTTGGTCTTCATAGAGTAGGTCAGTTCGATCTCATCCCTGAAGGCTTCGCGGAATCTCTGAACGCGGTCTCTGATGGTATCGAGATCGAACAGGTAAAGCGGTGTTCCGAAGCGGTCAGCCGCCTCTTTGATCTTTTGCTGGTTCATAATCACCTCCGTGACAGGGGAGCTGTCCTTTTGTCACTTAAACCGAATGTGACAGGGGGCTGTCCCCTTGTCACATCCCTGTCTCATTATTTCGCGAGCAGCGCCCTGAAATAGGCCCTGTCAATTTTGCCGTTCTTGTTGTAGGGCATCTCCTCGACGCGGTTGATCCTGCCGGGGACCATGTAAGCCGGGACCTTCTCCTTGAGCCTGATCCTTACTTCCTTGGGCTCGATGTCACCGAGATACCAGCAGACGATCCGGTTCTTGGGCTCGTCGAAGAGACAGACCGCCCTGGCCACGCCGTCCAGCGCCGTGAAGTTGGTCTCGATCTCCTCCAGTTCGATCCTGTGGCCCATGTGCTTGATCTGGAAATCCCCGCGTCCGGCAAAATACAGCTCCCCGTCCGTTCCATAGGCGGCAAGATCGCCCGTCTTATAGACGCGCTGCGTGACGCCGTCCAGGTCATACATGATGAACTGTTTCGCTGTCTGCTCGGGATTGTTGTAGTATCCGATCGCCAGGGACTCACCGGCGCAGCAGATCTCTCCGGAAACACCGGGCTCGGTAACGATCCGGCCCTCGTCGTCCATCAGGAACACCGTCCTTCCGGGGAACGCGCCGCCGATGGGCAGCTTTTCGGTCTTCTCGAAGGTCCTGTTGATCCTGTAATAAGTGCAGTTGCATGTGATCTCGGAAGGACCGTAGAGGTTGACGTACTGCGCGTCCGGAAGCGCCGCCTGCCAGATCTGCAGATGCTTGATCGGCATGACTTCGCCGCTGAACATGATCATGCGGACCTTATCGGGGACCCTGTAGCGCAGTCCCTTGAGCCCGGAGACGATGCACAGAGCGGACACGGCCCAGATGAGGACCGTCACGTTCTTGTCGCACAGATAATCGAGGAGCCTGGGCGGCGTGCTGAAGAACTCCCTCGGGATCAGGACGACTTCCGCGCCTGTGAACATGGCGGAATACAGGTCCTTGACCGATACGTCGAAATCGAACGGCGCCTGGTTGCCGATGATATCTTCATTGGTGATCCCGAAGATCTCCGTGAAATGACCGATAAAGTCAATGACCGACCTGTGCTGCACGACGATCCCCTTGGGGTTTCCGGTAGAGCCGGAAGTAAATACGCCGTAGAGAGGATCCTCTCCTGTCATCTGCG
>OCTX012237608.1_pt1 | contig 16883 bp, 12 predicted proteins | sample 1539691 | NCBI WGS metagenome assembly OCTX01 (sample SAMN02144231, study PRJEB22623) | gut metagenome | biome: sheep rumen | host: Ovis aries | place: New Zealand | reverse complement strand
TCTTCGATGAGCACGTCGGCGCGATAGCGCTTCTTCGAGTCACGGTTGTCGATCAGGGGGTCGTTGAAAGCATCCACGTGGCCGCTGGCCTTCCAGATGGTGGGGTGCATGAAGATGGCCGAGTCGATGCCCACGATGTTGTCGTGGAGCAGCACCATCGATTTCCACCAGTATTCCTTGATGTTGTTCTTCAGTTCCACGCCGTTCTGTCCATAGTCGTAGACAGCGGCCAGTCCATCGTAGATGTCGCTTGAGGGGAATACGAACCCATATTCTTTACAATGTGATACAATTTTCTTAAATACGTCTTCTTGTGCCATAATATTTTTATTATTTTTATTGATTCTTGTTTTCTGCCATTATTGGCTGCAAAGGTACAACATTTTGCGGTTTTCACCACCTCTTTTAATATCTAATCTGCCATCCTTTAACTCCCTTTAACTCCTTTTGCGCCTTTTCCTACAAAAAAAATTATAACTTTGCACCCACAAACCCACAACTATGAATAGGAACGAGCAATTTGTCATCACCGTGAATCGCGAACTGGGCAGCGGCGGGCGAACCGTGGGGCAGCAACTGGCCGAACGGCTGGGAGTGCCTTTCTACGACAAGGCCGTCATCAAGGCCCTGCAGGAGAAATTCTCACTGAACACTGAGGAGATAGAGCGTCTGAAAGCCAAGAAGAGCAACTGGTGGACCGACTTCCAGCAGATGCTGGTGCCGACGTTTGAGACCATCCGCGTCACGCCCAACTACAACCTGCCCGGCTTTCTGCCCGACTCGATGCTGACCGAGGATATGTACCACACCGAGACGCAGATTCTGGAAGGCATCGCCAAAGAAGGGTCGTGCGTCATTGCAGGCCGCAGCGCCTTCCACATCTTCCGCGACCATCCCAACCACCTGAACATCCTCATCACGGCTTCGATGGACTACCGCCTGGACCGCCTGATGAAGAAGCAGGACATCAGCCGCAAGGAGGCACAGACCATCATCGACGAGGTGGACAAGGGGCGCGAGCAGTATATCCACCGCTTCACTGGCACGTCGCGCTACGATGCCCACAACTACCAACTGGTCATCGCCATGGATGGCCACACCACGGAGCAGGTGCTCAACCTGATTCTCAACTATATCTACGACAGCAGCAAATAAGTCTCTGCAGCATATAACCCTCCATACAGAATAAGCCCAATGGACGACGAAATAAGAAACGACGAGCATATCGAGGAACAAGAGACAGGACTGGAGCCCCAGGATTCTCTAGAGCCCCAGAAGCCTCAGAAGGCCCAAGACCCCGATGACCCAATTACCGAGGCCCACTCCGACTATAAACCTGTAAACCGTTTCGATGCCTCGGCGGTGCACCACCTGAGCGGCATGTACCAAAACTGGTTCCTCGACTATGCCTCATACGTCATTCTCGAGCGTGCCGTACCGCACATTGAGGACGGTCTGAAGCCCGTACAACGCCGCATCCTTCACTCAATGAAGCGCATGGACGACGGACGCTACAACAAGGTGGCCAACATCGTGGGTCACACCATGCAGTTCCACCCCCACGGCGATGCCTCTATCGGCGACGCCTTGGTGCAACTGGGACAGAAAGACCTGCTGGTCGATACGCAGGGCAACTGGGGCAACATCCTCACCGGCGACCGCGCCGCCGCACCGCGATATATCGAGGCGCGACTTTCGAAATTCGCCCTCGACACAGTCTTCAACCCCAAAACCACGGAGTGGCAACTCTCCTACGACGGCCGCAACAAGGAGCCTATCACCCTGCCCGTGAAGTTCCCACTCCTGCTGGCACAGGGAGCAGAAGGCATCGCCGTTGGTCTGTCGTCGAAAATCCTGCCTCACAACTTCAACGACATCTGCGATGCCGCCATAAAATACCTGCACGGCGAGGAGTTCCACCTCTACCCTGACTTCCAGACCGGCGGCAGCATCGACGTGTCGAAATATAATGACGGCCAGCGCGGCGGTGTACTGAAAGTACGTGCCAAAATCGAGAAACTCGACCAGAAGACACTGGTCATACGCGACCTGCCGTTCACGAAAACCGTCAGCACCGTCTGCGAAAGCATCACCAAAGCCATCGAGAAAGGCAAGATTAAAGCGCGCAATGTGACCGACCTCACATCGGCACAGGTGGAGATACAGATCCATCTCGCACCCGGCGTATCGTCCGACAAGACACTCGACGCCCTTTATGCCTTCACCGACTGCGAAATCAACATCTCGCCCAACTGCTGCGTCATCAAGGACGAGAAGCCACAGTTCCTTACCGTCAGCGACGTGCTCATACACAGCACCGAGCGCACCAAGGATCTCATCCGTCAGGAACTGGAGATACGCAAGGACGAACTGCTGGAACAACTGCACTTCTGCTCGCTGGAGAAGATCTTCATCGAGGAGCGCATCTATAAGGATAAAAAGTTCGAAGAGGCCCCCAATGTAGATAAGGTGTGCGAGCATATCGACAACCGGCTGACGCCCTTCTACCCCCAGATGGTACGCGAGGTGACCAAGGACGACATCCTGCGGCTGCTGGAGATCAAGATGCAGCGCATCCTGAAATTCAACAAGGAGAAAGCCGACGAACTGATGGCCCGCATCCAGGCAGAGATCGAACAGATCGACCGCGACCTGAACAACCTCGTGGAAGTGACTGCCGACTGGTTCCAGTTCCTCAAGGACAAATACGGCAAGGATCATCCGCGACTGACCGAGATTCGCAATTTCGACACCATCGAGGCCACCAAGGTGGTCGAGGCCAACCAGAAACTGTACATCAACCGTCAGGAGGGCTTCATCGGCACCGGACTGAAGAAGGACGAGTTTGTGTGCAACTGCTCCGACATCGACGATGTCATCATCTTCTACAAGGACGGAAAGTTCAAGGTGGTACGTGTGGCCGAGAAACTTTTCGTTGGCAAGAACGTGATGCATCTGGGCGTGTTCAAGAAGAACGACAAGCGTACTATATATAATATGGTGTATCGCGACGGCCGACAAGGCCCCTGCTATATGAAGCGCTTCAACGTCACCGGCATCACCCGTGACCGTGAGGTAGACACCACGATGGGCACACCCGGCACCAAGGTGCTCTACTTCACCGCCAATCCCAATGGCGAGGCAGAGGTCATCAAGGTGACGCTCGACCCATCCATCCAGGCTGCCCATCCACGGATGAGCCTCTTCCTCGAACGGTCGTTTGCCAATATCGACATCAAGGGCCGATCGGCCAAAGGCAACCTGCTCACGAAGTTCCCCGTCCACCGCATCACGCTCAAGAGCCAAGGCCACTCTACGCTGGGCGGCCGTAAGGTATGGTTCGACCCTGACATCAACCGTCTGAACTACGATGAGCACGGACGGCTGTTGGGCGAGTTTTTCGACGACGAACAGATTCTGGTCATTCTGAAGAACGGCGACTTCTACCTGACCAACTTCGACGTCAACAACCACTACGAGGAGAATATCATTCGCATCGAGAAGTTCCAGCCGGACAAGGTGTGGACAGCAGTGCTCTTCGACGCCGACAACCAGGGATACCCCTATATGAAGCGCTTCCTGCTGGAGGCCAACAAGCGCAAGCAGAACTTCCTCGGCGAGAACGCACAGTCCATGCTGGTGCTCCTGACTGATGTCGTCTACCCGCTTATACGTGTCACTTATGGCGGTGCCGACGAGTATCGCGGTTCCGAGGATATCGATGCCGAACAGTTCATCGCCGTCAAGGGCTTCAAGGCCAAGGGCAAGCGTATCAGCACCTGGCAGATAGAGAGCATCGTCGAACTGGAGCCAGTCCGTTTCCCGGAAGAGCCGGACAATCCAGACAATCCGGGCAATCCGGACAATCCGGACAATCCGGGCAATCCGGAATCTCCGGAATCTCCGGAATCTCCGGAAAATCTCGACCCCGACGCCGGCAAGAGTCAACAACAGATCATCGACGAGATGACCGGACAACTCAGACTGTTCGACGATGTGTAAGCCGAGGGGCATCAGACAACGGCTGATGGCCGTAGCGTGCTGGCTACTGACAGCCGGTGTCCTACCGCTTTCTGCGCAAGGGGATGCCCACACCGCCATGCTCTCCTACCAGCACTACCAACTCGGCGTCGGACCGACGCGTATCCTCGACACCTATCTGTCGCAGGAGAAATTCAGCGGCACGGGCATCACCTTCATGAGTTCCAACATGGCGGGCAAGGCCGACAGCCGGTGGACCACCCTGTGGCAGCACATGGTCAACCTGTCCACCAATAAAGATCGCTCCAAGGACGGCACCGAACTGGAAGGGGCCTACCACCTGTCCTTCGGACGCTACTATGGCTGGCATCTCTATGGCGACCGCTGGACACTGCAGGCCGGCGGACTGGCCGACATCGGGCTGGGATTCATATACAACACCCGCAACGGCAACAATCCCGCTCAGGCCCGACTGGGACTACAACTCTGTCCTTCGGCCATCACGATGTACCACCTGCGGCGATTCACCTTACGCTATGCCATCGACCTGCCACTGCTGGGCGTGGTATTCTCACCCAACTACGGTCAGTCGTACTACGAGATATTCTCTAAGGGCAACTACGACCACAACGTGGTGCCTACGACCTTTGTCTCAGCGCCCTCGTTTCGCCAGCAACTGACCGCGATATGGCATTGCTCAGACAAACTGTCGCTGTCATTAGGCTATCTGGGCGACTACGACCAACTGAAAGTCAACAACCTGAAGCGCCATGTGCTCTCTCACCGTATCATGATTGGCGTGGTCGTGGGACTAAATGACAAATGACGAATGATAAATGATAGTGATGACAAATGACGAATGATAGTGGGATGATTCACAACAACGTACCGGCTGTTAAGACAATTATTTATACGCTATTATATGGTATTCTCGCTATTTCCTGTGTTGATACACAGGAGATGGACAATACGCCGCAGGGCAATTTCGAGGCCTTGTGGAAAATCATCGACGAGCATTACTGCTTCTTCGACTACAAGCACGACACATACGGTCTCGACTGGGACCAGGTGCACCAGAAATACAGGACACAGGTCAACGACAACATGACCAACAAACAACTCTTCGAGGTGCTCACCAACATGCTCGGCGAACTGCGCGACGGCCATGTCAACCTGACGGCCGCCCACGACTACGGACGCTACTGGTCGTGGTACGAAGACTATCCCGCCAACTTCAGCGACACGCTGTTACGCCGCTATCTCGGCACCGACTACATGATTGCGTCGGGCATCTCCTACCGCATCCTCGACGACAACATCGGCTATCTGCGCTACGACAGTTTCAACGACGCCATCGGCGAGGGCAATCTCGACGAGGTGTTCATGCACATGATGCTCTGCCGGGGCATCATCCTCGACATTCGTAGCAATGGCGGGGGCATGCTCACCAATGCCGAGAAACTGGCGGCCCGCTTCTGTCAGCAGCGCACGCTGGTGGGGGATCACCGCCATAAGACAGGTCCCGGCCATAGCGACTTCTCAGCCATGGAGCCCCTCTATCTGGAACCGTCGGCCAACATCCGCTGGAACAAACCCGTCGTTCTGCTCACCAACCGCCATGTATATAGTGCCGCCAACGAGTTTGCGGTCTACATGCGGGCCTTTCCACTGGTGACCATCGTCGGCGACCATACCGGTGGCGGTGCCGGCATGCCGTTCAACAGCAGCCTGCCCAATGGATGGAATGTGCGCTTCTCGGCCGTCCCGATGTATGATGCCCAGGCACAGTCAGCCGAATTCGGCATCGACCCGGACTATAACGTCCAACAGACCGATACCGATTTTGCCCGTGGCGACGACACCATCATCGAGTTCGCCCGCCATCTCTTGTCAGAATAAACCTACCGCTTAATTCTCGTCCAGTTGCTCATACACGGAGTTCTTGCTCTTGTACTCCGGCACAATGTCCTTCATCTTCTTGACCGTGGCCATGTCATCATAGCGCATGGAGATGGCCACCAGGTCGTCCACCTCACGACACACCTGTTCATAGTCGTACTCACGGACTTGGGCGATACGAATCTTCTCGTGGAACGACGGTTTGGTATTCTCCTGTTCGTTGAGCACCTCTTCATAGAGTTTCTCGCCGGCTCGCAGACCGGTGAACTTGATCTCCACACCCTTGGCTCCAGACAACTGTATCATACGCTTGGCCAGGTCGGCTATGCGCACCGGCTTGCCCATATCGAACACAAAAATCTCGCCGCCGTTACCCTTCGTACCGGCCTCGAGCACCAACTTACAGGCCTCCGGTATCAGCATGAAGAATCGGATGATGTCCGGATGGGTCACCGTCACAGGGCCGCCCTTCTTAATCTGCTCCTGGAACAACGGGATGACGCTGCCATTAGAACCCAGCACATTGCCGAAGCGGGTGGTGACAAACTGCGTACCCTCGCTGATTTCGCCTTTCTCTTTCTTCTGCTTCAGTGCCCGGTCCAGCGACTGCACATAAATCTCACAGATACGCTTCGAACAGCCCATCACGTTCGTCGGGTTCACTGCCTTGTCGGTAGAGACCATCACAAACTTCTTCACGCCGTACTTCACGCTCATATCAGCGATAATCTTCGTACCGACAATATTGTTGAGCACAGCCTCACTCGGATTGTTCTCCATCATCGGCACATGCTTATAGGCCGCCGCATGAAACACATAGTCGGGCTTGAACTCCTTGAAAATATGCTCCATACGCTTCTCGTGACAGATGGTCGTCACCACCGTCTCGGCCGGCACGTCGGGATATTGACGGGCCATCATCAGACGAATGTCGTGCTCTGGTGTCTCGGCCTGGTCGATGAGCATCATGGCGGCAGGCTTGTAAACGGCCACCTGACGTACCATCTCCGAACCTATCGAACCGGCAGAACCGGTAATCAGTATACGCTTGCCCGTCAACTCACGGCCCACAGCGTCCATGTCGACCTTGATCTCTTCACGAGGCAACAGGTCTTCTACCGACACCTCCCTCAACTGCAGCCCGGAGAAGTCTTCCGACATACCGTCCCACTCCTGGGCCAGGCTGGCCATAAAGATGCGGCAGCCGGCATTGATGATGATATCCTGCAGCCGCTGGTCATTACGGAAATCCTCGGTACGCAACGGCGACACCAGCACGGCCTCGATGCCTTCGTTACGGATGATGCCCGCTATATCGTCGTCTACGCTGTACACCGGCTCGCCCATCAACAGATTGTGGCGGTAGCGATTGTCGTGCGAGATAAAACCTTTCAGCAAAAATCGCGTGGGCTTCTGCGAACGGATGTTCTTGGCCAGACCGACACCGCCGGTCATCGCACCATAGATGAGCACACGCCTAGCCTTCTTGTCGGAAGCGGTCACGTCAAACAGAGCCTTCACCAACACTCGCAGACCCCACATCAGCACCGTGGCCACCACATAGATAGCAATGGTCTGACGGACGGTCAGATAGGCAAAAGTCGTCTTCGGCAGATCATCCATCACGTAGTGCGCTCCGATGGCCAGCACGAGTGACGTGACCGTGGCATAGGCCACTTTCTGCAAGTCGACAAACGACGAAAAGCGCAAGATGCCCGAATAGGTACGGAAGAGCCGGAAGCACAATACGGTCAGCACCAGATACACCAGCAGCGTCCGAGTCAGCGGCACAAAATCGACCAATGTCTGGTATCCTCTGTGGAACAGATAGTAGACAAAGATGCCGGAGAAGAACACTATCAATGTATCAAGAATTAGCATACACCAATATGGCAATGCCGCCCGCTTGAAATACCAATTCAGTAATTTATCAAATGGATTCATATGCTTCTGCCTTTTTATATACTAATGTGCTGACTATATCTTAAATTTCGGGGCAAAGATAAACATAAATTTTGAATTATAAACTTTTTTCATCGAATATTTTGAATTACGGAGTAATTTTTGTACTTTTGCACCACTCTTTTCGCAAGACTACAAGTAAAATTTGGACTATAAGAATGATTGTCTGTATAGCAGAGAAACCCAGCGTGGCAAAAGACATTGCACGAATCATCGGAGCCAACAGCAGCCACGACGGATACATGGAAGGAAACGGATATCAGGTGACATGGACTTTCGGTCATCTGTGCGAACTGAAGATGCCCGAGGACTACACGCCGATGTGGAAGGCGTGGAGCCTGTCGTCGCTGCCCATGATCCCGCCTAAGTTCGGCATCCGCCTGAAGGAGGACGAGGGCATCAAGAAGCAGTTTGCCACTATCGAGCGGCTCATGCAGCAGGCCGACGGCATCATCAACTGCGGCGACGCCGGTCAGGAAGGTGAACTCATCCAGCGCTGGGTGATGCAGAAGGCGCAGGCCAAATGTCCCGTTCGGCGACTGTGGATATCGTCAATGACCGACGAAGCCATCCGCGAGGGATTCCAGAACCTGAAAGACCAGAGCGAATATCAGACGCTCTACATGGCCGGTCTGAGCCGCGCCGTCGGCGACTGGCTACTGGGTATCAACTGCACCCGTCTCTACACCATCAAGTATGGCCAGAACCGCCAGGTGCTCAGCATCGGTCGTGTACAGACTCCCACCCTCGCCCTCATCGTCAACCGCCAGAAAGAGATTGACAACTTCAAGCCCGAGCCTTACTGGGTGCTGGCCACCGTCTATCGCGACACCACCTTCACGGCTACGAAGGGAAAGTTCACCTCGAAGGAAGAGGGCGAACAGGCCTTTGCCACCATCGAGGGGCAGCCGTTTACTGTGACAAAGGTGGAGAAGAAGAACGGCAAGGAGACACCGCCCTCGCTCTACGACCTCACCTCGCTGCAGGTGGACTGCAACAAGAAGTTCGGGTTCTCGGCCGAGATGACGCTGAACATCATCCAGCAACTCTACGAACAGAAACTGACCACCTATCCGCGTGTCGACACCACTTTCCTGCCCGACGATGTCTACCCGAAATGTCCGCAGACCATGAACGGCCTCTTCCAGACGAAGTTTGCCGGTGTGGCACCCTATGCCGAACTCATCCGCCCTCTGGGCGGCAAGCCGCTGCTGAAGTCGAAGAAGGTGTTCGACTCGGCGAAGGTCACCGACCACCACGCCATCATCCCCACCGGCATCGTGCCCCAGAACCTCACCGACGCACAGCGCCATGTCTACGACCTGGTGGCCCGCCGCTTCATCGCCGCCTTCTATCCCGACTGTAAGTTTGCGCAGACCACGGTGCTCGGCATGGTAGCCTCCCCTACTGCCCCCGAGGGGGATTCTATAGAATTCAAGGTGACCGGCAAGGAGATTCTCGACCCAGGGTGGCACGTGGTTTTTGCTAAAGACAACGATGACGAAAGTAGCGTGTCCCCCTCGGGGGACGAAAAGGGGGCCGAGGGGACCGATACTACAAAACTTCCCCACTTCGTCAAGGGCGAGAGCGGCGACCACAAACCGACGCTGACGGAGAAATGGACCACACCACCACCTTATTACACTGAGGCCTCGCTGCTCCGCGCCATGGAGACCGCCGGCAAACTGGTGGACGATGAGGAACTGCGCCGCGCCATGAAGGAGAACGGCATCGGCCGACCCTCTACCCGTGCCGCCATCATTGAGACGCTCTTTAAGCGCCACTATATCCGTAAGGAGCGTAAGCGACTGGTGGCCACGCCGACGGGCATCGAACTCATCGACCTCATCCGCGAGGAACTGCTGAAGAGTGCCGAACTGACCGGCATCTGGGAGAAGAAACTGCGCGACATCGAGGCGAAGAAGTACGACCCCCTGCAGTTTATCAACGAACTGAAACAGCAGGTGACAGAGATTGTACGCGAGGTCATCAGCGACCAGAGCAACCGCCGGGTGACCGTGGAGCCGGAGCCTGCCCCAAAGAAAGGCACCGGCAAGGGAACCAATAATGGCACCGACAAGGGAACCAATAACAAAACCAAAAAACAATAACTATGACGAAATCGAAGACACTACAGACAGGGTCAACGCTGCAGCAAGGCAGGTACACCATCCAGCGCGTGCTGGGACAAGGCGGGTTTGGCATCACTTACGAAGGCATACAGTCGGGACTGAACCGGCGCGTGGCCATCAAGGAATTTTTCATGTCCGACTATTGCGACCGTGACCCGCTGAACAGCCAAGTGACAGACATAGGCACTGTAGGCACACTGAGCATGATAGCCCAGTTCAGGGACAAATTCGTGAAAGAGGCCCAACTCATCGCCTCTATGGGCAATGCACCCCATGTGGTGCGCATCCACGACATCTTCCAGGAGAACGGAACGGCCTACTATGTCATGGACTTCATCGAGGGCGGTTCGCTGGAACAACTCGTCAAGAAGAATGGTCCCCTCAACGAGAAACGTGCCCTGCTGCTGGCCACACAGACGGCCGAGGCGCTCTCGGCACTCCATCAGAAGCAGACCATGCACCTGGATGTCAAGCCTGCCAACATATTGCTCCGCAAAGACCAGAACGGCAACGACGATGTCGTACTGATTGACTTTGGCGTGTCAAAGCACTATGACGGCCAAGGCCGGCAGACCACGACCACCCCCGTGGGGTTCAGCAAGGGCTTTGCTCCCATCGAGCAATACCGCGACGGCGGCGTGGGACAGTTCTCGCCAGCCTCCGATGTCTATTCACTGGGTGCCACGCTCTATTACCTGCTCACCGCTACCATTCCTCCCGAGGCTAGCGACCTGCTGGAAGAGCCTATCCAACAGCCAAAGAACATCTCCGACTTGACATGGAAAGTCATCTCGCGGGCCATGTGCTCAACGCGGAAGAACCGCTACCAGCAGATGAGCGACATGATAGCCGACATGAAGGCTGCTACCACCCCGTCGCAACAGCCGCAAACACCAACGCCGCCACCCGCTCCGCAGAAGCCTACCCCTCAGAAGCCCACCCCTCAGAAGCCTTCATCGCAAAACGGCACGGGGAATGCTGACCCCGCTGCCACCCGGCTGAGCAATGAGTCGAAGACAAAGGTTCCCCCTACACCGCCGGTGAAGAAAAAGGGTAAAGGTTGCTTGAAGAAGATAGGCATCACCCTTGGCGTTATACTTTTCCTCTGTCTGCTTACCGTAGGCTTCGTCGTCTTCAACCAAGAATATATGCATCAAAGTTATGTTAAGATTGACGAAGCCACCTATGACCTGAACAGATGGGATCATACGGCGATTCTCACCAGCGGAAATAGCCGGATTATCGGTACTTACAACATCCCGTCCACGGTATATTACAGTGGAGACAGGTTCACGGTAACAGAAATTGAAAGTATGGCATCCGATGATTATCCTATGGAAACTCTCCTCATACCGGGAAGTGTAAAAACGATAGGTTATGATGCCTTTTCCGGATGCGAAAATCTCACCACCGTCACCATGGAAGAAGGTGTGGAGGTTATCGAATCTTCTGTTTTCGAAAACTGTAAACAATTGACATGGGTGGTTCTTCCAACCACCATCAAAGAAATTGGTTATGCTGCATTCAGAGGCTGCAACCTGACATCAGTTGTCTGCCAGTCATCCGTGCCGCCTTACGCTGACTCCGGTGCTTTTGGCGACCCTTCAGAAATAATACTCTATGTACCCCAATCGGCCATCAGTGCCTACAGCAATGTCAGCCCGTGGGGACAGTTCGGACAGATTCTGCCACTTCAGTAAGACTGTCAACAAGAAAAATAGGTGCGCCACGCCTACAATAATTACGCCATCGATGCGTTATAATATGGTATGCGCAAGGTATTCACCATATTATATATAGGTGTCGTCAGCCTCCTCTTCATGGGATGCGGGGCTGATACGGCCATGAGGAAGGGCGACAAGTTCTTTGCTCTGGGCGAATACTACGATGCTGCCGCACAATACAAGAAGGCATACGCTCAGACCAGGGCCAAGGACAAGCCGCTGCGCGGACAGCGGGCCCTGAAGATGGCCGACTGCTACCGCCGCATCAACTATACACAGAAGGCCATCGCCGCCTATAACAACGCCGTGCGCTACCGGCAGGCCGACACCACGGCCCTGCTCCACCTGGGCCGGCTGCAACTGAAGAACGCACAGTATAAGGATGCCGAGAAGACCTTCCTGCTGCTCATCGACAGTCTGGGCACCACCGAGGCCGGCCTCTCGCCGCAGACCTCTCAGTCGTCACCGCTCATCAGGGCAGGACTGCAGAGTGCACGCATGGCACCGAAATGGAAGGCAGAAGCCGAGTACTCCGGCTATACCATCAAGAAACAGGAACTGTTCAACTCGCGCCGCGCCGAATATTCGCCGGCACTCTTCGGCGACGACTACAACCAACTCTTCTTCGCCTCCACCCGCAACCAGGCCACCGGCGACGAGGTGAGCGGCATCACCGGCACGAAGAATGCCGACATCTTCTTCTCGCAGAAAGACGACAAGGGAAAATGGAGCAAGCCGGAAATCGTCGACAGCGAACTGAACACCGAACACGACGAAGGGGCTCCGGCCTTCACGCCCGACTTCAAGACGATGTACCTCACCGTCTGCAAGACCGACCCGCAGTATCCGCGCTATGCCCAGATAGCCACCTCGAACCGCAGCGATGCTTCGTGGGGCAAGGCCACACCGGTGGAGATCACCAAAGACACACTGTCCACTTTTGCCCACCCCGCCGTGTCGCCCGACGGCATGTGGCTCTACTTCGTCAGCGACATGCCCGGCGGACTGGGCGGCTACGACATCTGGCGCATACAGATCACCACCCACGGTCTGGTAGGACTGGAGAATGTGGGCGAGCCCGTCAACACTGCCGGCAACGAGATGTTTCCCACCTTCCGGCCCAATGGCGATCTCTATTTCTCCAGCGACGGCCATCCCGGCATGGGCGGACTCGACATCTTCATCGCGAAGCCCACCCCCGATACCTCATACACTATAGAGCATCCCGGCTCCCCACTCAACTCACAGGGCGACGACTTCGGCATGACCTTCGAGGGCCTGCACAACCGCGGCTACTTCTGCTCCAACCGGGGCGATGCCCGCGGCTGGGATCATATCTACTCGTTCGAGAAGCATGAGGTGATACAGACCGTCAAGGGATGGGTCTACGAGAAAGACGGCTACGAACTGCCCGAAGGCCTCATCTATATGGTGGGCAACGACGGCACAAACAAGAAGATCAGCGTCAAGGGCGACGGTTCGTTCACCGAACTCATACAGCCCGGCGTCGACTATGTGTTCCTCGGCACCTGCAAGGGATTCCTCAACCACAAGGAGGAACTGCGCGTCGAACCGGTGCTCGAGTCAGAGGAGTATGTGCTGCAGTTCCCCCTGGCCAGCATCACCGCCCCCGTGCTCATCGACAATATCTTCTACGACTTCGACAAGGCCACCCTGCGCCCTGAGTCGACCGAGGCCCTCGACAAACTGATTGCACTGCTCAACGAGAACCCCAACGTGACCATCGAACTGTCGGCCCATACCGACTACCGCGGTTCGGCGGCCTACAACGAACGGCTCTCGCAGCGACGGGCCGAGAGTGTGGTGAACTACTTGATAGAACACGGCATCGCCAAAGACCGGCTGACACCCGTCGGCTATGGCAAGATGAAGCCCAAAACCATCAAGCGTAAGTTGACGGAGACCTACGACTGGCTGAAAGAGGGCGACGTGCTGACCGAGGAGTTCATCAAAGCCCTCGACGACGAAGAGAAGCAGGAGGTGTGCAACCAACTGAACCGCCGCACCGAGTTCAAGGTGCTGCGCACCACCTACGGTCTGGACCTCACGCCAGCATCCGCTCAAAGCGACGGGCAAGAGCAAGAACAGCCAGACAAGTAGTCACACCCATCGAGATGAGCAGGGGCAGCACATGCACCTCGGTCAGTAGGCTGTGCACCATATAGTACAGGCCGATGACCACCGGCTGCCATCCCTTGCACACCACAAACAGCACCAGTCCTAACAACAGACACGAGGCCGTCCACCAGTGTGACTGCCGTATGGCGCGGTCGGGCAACCGGCTGATGACCTGTTGCGTAAATCCGTTGTCGGCCACCTCGTGCCGACGCGCCTCATCAAAAAACTGCTCCAGCAGTTCGTCGTCTATTCCCGTCTGTTCCAGCAGTGGGTTATCTTTTTCCGTCATATCCGTTTTGTTTTAAGTAGACAGTCAGTTTCTCTTTGCCCCGGCGGAGGTGCGACTTCACCGTGTTCACCGGCATCGACAGCATCTGGGCTATCTCGTCCATCTGGTAACCGTCGACCATCTGCAGGGTGATGCACGCCCGCTCCTCGTCTTTCAGGATGGCCAGGGCACGGTGAATGTCGGCGGCGGTCCCCTCAACGCTCCCTGAGCAGACTGCTATCGTGTCAAGCGTATGGCCAACAGCAGTCCCCTCGGGGGCAGAAGGGGGGGCCTGGGCGGCTCGCCTTTTATAATCATAGAACACGCGATACGCAATCCGGAAGAGCCATGTCTTGAACGACGACATACAGCGAAACTGCGTGATGTGCTCGTAGGCCTTCAGAAAGGTGTCCTGCGCAAGGTCGTCGCTCAGCGCCTCGTTGCCATGGGTCAGGCCGAGCAGAAATTTGCGCACAGGCGACTGGTATCTGCGCACCAACTGGTCGAAGGCCCGTCGGTTGCGAAATACCGCCACCTGTGTCACGAGAGAGATATCGCTGAGCGACTCCATGCGCCGTTATTCGTGTTGGGGTTCGTCGTGCTGAGAGTCGCCGTATTGGGGTTCGCCGGACTCGTCTTTACGGAACAGCCGGTCGTGCAGTTCCTGCTGCTTCTGCCGTTCACGGGCATTGTGGGCGATGACCAGATTGCCGCAGCCTATCAGCAGGATCAGTGCACCGATGGCCAGTCCGAGTTTGCCCAGTGGCACCCAGAGCAGGAAGCCCAGGCCGGCACCCAGAAACATCTGTTTGATGGCCTTGTTCCACAGGTCGTCCACCTTCGGATGGGGCGTGCCCATCACGTCGAACGGTATCTGCTTGCCTCGCCGCATCGCCATCTCCATCATCCGCATCTTGTCTTTACGGTTCTTGTAGACAAAATAGAGGATGAGGGCGATGATGGCCACCGGAGCCAAAAGGAAGATGATGAAACAGACGCAGACGACCATCAACACGCCCATCACGTCATCGCTGTCAATACTCATGCCGCTGAGCATCGACGAGCCACTATGGTCAAAAGCGTCGTCCCAGTCCCGGTCCCAGTCCCGGTCCCAAGGGTCAGCCGTTGTTGCCGTCGCCGAGTCGACGCGGAGCGAGTCGGTCGATGTTGTGTCGGAGAACGCCTCCACTTCGTCGGCAGCCGTGGTTGCCACCGTATCTGCCGTTGCTGTTGCTGCTGCTTTTGTTGTCGGTGCAGCCTTAGTGGCCATCGGTGCGCCCTGGGCTGCTGTCAGCCCGCACACCAGGGCAAAAACAAATAATACCTTTTTCATATTCATTCCCTATTTTTCATTCTCTGTTTTCTATTCTCTTTGTCTCTTTGACGCAACTTTCATCCGAAAAGTTGCACAAAGATAAGAAAAAATTCATATCTTTGCAAGCGATTATGCAATTACCTGCTGAATTTATCCGACAGACGGAGGCCATCATGCCCCCGGAGCACTTCCGGCGCTACCTGAAATCGTTCGACGAGGAGCCCCCCGTCAGCATCCGCCTCAACCCCGCCAAGATGGACGACGCACGGTGGACGGTGGACGGTGGCGAGCCGGTGCCCTGGTGCCGCCATGCCTACTATCTGGACCGTCGGCCCAACTTCACCTTCGACCCGCTCTTCCATGCCGGCTGCTACTATGTGCAAGAGGCTGCCTCGATGTTTCTCGACGAGGTCATCAGACAGCAAACTGTAAATAGTAAATCGTCAAATTGTAAATCCCTTGATCTCTGCGCAGCCCCCGGCGGCAAGAGCACTCTGCTACGCTCGGCCCTGCCGCCCGGCAGTGTGCTCTACAGCAACGAACCGGTACGTCAGCGGGCTGCCGTCCTGCTGGAGAACGTGCAGAAATGGGGCTACAGCAACCACCACGTCACCAACCTCTACCCCCGCGACTACCGTAAGGCCGGAATACGGTTCAGCCTTATCCTCTGCGACGTGCCCTGCTCCGGCGAAGGGATGTTCCGCAAAGACCCGGCCACCATCGGCGAGTGGAGTCCGCAGAATGTGCTGCGCTGCCAGCAGTTGCAGCGCGACATCGTCAGCGATGCCTGGCCCTGCCTCGACGACGACGGCCTATTGATATACAGTACCTGTACGCTTAATACACGGGAGAACGAAGAGAACATCCGGTGGCTGCTCGCCGAGTTCGATGCCGAGGTGGTGCCGGTCGCCGTCAAGCCCGAGTGGCACATCACCGGCTCGCTGCTCCCCGGCTTCGCCGAACCGGTCTACCGCTTCATACCGGGCATCAGCCGGGGCGAAGGGCTCTTCATGTGTGTGCTTCGCAAACGGGGTGGCAGCCGCACCCTATCGAAAGGTGACAAGACGCAGCCGGTAGCCACCCTCTCGCCGCTCGACTTGCATGTCGACGGTCCACATGTCGACCTCACTTATCAGCAGGCCATCGCCTATCTGCGACGCGAAGCCCTTATCCTGTCGCCCGACACCCCACGCGGCCTCGTCGAGGTCTGCTTCATGGGGCATCCTCTTGGAGCAGTAAAAAACATCGGGTCGCGTGCCAACAATCTCTACCCCAAGGAGTGGCGCATCAAGTCCACCTACATACCCGCCACCTACGAACCACCTATTCAATGCTGAGGAACTGCTCAATGAACTGTAAGATATTCGTTTGATTAGTGTGATTCGTGTTCAGGCTTCAAGCACCGTATGCCTTGCGGTTTCCCCGCAAGGGCTATGAGTTAAAGACATTAGTTTGGAGGCTTC
>OCTX014524919.1_pt1 | contig 16888 bp, 16 predicted proteins | sample 1539691 | NCBI WGS metagenome assembly OCTX01 (sample SAMN02144231, study PRJEB22623) | gut metagenome | biome: sheep rumen | host: Ovis aries | place: New Zealand | reverse complement strand
AGCTAATGTCCGTTAACTCCAGATAACTTCCAATAACTTCAGATAACTTCCAATATTTGAATTTGTAAAATTGTGAAATTGTGAAATAAAACCATGAGTAGTAAAGAAGATATATTGAAAAAGTATCGAGCAAACGTCATAGAAAGGTTCGATATGCCCGACTTGAGTGATATCCAAGCCATCACCTATTCCAACCCTGTGGTGCAGTTCGTTCAGATGACGGTGAATGTGGGTGGAAAGGTGATTGAGGTGGAAAAAGGCCAAGACATCAACCAGCTGATAAAAGAAATCTATCCCGATGCTAAAGAAATCGCCTCGAATCTGCCTGAAATAACCATCGCCACGCGCAATCCAGACGATGTGGGGCGGGCCCGCGACCTTAACGGCACCGATGTGGGCATCATTCGTGGACAGTTTGGAGTGGCCGAGAATGCTTGCATCTGGATTCCGCAGACCATGAAAGAGAAAGCCGTGTGCTTTATTTCTGAAAACCTCGTCATACTGCTGCCCAAGTCGCAGATAGTAAACAATATGCACGAGGCGTACAAGCGCATCAAGTTCGACGAGACTTACGACGGATATGGCACGTTTATCAGCGGCCCGTCGAAGACGGCCGATATTGCGCAGGTGCTTGTCATGGGTGCACAGGCTGCACGCTCTGTAACCGTTTTACTGCTGCCAGAGTGAGCTGGTGGAGTAGATTTTAGAAAACTTCTTCGCTCCCCGGTCATTCAGATGGTCGGAGTCGAAGAAGTCTTCTTTTGTGAAGCGCGGGTCTTGCGAATAGTCGGCCACCTGAACATTCGGGTGGCTGTTTTTTATTGTATGAACCCATTGCTGAATGGCAGCAAGCTGGCTTTTCGACGCCTTGCGGGTATATGCCTCGCTGACGGGTGTCATCAGCAGCACCAGCTTCAGATGGCGGCGTTGGCATTCGGCTGCTATTTCTTGCAGCGTTGCCTTGTTGGACTGCCATGCTGCACTGTCGGTCAGCAGGTGTTGATTGATACGCTCTGGTAAGAAGTCGTCGGGGTTGCACAGTTCAGAACGGAAAGCCGTTCCCCATCCCAATGAGTCGCATTCCAGCGTGGCAGGAGTGCGGGCGTCCCTGCCAGCGAACTCTGATGAAGAAAAAAGTGGAGATTTCTGCATCTTGCCCCAAAAACTGGTCATGCTCGCCAATTCGAATCCATAGCGCGACAAGGGCGAATGTTTTCTATAGCCCATGTACAGTTGGTAGTAAGTGGCTCGCCCTGGCTCATCCTCTTCCATCGGAGCATCAAAGACATTCGAGTTGTCGGCCACCTGTATAACGGTTCTCAGGTTTGGGCAAGCTTCAGCGTAGCGCCGCAACAGGTGAAGATCGTGCTCCAGACGCTGTGACACGTTGCCAAGATTGAAAATGCTGTCGCCCATTACTTTCGGGCAGAGGTCGTAATAAGCGTGTGAGTTGCCCAAAATCAGCGTATGCACACGCTGTCCGTTTTGCCACATCCACTGGTCTTTGTAACGGTATGTGTTGGGCAGGTGTCGCACATACAGCTCTGCGGCTGTCAGAATGAGCAGTGCAGGAAATAGAAATGCGAACAATCGTATGATGAACTTTCTCATAGCTTTATTTCACAATTTTACAATTTACAATTTCACTATTTAACAATTTGACAAATCAAAAAGTTCAAAGTTCAAAGTTCATTATTCATTTAGAACTGGAAATAAATGAATGCTTGCTCTTCGCCTCGGGCAAAGAAAACAACGAAGAAAAGCGCGTAGTAGATAGCCCAGCGCACAACGGGTGGCAATGCGTCGATTTGAAGGGGATGACTGCGATGGCGCTGCAACCACTCTATGACTACCAACAGCAGACACCAGAGCAGAGGGCGTTTGCCATAGGTGATTGGGCCGAAGTCGAACGAGCAGAGCATGGTTGTCATGCGTTGCAAATAGTCAGCGGCTTCGGTCAGACATGTAGAGCGGAAGATAACCCATCCGACTGCGGTGAGAAGGAACGTGAGCAGCACGGAGCGCATCGGCAAGTAACGCCACAGGATAAGCAGAAGAGCATTGTAAAGTCCCCAAACGACGAACGTCCAGTTGGCACCGTGCCACAGTCCGCTCAGTAGAAAGACCACAAGCACGTTGCGCATCCACTTCATTGTTCCTTCGCGGCTGCCTCCCATAGGAATGTAGAGATAATCGCGAAACCATGTCATGAGCGAGATGTGCCACCGCCGCCAGAATTCTGGCATGGTGGCTGAGAAGTAGGGTAGGTGGAAATTCTCCATCAGTCGGATGCCAAAGAGACGGGCTGTGCCAATGGCAATGTCGGAGTATCCCGAAAAGTCGCCATAAATCTGAAAAGTGAACAACAGCATGCCCGCAACGAGTGTCAGTCCGCTCATGTCGATATAGTCAGCCCAAATCTGGTTGACGGCCAAGGCACAGTTGTCGGCAATAACCATTTTCTTGAAGAGCCCCCAGAGTATGCGGCGAAGGCCGTCGGTGGCTTCATCGTAGCGGAAACGGCGTTGTCCAAGCATTTGTGGCAACAGGTGTGTGGCACGTTCAATAGGACCAGCCACCAATTGTGGAAAAAATGCAATGTAAGCGAAAAAGGCTACAACGTCGCGCGTGGGCTTCAGCTGGCGTCGATAGACATCAATGCTGTAACTGAGCGACTGGAAGGTATAGAAACTAATACCCACAGGCAGGATGATGTTAAGTGTCGGGGCATCGATGTTTGGAAAAAGCAACCGCAGGTTCTCGATGAAGAAGCCATAGTATTTGAATACAGCCAAGATGCCTAAGTTCAGTACAACATTAGCCGTCAGCACCCACCGACGGTGACGGGTGCCTTCAAGTAGCAGTCCGCTGGCGTAGCTGGACGCGGAAGTGATGAGAATAAGAATGAGGAAACGCCAGTCCCACCAGCCATAAAACACATAACTTGCCGCAAGCAACAGCAAGTTTTGCCATCGTTGGTGTCGCCACAAAGTCCAGTACGCACAGAACGTAATGGGCAGGAAAATGAGAAATGAAACTGAGATGAACGACATGGGTGCTACTTGAACTGGTTGAGAAGCTCTACAACAACCGAGGCTTCTTCGTCAGTCATGGCTTGATGACAGGGTAGGCTCAGCTCGCACTGATGGATGTGCTCGGTAATGGGCAGACTGAGTGAGTGCCACTGCTTGTAGCACTGTTGTTTGTGAGGTGGTATGGGGTAATGGATAGCGGTTTCGACACCATGCTCTTTAAGATATTGCTGCAACTTGTCGCGGTGTGAGCATAGAATAGGGAAAATGTGCCAAACGCAGTCGGCCGTGGTGTCGTTGGGCAGACGGATTTCTGGGTTCTTGATGTTGTCAAGATAGTACTGGGCTATTTCTTTCCGCCCTGCATTGTCGGCATCCAGATGTTTTAGTTTTACATCGAGCACAGCTGCCTGAAACTCGTCCATGCGGCTGTTGCGCCCCTTATAGACGGACACGTATTTCTCTCGAGAGCCATAATTGCCGAGCGAGCGGACAAGGGAGGCCAACTGTGTGTCGTTGGTGGTCACTGCTCCGGCATCGCCCAGTGCCCCAAGGTTTTTCCCAGGGTAGAAACTGTGGGCGGCGGCATGGCCAAGTGAGCCTGTCCTTTGGACTTTGAACTTTGAACTTTGGACTTTGAACTTTGAACTTTGAACTTTGAACTTTGAATGTTCATAAATGCAACCATGGGCCTGGGCATTGTCCTCTATGAGTTTCAGATGGAATCGTTCGCATATTTCGCCAATGCCGGGCGTATAGGCGCAACGACCGTAGAGGTGAACCAGCATGATGGCACGTGTTCGTGGGGTGATGGCATCTTCAATCAGAGTCTCATTGATTTGCAGTGTACTGATTCGTGGTTCAATCAGCACGGGTTTCAGCCTGTTTTCGGTAATGCTCAGGATAGTGGCAATGAAGGTGTTGGCAGGCACAATAATCTCGTCGCCTTCGTGCATGACGCCCATTTCGATATAGGCACGGAGAATTAGCGTGAGCGCATCGAGTCCGTTGGCCACGCTTATGCAGTGCTCGGTTCCAATATAGTGGGCATAATCGGTTTCGAAGCGTTGGGTGGCCTCGCCTCGCAAATACCAGCCGCTGTTGAACACGTTGTCGATGGCCTCGCGTATCTCTTTGTCATGCATCGCATTGATGCGCTTCAAGTCCAAATACTCAATCATTGTTCCGTCTTCTCTTTTCCTTCTTCCGCATTACAATGTCCACTCATACCAGTCATAGCACACGCCCCGGCCTCCGAAACCTTCCTTTTGGTAAATCAGCTGTTCGTTCAGGTATGTGCCATGCTCTTCGGTAGAGATTCCAAAGTCGAAATAGGTGTGTGTGTTTAAGGCTTCTGCGATAGCTGTCTGAAACAACAAATCGAGGGCATGCACTTCTTTGCCTCTCGCATTGGCGGCAATGTATTGGGAATGTACCACACGGTTGGTAATGTAGAGTACGCACCCCCCAATCGTTACATCATTCTCTTTGGCCACCATCAGGCGAATTTGGTTCGGAAACCGCTGACGCAACAGCTGTATTTCTTCAATCGTATGAACAGGAACAATCCCGTAGCGCTCTTGCAGGTTGTCAGACAAAATCTGCCAAAACTGCTGTAAATCGTCAGATTCTTCTATCCCTACACCTGCTTGTTTGGCATGTCGTGCTCCACATTCACGAATGCGATACCACTTGTTGAGATGGTCTTTTGAGATGGTCGATGACAGACTTCTTGCTGACAGTCTTGCTCCACAAACCTCTACGATGGCATACAAATCTTCTTCTGCAGGCTGCTGATGATAAATCCATGGAACGGGTTTATATACCACCTTCCGGAAACCTTCCGCCCGCAACTGCTTGTTCATCAGCCTGAATATGGCAACCACATCGGCGGCCGTTGTCTTCTCCGTCATGATCAGTCCGCCGTAGGTGAGGCCCTGATGTGAGTACAACGTCTGTTCCACGCGGTTTGCAGGCAACAAGGCATACAGTTTGCCACGACGAAAAACCATCAGTGAATGGTCGCTGAATCGGTCGGCATGATAGTCCATGTAGCTGCGGTTGAAAAGAAACGTTCCGTTCTTCGACCGCTCTACAAAGCCGTTCCATTCATCGGCATCCGCTGTTTGGTATCGTCTTATTTCGAACATCCCACGTAGTTTAAGAATTCGTCGTAATCGTAGATATAATCGTCTTCTTCGTAGAGTTCAGAGGCCAGCACAAGGCACACGGCACCCGACGAGAAGTCGTCGAGCGTACGCCATGTGTTGGTTTCAATGAGCAGTCCCTGCCACGGATGGTTCAGCAGCACGGTGCATCGCTCGCGTCCGTTGTCGAGTGTCACATGGAAGCTGCCGCTCAGGGCAATGACAAACTGTTTCAGACGTTTGTGGGCATGTCCGCCACGGCTTTCACCGCCCGGCACGTCATAGACCCAGTAGGCACGTTTGATGTCGAAAGGCACGTCCTTCAGCTGCTCAGCCACGGTCAGGTTTCCCCGGGGGTCGGTGATTTTCGGAAGTTCAATGATTTTACCTGTCATGGGCTTTTTTTATTTCTTCATGTACGAGTCAGTTCCCAGCACGGTCTTTGCCAACCGCTTGGCCTTGTCACGCAGCGCGTTCACGTCGTCGTCGGGCTCGCCGTAGCAGAGCACCACGCCCATGCGGCGACCCTTGTGGGCTTCGGGCTTTCCGAAGATGCGTATGCGTGTGCGGTCTTCCTTCAGGGCTTCTTCCAGATTGTAGGGAAGCAATGAGCGGTCAACGGGCTGCGAGGCTTCCACCGACGAGAGAATCACTGCACTGGCTCCGGCATGCTCCAAGTGGATGGCGGGAATGGGCAATCCCATGACAGCGCGGAAGTGTAACTCGAACTCACTCAGGTTGGTGGTATGGCCGAGTGTCACCATGCCCGTGTCGTGCGGACGGGGCGACAGCTCGCTGAAGATAACCTCGCCCTGGCGGGTCAGGAAAAACTCTACGCCCCAGATGCCGGCACCCGTCAGCGCATGGGTAACCTTGTCGGCCATCATTTGTGCCTGTTTCAGAGCTTCGTCGCTGATTTGGTAGGGCTGCCACGACTCACGATAGTCGCCCCCTTTCTGTACGTGTCCTATTGGGGGGCAGAACAGCGTCGGCCAGCCATGCTGCTGGGTGACAGTGAGCAGGGTGAACTCCGAGTCAAAGTCGATGAACTCCTCGATGATGACCTCTTTCACGTCGCCCCGGCTTCCCTCCATGGCCTCGCGGAAGGCCTGCTCCAACTCGTCATCGTTGTGGACATAGCTCTGCCCATGGCCTGACGAGGACATCAGCGGTTTCACCACGCAGGGGAACCCTATCTTGTCGGCTGCCTGTTTGAACTCATCGAACGTCTTGGCGTAGAAATATTTGGCTGTGCGCAGCCCCAACTCCTTGCTTGCCAGGTCGCGGATGGCACGGCGGTTCATGGTGTAGTTGACGGCGCGGGCCGATGGCACCACCTGTATGCCTTCTTCCTCGAACTTGAACAGGCGTTCCGTGCGGATGGCTTCTATTTCCGGAACGATGATGTCGGGTTGGTGCTTTCTGACCACGGCCTCCAGGGCGTCGCCGTCGAGCATGTTGAACACTTCGCGCTCGTCGGCCACCTGCATGGCAGGCGCATTGTCGTAGCGGTCGCAGGCAATCACGTACTGGCCAGCCCGCATGGCGGCAATCACAAATTCTTTGCCCAGTTCGCCTGAGCCTAACAGCAATATCTTCTTCATTTTTCTTCTTTTATACTGGTTTTGATCATCTGCCACTCTGGGGTCACTGCTATCTTTCTGATGCTCTGGTCTATGGCTGCCATGGTGGCTTCGGGTTCTTCGTTTCTTTCCTTGGCGATGTCTGCCAAGGCGCGTCGTTCTTCGCCAAAGAGACCGTAGTAATGCACAAGTGCTTCCTCCTCGGCTGGCACCAGCAAGGCCACGAGGTGTTCCATGGCATGCTCTGTTGGGTGGTCAATGCCTTCGTAGCCCATGCGCACGAGGAAAGACTGCAGTTCGCGTGATAGTGGATCCATGGCTTACGGCTTAGCGGTTGGCGTACATGTTCTCGTAGTATTTCTGGTAGTCGCCGCTGGTCACGTTGTCGAGCCATTCCTGGTTGTCCAGATACCAACGCACGGTCTTCTCAATGCCTTCCTCAAACTGTAGCGATGGCTCCCAGCCCAGTTCGCGTTGCAGCTTGGTAGAGTCGATGGCATAGCGCAGGTCGTGGCCGGCACGGTCGGTGACGAAGGTGATGAGGTCCATGTCCTCTCCTTCCTTACGGCCCAGCAGTCGGTCAACGGTACGGATGAGCACACGGATGATGTCGATGTTCTTCCACTCGTTGAAACCGCCGATGTTGTAGGTTTCGGCAATCATTCCTTCGTGGAAGATGAGGTCGATGGCCCGTGCGTGGTCTTCAACGAAGAGCCAGTCGCGCACGTTTTCGCCCTTGCCATAGACGGGCAGCGGCTTGCGGTGGCGGATGTTGTTAATAAAGAGAGGTATGAGTTTCTCGGGGAACTGGTAGGGACCGTAGTTGTTCGAGCAGTTCGTCACGATGACGGGCATGCCGTAGGTGTCGTGATAGGCGCGCACAAAGTGGTCGCTCGATGCCTTGGCGGCGGAGTAGGGCGAGTGGGGATTGTACTTGGTGGTTTCGCGGAAGAACTGGTCGCCGTAGGCCAAATGGTGCTCGGCGGACGATGCCGTGGTGGTGAACGGCGGCTCTATGCCTTCGGGGTGGGTCAGTTCCAGAGCGCCATACACCTCGTCGGTGGAGATGTGGTAGAAGCGTTTGCCCTCATAGCGTTCGGGCAACGACTCCCAGTAGAGCTTGGCGGCCTGCAGCAACGAGAGAGTGCCCATAACGTTAGTCTTGGCAAAAGTGAAGGGGTCCTTGATGGAGCGGTCCACATGGCTTTCGGCGGCCAGGTGAATGATGCCGTCAACTTTCTTCTCCTGCATCAGCTTGTAGAAGGCGTCGAAGTCGCAGATGTCCATCTTCACAAACTCGTAGTTGGGCTTGTCCTCTATGTCCTTCAGGTTGGCCAGGTTGCCAGCATACGTCAGTTTGTCAAGGTTGATGATGTGGTAGTCGGGATATTTGTTCACAAACAGGCGCACCACATGGCTGCCTATGAATCCGGCACCGCCGGTAATGACTATAGTTCTCATATTGTTTTGTCTTTTTGTTTTTGTTTACTATTCTTATACTTCCAGAAACGTTCCAGTCCATAAGCAATGAAACTGGTGACGAGCGACTGGAAGATGAGTTCAATCCAGCGGATTTCATCGCCCATCAATCCTCTGAGAAGAGCCATGACCAGATAGAATGCGATGGCCCAGAGGATGATTCTCTTTGCAGTTGGCACGATGTTATTCATAGCCTCTTTCCTTATCTTCCTAAAGTAATAACTTCACAATCGGTGAATTTATTGCCTTCGACGGTCAATCTTATTATTGTTCGCTCCTTGTGCCATCCCTGCAGTCCGGCGGCACCAGGGTTGATGTGCAACAGGCGCAGTGTCTTGTCGTACTTCACTTTGAGTATGTGAGAGTGGCCCGAGATGAAGAGTTGGGGCGGCGAAGCGTAGATTTGCGAGCGGATGCTGGCGTCGTAGTTGCCGGGGTATCCGCCGATGTGCTTCATGAGCACCTCCACGTCCTCGCACTTCCAACGCAGCGTCTCGCTGAACATGCGTCGCAGGTCGCCCCCGTCGCAGTTTCCATAGACGGCGCGCAGGGGGCGGAACTCTGCCAGTCGCTGGGCCACTTCCAAAGAGCCTATGTCGCCCGCGTGCCATATCTCGTCACACGGTTCGAAGTAGTGCAGGTATTTTTCGTCCCAATAGCTGTGGGTGTCGCTGATGATGCCTATCTTTTTCATGTATTCAAACCTTTGAAACGTTCGCGAATGAAGCAGGCTATCAGCTCCTGTGTTTTTTCTATTCCCAACAGCGAAGCGTCCACACAGAGGTCGTAGCTGGAGGCGTGGCCCCACTTCTTGCCAGTGTAATAGTTGTAGTATGAGGCCCGTTCCGACTCTTGTGCGCGGATGTGTTTCAGGGCTGTCTCGCGGTCGAAGCCATGTCGCTTGCACACCTGTTCGGCACGGAAATCCTCTCTTGCCGTTATGAACAGGTTCACCACATTGGGCATGTCGCGCAGGATGTAGTCGGCGCAGCGGCCCACAAACACGCACGAGCCTTCATGGGCAGCTTTTCTGATGGCGTCGCTCTGAAACTTGAACAGGCTCTCCTGTGAGATGCCGTTGCCGTAGAAGTTGTTGTCTCCCACATGCGAGGCATGCAGGTGAAAGAGCGACTTGAAGAATCCCTTGTGCTCATCGTTCTGTTCGAAAAACTTTTCAGAGAATCCGCTCTCCTTGGCTGCCAGATTGAGCAGTTCTTTGTCGTAGAACTTGCAGCCGAAGGTTTCGGCCAGTCCTTTGGCAATGGTACGACCGCCGGCTCCCAGCTGTCTGCCCACGTTGATGATGATGTGCTTATCGTCCATTGGTAAGTTCCTTATGTTGTCTTTTGAATTTTTGCATGTATCTTATCATGATGATCCACGTCACGACGAAAGCCACCGCGTCGCTGGCCGGCAGTGCTGCCCAAACACCGTCCACCCCCATTGCGGGAGGCAGCGCGATGAGCAGCGGCAGCAAGAATATCATTTGCCGTGACAGCGACAGGAAAATGCTTATCTTGGCTTTGCCTATCGACTGGAAGAAATTGGTGATGACCGCCTGCGAACCTATCAGCGGGAAGGCTATCATGTTGATGCGGATGCCCTGCACCGACTTTTCAAGCAGTTCGCCGTCCGAAGTGAACAAACGGGCGCAGGGGTAGGGCATCAGCTCGCCCACCAGCCATCCTATCGTCATCACCAGCGTGGCTGCCACCATCGAGAGGTTGAGCACCTTCAGCATGCGGTCGAACTGCATGGCACCGTAGTTGTAGCCTGTTATGGGCTGCATGCCCTGGTTGATGCCCATCACAATCATGAAGAACACGAAGCCTATGCGGTTGGCGATGCCGTAGGCACCCACGGCCATGTCGCCGCCGTATTTCACCAGTGCGGTGTTGATGAAAATCACCACAATGCACGAGCAGGTGTTCATGGCCAGGGGCGATATGCCTATGGCCAGGATGTTCTTGATGATGGGCCACTCCAGTCGGTAGATGCCTCGTTTGAAGTGCAGCAGTTCGTTGGGATTGCTGAACAGCTTGATTTGCCAACAGAGGGCCGTTATCTGCGAGAGAATGGTGGCCAGGGCGGCTCCCTGGATTCCCATGCCTAGGGTGTAGATGAACAGCGGGTCGAGGGCAGTGTTGAGCACCACGGTGAAAATGGTGGCCATCATGGCCTGTCGGGGCTTCGACGCTGCGCGCAACATGGCGTTCATGCCGAAGTAGAGGTGGGTGAACACATTGCCCAACAGGATGATTTGCATGTATTCGCGGGCGTAGGGCAGCGTGTTCTCCGTGGCACCGAAGAACCTTAGGATGGGGTCGAGAAACAGCAGACAGAGCGCACCAAACAGAATGCCGGTGATGATTTTCAGCACCACCGAGTTGCCTAAAATCCGCTGGGCCATGGAGTAGTCCTTCTGCCCCAGCTTCACCGAAAGGTAGGTCGATGCACCCACGCCGATGCAGGCTCCCACGGCTCCACTGAGGTTCATGAAGGGAAAGGTGATGGCCAGACCCGATATGGCCATCGGACCCACGCCCTGGCCTATGAAGATGGAGTCCACCATGTTATACAGGCTCGATGCCACCATGGCCACGATGGCAGGGATGGCATATTGCATGAGCAGCCTGCCGACAGGTTTCGACCCCAGTTCCAGTGTTGCTTGCTTATTGTCCATTTCGTCTCATGATTTCACAATTCCACGATTTCACAACTCTTTCTCTAAGCGTCGGCAAATACTCTGCCGTCGTCCAGGGTGATTTGCAGCTTGGTATATTCGCAGTGGAAGTCATGCTGCAGTCGGTCGAGATAGCGCATGCTCTCCCATTTGCACATGGGCAGGTCGTGGAGCAAGTAGTTGCCGCAGGTTTGCGGCTCTGTGGCAGGCACTCTTTCCTGCGTGAGAATCCACTTCAGACATGCTATGGTCAGGCTGCGCATGTCCTCGACGGTGTATTTTCCCGTCATGATGATATACATGCCCGTGAGGCAACCCATTGGGCCAACATAAACTACATCGTCCTTCGCCTCGCTATTGCGGAACCATGTGGCCATCAGGTGCTCCAGGCTGTGCATGGCGGCTGGGGCCACGGCCGGTTCTTTGTTGGGCTCGGTGATGCGCAGGTCGAATGTGGTGAAGCCTCTGTCTTCGCGCGAAACATAAATTCCCGGCTTCAGGTGGGTATGGTCGATGGTGAAACTTTGTATTACTTCCATGTTGTTGTTTTCAGAATATTTAAAGGATTGTGTGTAATCTGTTCTCTGTTTTTGTCGATTGCTCGTCTTTCTGGTCATCTGTTTGCCTTTGCCTTGACCATGGTCTTTGCTGTTTATGGCCACAAAATTACTCATTTTTATCGACTATCGGGCATGAATCTTGCAAAAAAGCTCCTTTTTGAGCGTATTCTTGATTATGAAAAGAAAAATGCTTTTTTCCTTTCTCTTTTCCTTCGTTTTTTGTAATTTTGCAACTATGAACATAAAACATGCAACAATGGCCGACCTTGAGGGCATCATGCAGCTGATTGAGGAGGGCCGGAAGAAAATGATTGCCCAAGGCAACTTGCACCAATGGACAAAAGGGCACCCGTCGCGCGAGTTGATTGAGAACGACATCCGGCGACAGTGCAGTTATGTAATGACAGTCGAGGACGAAAACAACCCCCTTTCGTCCCATCAGGGAGAACGAATGGTGGCGACGTTTGCGCTGGTTCAAGGCCCCGACCCCACATACGCTGAAATCTACGAGGGGGCATGGCTCAACGACCGCCCCTATTACGTAATCCACCGGGTGGCTTCTGCACCCGGCGTTCGGGGCGTGATGCGGGCCATCTTGGACTATGCCTTCGCCAAAACCGATACCATCCGGGTTGATACGCATGCCGACAATCTGACCATGCAGAACTTGCTTCGCAAGTACGGGTTCGAGTATTGTGGCGTCATTCATTTGGCTAACGGCGACCCACGTTTGGCTTTCCAGAAAACTGGGCAATTGTAAAAACATTGCACCGTCAATCAGACATTCACACCCCGACAACGAACGATGAGTAAGGAGATGGACGTTTTCCCATTGTTGCAGTCGCAACTGGACATCTTCCGGGCATGGAAGACCCATCCAGAGTCAACGGCCTACAATTTGCCGGCGGTATTGCCGTTCCCCAAGTCCTTTGGCGCCGAAAGGCTATGCCGGGCGTTGCAACTGCTCGTTGCCAGCCGTCCAGAATTGTGTACCCGCTTCGTGGAGAACAATGACGGCAGGCCCCGTCAATATGTTCCCATGCCCAAAGGGAACCATCCCGAGCCCGTCGTCGTCAGTCGTCGTCAATTGTCGGAGGCCGAAGCGCAGGCATACATGAAAAAGGGCTTTGTGCGTCCTTTCAATCTGCTCGACGGCAGTCCCCTGTTCCGTTTCGAAGTGGTGGAAACGCCTCTGTTCAACTATTTGTTGCTGGACATCCATCATTCCATAGCCGATGGCTACACCTTGGCGCGCAATCTGATAGGGCGCGATTTGCCGGCGGCATACACCGCTTGTGGTGTGCGTCCTCCGCTTTCCGTTCTCCCTTCGCCCCAAACCCTGACGCTTCGCGATGCTGTTGAGTCCGAGACCGTAAGTTTCGGCACTCCAGCCTACGAAAGGGCGCGGGCATTTTTCCATGAGCGTTTCAAAGGGGTCGATTTTCTTCGTTTTGGACAGTTTACCCCCCATGAAAGAGGGGAGGCCGTCGTTGCCATCGCTTCTGTGCCGAAGCAGGAAGTGGATGGTTGGTGCCATGCTCACAGAGTGAGTGTGGCTCATTTGTTTTTGGCTGCCTTCAGTCTGGTGGTGGCCCGACTGAAGCGCCAGCCCCGCGTGGCTTTCTTCTGCCTGAACCATGGGCGCACCGACCGTAAGTTGTACGGGGCCTACGGCATGTTTGTCAGGAGTGTGCCCGTGTTGATTGATGTTCCGCCCGACCAGACTCTTTGCGATTATCTGCTGAGTGTGAGCCGTCAGATGTTTTCCTCACTCCGTCATGGCGTTTATCCGGCCAGTCATTTCTGTCGCGACATGCGCGTGGCTCCAGCTGTGACTTTCGCTTTTCAAGGTACACAAATCAACGAGGAACTGCTCGTTGAAGGCACTCGAATTGTTGGCCGACAGTTGCCCCACGGCCAGGTGCGCAACGACTTGGGCTGTCTCGTCTATGGCAAGAACGACTTTTACGAAATACGCACCGACTCGAGCAGCGCACTCAATAGCGAATCGACCCTGACCATGGTGGCGCAAGCCGTGCAGACCGTTGTGTTGGCCATGATGCAGATGGAGGATGGCACCGTCTTGTCCGACATCAGCCTCGTGACGTCATCAGAACAGGAACGGCTCGTGCAGTTGGGGCGTGGCGAGCGCCTCACCTATGACCATCGGCTGACGGTCTGTGACCTCATACTGCAGCAAGCCCGGCTTACGCCTCAAGCCTTGGCCGTGACCGACGAGCGGGGAGAATATACCTATGCACAGTTGGACATGCTTTCGGCCACATTGGCGCGCGAATTGAAGGCTCAGGGGCTTCGTCCCGGACAATTGGTATGCCTGTTGTCAGATGCGCGCAGGCACTTCCTTGTTTGGGTGTTGGCGGTGTGGCGCGTCGGCGGCGCTTATGTTCCGATAGACGCTACCCAGCCGGCTGTTCGCATCAGTCGCCAGATAGAGCGAAGTGGGGCACAGCTGCTTTTGTCCGACCGCCTGTGGAACGACAATCCTGCCATGCAGCGTTCGGTGACACTTTCACTTGACTCTACTCACCTATTTATATATAGGGTGCCTCTCTCATCCAAAGCCCCCCTCTCATCCAGCCCCCCTGTCCCCCCTAAAGGGGGCGAGGGAAGCCCCAAAGCGAAGGAAGCCTCCCCTACGGGGGGAGGTTTGGTGGGGGCAACTCTCTCCCCCCAGGGGGAGTTGGAGGGGGCTGGCCTCCCCCCAAGGGGAGTTGGACGGGCATGCTCCCCAGCTTATATGATTTTCACTTCGGGTTCTGCTGGCGAGCCCAAGGGTGTAGTCATTCCGAATGGTGCATTGCTCAATCTGGTTCATTTCGTGGCCAAACACTGGCATCTCAGTTCCGAAAGCCGCATCTGTTGCCATTCCTCGTTTGCCTTCGATGCTTCTGTCGAGGACATGTTTCCAGTGCTCACCGTGGGCGGAAGTCTGCACTTGGTGCCTGCCGCCGCCCGACGGGACATTGCGCGGCTCCATCGGTTTCTCTGTGATCAGCGCATCACGGGCGGGTGTTTCACCACCCGCTTGGGACTGCTCCTGTCCGACTATGCGCCATTGCCGCTCGACTACATTTGTCTTGGGGGCGAACGTCTCACCCGGCGGCCTTCCACTTCGGCACGGGTGCTCAACACCTACGGCCCCACGGAGTGTACCGTCGATGCCACTTGGTGCGAACTGCCGGAAACAGCCAGAGACGATGAGCCCATTCCCATAGGCCGTCCGTTGGACAATATGCAAGCCTACGTCGTCGATCCGCACGGCCAGTTGCTGCCTCAGGGAGCCGTCGGCGAACTGTGGTTGGCGGGGCCACAATTGGCGCTGGGCTACTTGCAGCAACCGCTGCTCACTTCAGAGCGCTTCGTTGAGAGCAAGTTTGGCGCCAGTCGCATCTACCGCACGGGCGACCTCGTCCGTTGGGGCGGCGACGGACAACTGTATTTCGTCGGTCGCAACGACCATCAAATCAAACTCAATGGCTACCGTGTTGAATTGGGCGAGGTGGAACGTGCTTTGTGTGGGGTGGAAGGTGTCAAAGAGGCCGTGGTCGTGGCTCGCCAAGAACATGGGCTGCTCTGTGCATACTATCGGGCCGACAAGGCCGTCGATGACCGGCAGTTGGGCAAGGCTTTGGCCGATGAGTTGCCTTTGTACATGGTGCCCCACCGCTTCGTGCGGGTGGAGCAGTGGCCGGTGCTTGTGAGCGGGAAGATTGACGTTTCGCGGTTGCCCTATCCGCTCACGTCGTCCGAATCGGAGGAGCAGCACCCCCTCATGGAGCAGCATTGCCACACGGATGCCGAGCGGACCATGTGTTCCCTCTTTGCACAGGTGTTGCAGCTCCCTGCAGTGAGTCCAACCGACAATTTCTTCCAGTTGGGCGGCACTTCCCTCACGGCGATGCAGCTGGTGGTGGAAGCCGAACGGCGCGGTCTGTCCATCGCTTACGGCGATGTCTATCATAACCCAACGCCCCGCCAACTTTTAAGTAAAGCCCCCCTCTCATCCACCCTAAAGGGGGGAAGCCCAGCACAGACAATCCCTCCCGTCGGATTCACCCCCTTTAGGGGGGACAGGGGGGCTCCCAGCGCAGCCATGCTCTCCCCCCAGGGGGAGTCGGAGGGGGCTGTCATTTCTCTCGTCCTCACTGGAGCCACAGGACTGTTGGGCAGCCATTTGTTGTTTGAAATGCTGTTGCACGGTCAGAGCGAAATCTGTTGTTTGGTGCGATCCAAGAACGGCATTCCGGGAACCGAGCGGTTGGTACAAACCATGATTGAGTATTTCGGCGATGTGTGGCCCGCCAATCTGGAGCCGCTCAGTGAGGTTTTGGCGCGGAGCGTCACTGTGGTTGAGGGCGACCTGACTCGTGCGGATGTGTTCGAGGCTTTGGCAGAGAAAACAGTAGCCAAAGTTGTTCATAGCGCGGCCGATGTGCGTCATTTTGCTTCCGACAATGCGCTCGTTGCTGCCAACGTCGATGGTACGCGGCGGGTGGTTGAGTTCTGTTTGCTGAAAGGCTGTCCACTGGTGCATGTCTCCACGGTCAGTGTGCTGCTGGGGCGTGGCAACGACTATGTGCGCACCAAAGTGGCCGCCGAACAGTTGGTTCTGCGCGCCGTCAACGAGCAACGCCTTGAGGCTCAGATTGTTCGCATAGGCAATCTCATGCCCCGTCTGGCAGACGGCCGTTACCTTCCCGATGCCGAAAACAATGCCCTGTTGGCCTCGTTGCGGCTGTTGGGCGAAATGAAAGTCTATCCCGAGTGGATGAACGGTGTGCGCATCGATTTCACTCCTGTCGATGTTGCGGCAAAAGCCCTGCTCGCAGCCTCAGAAAAGCAGGCCGCCACAAGCATATTCACCATCAGTCACCCGTCACTTTACGGTGTGGGCGCCATGCTCCAAAGGTTTGCAGGTTGCAAGCCCATCGGCGATGCCCTTTTCATGCAGCGTTTCACTGCCCTGCCTGATTCGCGCCGTAAAGTTGCGCTCTATACCTTCCTCAGTGTGCTGAACTCGGTCTGTCCCCATTCCATCCAAAGCCCCCCTCTCATCCCCCCTGGGGGGGAAGCCCTGTTTGTGTGGCCGCAATTGACCGACGACTACATTCTCAAGCTGTTTTCAGAGGGCCGCCTATAGGCAAAAACCAATGTCGAAGGTACTTACGCATGAAAAGTAAACAAGAAGTTCCATGAACTCCTTGAACTCCACAAAGTTGAGTGATAGCGAAACTTAAAAAAAATGAATTTTCCTTCTGCTTTTCGCTCGCTTAATCGATAACGCTCCGCGTCGTTCAAAAACCAATAAAAACCAACAAGGACAAGGAAAAACATGTTTTTATTTGTTTTGTAAGACTCCCTGTTTTTGTTGGTTTTTCTTTGT
>OCTX011961697.1_pt1 | contig 16894 bp, 25 predicted proteins | sample 1539691 | NCBI WGS metagenome assembly OCTX01 (sample SAMN02144231, study PRJEB22623) | gut metagenome | biome: sheep rumen | host: Ovis aries | place: New Zealand | reverse complement strand
CCCGCGGCTCGCTTCGCTCGCCGCTTTGGTATTTGCCACCGCCGCGGGGCCTGCACCCGCCCGGTGGCTATGTAAGTAAACGACCCGCCGCGGAGCGTGCAACCGCGGCGACAGGCAGTCACTATAGGAGGTTTATGTATGAGACTCACTCTTCCTCGGCATTATCATATCACACTCCCGGATCTCTTGTCAATACAGGAATTCCAGGTCATACACCCGACCATCCAGAGCGGCCGGCCCGATCTCAACTCCGATCGGTGCAAAGGTGTTTCCTAGGGTGATCTGGAAGTTATCCTTGGTAATCACGCACCGGAACCAGGCGGCATTAAACGCGCTCTGGCTCCAGATGAGAGCTGGGATATCTTTCGTTACCGTTCCTCCGCCGGCAATCGTGGTCTGCTCTGCGGTGGTAAGCCGGCCCTGGATCACATGCTCCGTATTGGTTGCGTTCGGATCACGGAAGACAAACCGGAAGGGAAGGTCTTCCCGCTTGGATCTCTGGTTGAGAGCATCCGCGATTAAGCCGGTCATAAGAAACGTTGCCGCCGTGCTTGCACTCGTGATCGCGTGGGAATCATCTTCCATCCGGTTAAGCGGCGGGAGCCCTCGGATCACAGAGTTATTCAGGATCGCGTTCGCCTGAAGAATCGCACTGGGAACCGAAGGATTATAGACGTCAAAGGTTGCCGCGTATCCGCGGATGTTCTGGAAGTTATAATTCCGGAGGATTGCGCTTCCATACGTTACCTGAACCCGGTTCGCGTAAACCGAATCAATCGTCAGATGTACATTCGTTCCATAAAGGATTCCTGTACCCTCGCGGTTATCCGGAGATACGGAGAGATCGTATAAGGCATAGCTTCCGTTGTACAGATTCACGGACCGGAACTCCGCGGAGTTTCCCTCGATAATCAGATCACAGCCGGATGCCAGGTAAATAGATTCATCTGTCAGGTCATCGCCGTTGTTCACCTGGATTTTCGAGACGAAGCGCGGCTGTTTTGTCGCGTTATAGCTGGCAAAGATGCAAGCTTCCTCGATTGAGGTAAACGGCTTGGATGCGGAACCATCCGGATTTCCGTCATCATGTAAAGGATCCACGTATAAGGTCCGCTGGCCTCCGATGGCGTTTGCACTGGTATCATCGACATTGATCTTACTTCCAAGGTTCGTCTTGAAAATCTGGCTGAACCAATACTTGCTGAAGCTTCCGGCCATGCGAACCGCCGTCTGGATGTAAACGTCACCACCCCAGGAATAACCGGACTCGATTTCTCCGAAGGGATGCTCTCCGCCGCCCTGGCCGGCATCCACCGCGCCGAGAAGGCCGCCGTTCTCCAGGCTGGTAACATAGATCGTATTCCCATCATTCGTGATGAAATATCCCAGTGTTCCTTTCGCGATAAAGGACTGGCGAGTCCTGGTTCGGGATCCGCCATACGGCATGTCAAAGTGGGATACTTCGGTCAAGGTGTCGGTGGTCGGATCCAGCGTGGCAATATACATGCGGTTATCTTCGCCGCGCTTCCAGCCGATCACATATAACGTGTCGTTGTTCTCACCGCCTACCTGGATTCCGTCGGTATTCCATAAAAGCGACTGTGTGATGGTCCTCTGAATCGTCATCGTACTTGTATCAATGACATTGATATTCGACGTAAGCGCTGAGTCGGTGGCGTAAAGTAAGCCATCCTTTACACACATTCCGGAGACGTGGCCAAGCGTGTTAGGATTCGAGGTCTCCAGCCGGCCGGCAATCTGGCCATTTCCGACGCTTACCTTTAAGATACGGCCACCGACATTTACATCCCGGCTGGTTGCCATATCCAGCGCGTTTCCGCCAAAGTAATAATAGGAACCGTCAAAAGCCACCGACTGAAGAGCCGTATTCTCAGGAGCCATCATGAACCGGTAGGTTCGGTAAGCGTGAAACTGATTCGGAGTCTGACCGACGGCCGCCATGTATTCATCTACTTTGTTTCTTAAGAAATCCAGGGTGGCATCGCCCACAATCTGACCGAAGGTCCCGTCTTCCACCATCGCGTCAAGACGCTTGTCGATTTCCTCGGCCAGCTTGTCGTCGGTCAGGTAATCGTCTACCGTCTTTTTCAGCACATTATACAGGTTCCGAAGCTCGGTCAGTTCGTTGCTCATTTCATCAAGATCTGCCATCAGCCTATCAAGATAAGCAATCAGCTTGCAAAGCACCTCATAATAGGATAAAGAATCATCATAGACCAGAGGTAAAACCTTCTGGCACCAGAATCTAAATTTTCCAAAATTATACATGTTACATCTCCTTTACCAAAGGTTAAAGAAAAGGTCTGACAGGTCATTAAGAAGCATCTGGTCAAGGTTTAACAAAGAATCCTTATACTCCGTGAACATTTTCGAATACGAGGTGGACCCCTGCTTGCCGGTGATCCGCTCCAGATATTCGTCGGTGCTTTTCGCGTTCCGGCTGTCTTTCGAATTGGTTCTGGTGGTCTCTTTGCCGCTGGCTTTCGAATCATCTTCCCGTTTCGTTGCGTTCGTGAGATACTTACCATCCAGTAAGCCGGTAACGCCGCCCTGCGGGGTATCCGCGTACTTTTCCAGCATCTCGTCGTGATTCTCCGTGGAAGACTCCCGAGTTGCTGAGCTTTCACCGGAGGAGTTCTCCTGATTCGTACCTGATCCGGTGTGTTTTCTCGTCAAATCCACGTCATGAAAAGGATTGAAATCCTGATTGGCCGCCAGGTACAGCTTGTTGTAGTAAGGCATCAAAAGGTTTAAGTTCGAATCCAACCAGAGATGCCACAAGCCGTAAGTTTCCGCCGCGATCTCCCGCGTATAATAAAACTTCAGAAACTTTGTTTCAATCACGCTTCGGTAACGCTCGTCAAAGATCGGATACGGGAAGTTAAAAATCTTCGGTCTGGCCGCCTCAATGATTTCGTCAACCGACATATAACCTTCGGACTCGTCTTTCCCGGCCAGGTGCTCGCAGATAAACCGAAGCTCGGTGGTATACTTACTCATCCTGGATCACCTCTTCCTCGTCTTCCTCGACTTCGGAGATCTTTTCCTTTCCATCAGATTCCGTGGTTCCTTCCCGGAAGACAACCTCGATATTCAGGCCAAACATGTGGTTAATCTTGTCAGCCGCATCCTGGCGGGCTTTCAGCCGACTATATCGGTTCGCCAGAGTGCCGCCCTGGCCCCGGATTACTTCGTCTGTAATCATGCGTTCCCGTTTCTGCTCGGACACGTTCGGCACTCCCAGATAGGTTAATGCCTCATTCCAATACTTGACCTTCAGGTCATAGAGCTTGTCTCCGACATATGGTGCGCCGGTCTGGATTGCTTTAATCTGATCGGTCGATAAATTCTTATCACCGAAGATCACCGGGCTGTTTCCGTCATACTCTTTGTAAAGATTAAGCATTGTTAATCTTTGTTTCTCGTTCGCCTGGATCAGTACCGGGGTTTTCTGGGCCCTGGCGTTAACAGAAATGGTCTGGTCCATATCCCAGAGTAAGCTGGCAAAATATCGAATCATTGGCCGGGACGGCTTGCGCATCCGGTTATTGTAAATCAGTACAGAATCGGATTCGTCCAGCTCGCGGTTGTACCCACTCGTGGCATAGGCTCTCCGGCGGATCGGCTCGTTATAAATATTCCATCTGCCGTTCGCGGCTACCGGGAGTGCCAGTTCTCCCAGGTCCGGATCCCGGAAAAATACCGCGCATCCGTTATTGTATAGGGTCATTTCGAGGAACCGTTCGTCCACCGTCTCGGGAAGGTTCCGCCATTCGAAAACAGAAACGGCTATTTCCGTCAGACGGTCAATATACTGCCAGTAAGAAGCCATGTTGCCTTCCAGGCTGGACCCAAAATTCGTTTTTCGTCTCAAGAAATCACCTCATTTCCGAGGGTATAGTTACCAACATTCGTCGTATCCGCCCAGAAGGTCACGCCTCGATTTAAGATATTCTCAATCTGCCGCTGATCTTCCGCTGGGATGTTTCCGGAGACCGCCGCGTTTCTGGTCTGTACGTAAGTATATCTCGTTCTGGCGTGAAGGTTAGGAGTCTGCACCCGGCAACAGGCATAACCGAAGCGGTCGAAATAATCATCGATCATCCGGGCGTACTCTTCGGTGATATGCGAGTTCATGAAATAGAATGTTTTCGCCCCGTTTGCGGTTTCCACGGATCCTCCGAGAGATCCCCTGACCGCATCCGCTTTATTCATATCACGGACCATGCCGGCCACATTTCCGGCCATACCCAGACCGCCGGCAATCGCCGCCGGAGCGGTTAAACCTCCGGTTGCGGCGGTAGTAATCAGGGACCCGGCAAGGGATGCGCCCACCTGTACGGCATGCTGGGCCACCCAAGCCCGGTAAGTATCGATGGTAAATGCCAGCTGAGGGAAGTTCGTTAATACAATTTCTTCCTGCCAGTTGGGACCGCTCACCGTTTTATAATCCAGCGGCACACAAGCAATCTCCGGGTTTGCGGAGAGAGAAGAAAAGGTCTTAAGCGTAAAGGTCGGGTTTTCCTCGTCGGCGTAATCAAACCATTCATACCGGAGTTCCTTTGTCTGATCCAGGGTAGAAATCGTGAAGAAGTTATAAGGAAAAGCAAGAAGCTTCTTGTTCCGAGGGATATAACTTCCGATTCTTCGGGGCCTGGCATAGGTATAAGTAAAGGAAACCGGGTCCGTTTTCGCAACCGGCAATACTTCAGAAGATACGGTCTGGTCCTCTTCCCCGGAGTAGTCAAACGGAAAATAGACCAGAGATACAATCGAATCCGAGGAAGAAGCCGCGGTCGCCGAGTCGATTAAATCCTTTACTTTAAATACATAAGAAGAAAACGGGCCCGGCTGTTCGGTGTACGGTAGTTTAAAACAGTAATAATAAACCCCCGTAAACATTCCATGTACAAAAAACTGAGCCATCAGCTACCACCCCTTATAAATGATGTTGCCACCAGGACAGCCGGCATATCGGTATGAGTATCGTGTGTCACACCGGAGTATACAATCGGCCCGAAATCCACGGTCTCCACTTCCAGATGCTCTCCGAAATTGTCACTTTCTGCCGTCTGGCGTTCGATGTAACACTCTTCTAGCACCATATCGAAAAGATAGGTCTGTATCGGGTCCATCGTATATACCACGTCGCAAACGTCGTCATTGACATAATCCACCCGGACCACAAACGCATAGAAAATCTTATTTCCGTATGCCGTATTCCGGAAGAACATATAATTACAGTCGTATAAATCATCGGCCGGACAGCCGATCCGGGCCACACCGCGGCTTATTCTCTGGTAAGTATTCTTGTCAAAGGACCGCTTCACCTTCCCGGTAAAATAGGCCAGCTGACTTGCCGCATCAGGAAACCAGAGTGTGTTGTTGTGGTCCGGATCCACCGGCACATTCCGACAGATGAAAATGTCGGTATTAGGATTGATATACATTCAGTAAACCGCCTCCTGTTAGTCTGGTAGGTAAGTAGAATTAGGGTCGATATATCCGTCTAAATCGAATATGTAATAGTACCGCTACCTGAGATTTGTAAATGGAATGATTCCTCTACAAGGTCAGGGTCTAAAACAATATCGCCAGATACAGAGACACTTGCACCATTTAAATAGGGAATGTAAGCGTCAACACTTCCATTATTCATCAGGAAAAAATTTGATACAGTTGAGCCTTCTTCAGCTAGTAATTCTATAGCGTCACTTGTAATTCCATATTCCCCGATATAAAAGCCGTACATATAGCCCTCAATATTTCCCATGTCAATAATCAGGCGTGCATTAGACTCACTGGCATTTATAAACGTTACTGTCACTGTACTAAAATCAGAAGAACCACCGCCACCGCCGGCATCGATCTTTTCCTGAAGGTCCAGGACATACGGCCACCAGGGCTTTTCTTCGTATCCTTTTGCGTCTACACTCAACATATCTCCTCCGATTTCATCATACATATTCTTAAGATATGGAAACCAGGGTTTCTTCTCATATCCTTTCGGATCCATAATATAGTTCCCCTTTCTGAAAGGATCCGGGCCCGAAGGCCCGGAGCGGATCGTTTACTGTAAGGTTACCTCGGATGCCGCGCTGAGCTGAGCCGGAGTTACGCTTGCGGAGAGCGGAGCCGCCGCACCCTCAACTTCAGCTGTCAGGGTAAAGCTGGTGATAGGATCACCGGTAGCCAGATTCTCTGCCGGGCAGATCACCAGGCCATAAGGCTTGATGGCAATTCCGGCGGCCGTTGCGGCTTCTGTCTGGACAAAGTGAATCTGTCGGTTATCGGGAGTGTCAAACGCGATAACGGTATTATAGTCAGAATCCACGGAGATGGAAGCGACGGTCAGAGCATAACTGGTGATCGCGGAAGCCGTAGCAGTCGTAAACGCCACAATGTTACTGAACGGAGAGTAGGAAACCGTCTTTCTGACGTTTAAGAAGTAGTTCCAGTAATCGCCGGCGGCCACAAACTTCTCCGTGAACTTCATGTAATTATCGTAGACCTGGAAGAACTCACGGTCCACCAGGATTGCCTTGACATCTGCCATCGCGGTAAGCTCTGCCGGAGTGACGGTTGCCAGCTGGTCGGACCCCTCAATCACGTTCTCGAATCTTTCATTGTCAAAAGTCGTGAACGAATCAATCAGCATGAGACGGCCCATGAAATCGGCCTTGTCCATATGGAATGCGGCGGAAAGAACGTCAACGTCGAATTCTGCATTGAAATCCGCATCCATAAAGATATACTGGTCTTCCCTGGGCGTATTCACATGCACACCTTCCGCGTTGTAATCGGTGGTGATGAAAGTAAGCTTGTTACTCATCGCCCGGAACGCTTTTGCGGCCGCATTGGTGGTGTTCGTGATCGTCTCACGATACATCGTATGATTGTTATATGCTTTAATCAGCATATATTTGAACAGAAGGAACTCGTCGTACTCGGCCGCGCGATACACAGAATCCACAATCCTTGCAATCATATCCTGCACGCCGTCAAGGGAAAGGAACGCTCTTCTTAAGTCCTCTTCCTGGATCGTGACCGGATACTGCACGTAATAATTCATGATATGGAATGCGGATCTTACATCCGGAAGGGTTCGCTTCAGCTCTCTGGCCTCGGCCTTTTCCACGCTGAATTCGCGTGCTTTTGCGATCTCGACGAATACTTCCTCGACGGTCTCGCCGTACTCCAGGTAACCTTTCTTAAGCTCTCTGTAAGGGTTATTAAAGGTTGCGCTCTTCACAGAAACAAGAGCGATTCTGTTTAACAGAGCGGAAATGAACTGATTCGCCATAGCCGGATAGCCTAACAAAACTTCTCCGACCTTGGGTACATCAGTTGCTTTTACTACTTCAGGTACCAGATTCTGGTACTCCAGGCTTGCGTTTGCACGAATCGTATTAAGAATCTGAATCGTTGTCGCCTGTAAATTGGTTGCGGCAATTTTTCTACCTGCCATTGTATTTACCTCTTTTCTTCACTAAAAAGTGCATCGTAAGTCAGAGCCTCCGGCTCATCCTCTCCGAGCTCGTCTTCTGCTTCGTGATCGTCCGACTTTTCGAGGAACCGCTCACGGTACTTCTGCCGCCATTCGCGGTCGTTCTCTTCATACTTTTCTTTCCAGTCGGTCGAATCCTTGGTCTTGTTTTCGTAATCATCCAGCGTGTCGGTTACATCCTCCAGGAGGGAGATAGCCGCCTCCGAGTTATCTTCACCAATCACCGTGGAGATTTTCTCGATGATTTCATCTTTGGTTTTAATCATAGTGTCACCTCGTTTTATATGTAAATCGGTGGTCTGATCATCATCCACACGGGCATCTTCCCTTTACGGATCGGAGTAGGCCCGCCGCCACCGCCGGATGCAAAGAAACGATAGATATTTAATACGTTATTCCAGTATTCGTCAGACGTCAGCGATAAATACCGGTTTTCGGAGGTCCAGGGACCAGGCGTATCGTTACCGTGAGATAACAGCCAGGTATAAGCCGCCCTGGCCCGGTTTATCCTCTCCTGTAAGTCTCCGTGGCCCTGTGGCAGACCTTCCCAGCCGGTCTTCCAGCACTCCGTCAGGTAATCAAGGTCGGTGCTGGTCGATGCCAGGAAAGCGGACAAATTCGGGAAATCGGATGCCGGAGGATTTGCCAGCCAGTTATCCTCGTGAAGAATATACATCAGTTGTCCGTATCCGTCGTCGGCCTGGTATCCGTTTTCGGATAGCCACTGATACATCTTCCATAACCGGCCGTTTACATCTCCGCCGGTATTGGTCCACTGGCCCAGACCGAAACCGCGGCCCAGATCGTGGAAGGATCCCGTCCCGGAGCTGGGCGTCTCCCAAACACCCGGATTACACGTGGATTCCACACTCATGTTGCCAATGATAGCCGCGATTACATATAAGGAAACACTCGTTCCGACCCCGCCGGAGCCCCACCGGAAAATCCGGGTGAAATTGGACGAAGTGGAATAATAGGTTGAAATCGAAACGTCTTTCTGAAGGTTGCTGGCAAAATGCTGATGCGCGCCCATACAGATTCCACGGCCCGTTCCGCCGGTATGTACCATTTCGGTATGACCTTCTCTCCAGACAATATCGCCGGGCATCCATTCCCCGGAAATCGGAACCTCGGTAAATCCCATATGTAACAGCCAGGGAACCTCTCCCCAATCTCCGTTACCGGTCCGGATCGCGTTACCGGAGTAGTTTTCGCCCTGGGTGGCATTATAAGACGCCACACAGGGGAAGCCGCCGGCCAGGAGAGCATACCAGATAAACGAAGAGCAGTCATAATACGTGATCCCGTTTACGGTCTTCTGGTTCCGGTACTGCTGGGAATAACCGACGTTTGGCGCGTTACAGGTATTGATGGCCCAGTTGTAAGATGCTGTGATATCAGGCATGATTATTCACCCAGGAGCCGCGCCCAGCAAGCCGGACCAAACGACGAATCATTCTTACCACCCGATCCGCATTCGTAACCATAGGCCCGCTGGATCTCCTGAAAACGGTTGATCGCCGCGACGGTATCCGGACCGGCTACCCCGTCAATTTCTATCGGTTTTCCGTCAAGGCCGGTAAACTGCAACATCCGGAAAGCGGCCTGTAAAACGTAAACGTCGGTGCCCTTGCTACCTTTTTTAATCGTCTTAAATTTCATTCTTTCGGGTCCTCTTCGCCCAGCTTGTCACAAAGCCGGGTCAGTGCTAAAGTGTTATTGTTCACGGCCTCCGTGATCTTCGCCATTTCTTCTTTGTGCTGATTGTTCAGCTCCGTAACCTCTTTGTGTGACTGATCCGTGATATATTTCACATACCACATCATAGCCCCGCAACAAACGATAGGAAAGCCCACGGTTGTAATCGCCTGTAAAATCTGCGTGATATCCATATCCGGAATCCCTTCTTATTTATATACTTGTCCCCCTACTGTAAGTTTAACAAGCTCTTGACAATATGTCAAATACTTTGTTAAACTGATAACAGGGTGATAGACTATGACATATTATGATGGTACAAGATTATTATCTCAAAGAGATATTAACGGTGATTTACCGGAAATCTATATTTCGACCTCGAACCGGTCCGCGGGCAAGACTACTTGGTTTTCAAGATATCTGGTCAATAAGTTTTTGAAGGCCAGAGAGAAATTCGGGCTCCTGTACCGGTTCGATTACGAGCTTGATGACGTCGCAGATAAATTCTTTAAAGATATTCAGGGACTCTTCTTTCCGGATCATGAACTCCTGGCAAAGAAGAAAGCCCGCGGGATGTACGCGGAGCTGTTTCTTGACGGTTATTCGTGCGGCTATGCACTGGCACTCAATAAAGCGGATGCCATTAAGAAGAACTCACACCTGTTTTCTGATATTGACCGCTTGTATATGGATGAATTCCAGTCGGAAACCAACCACTATTGCGCAAACGAAGTACAGAAATTAATCAGTGTTCATACCTCGATAGCCAGGGGAGCGAACAAACAGGTTCGCCGGGTTCCGGTGATCCTGGTTGGAAACCCGGTCAGCATCATTAATCCGTACTACGTAGAGCTGGGCATCTCGGATCGGCTCCGGACCGACACCCGGTTTCTCCGGGGAGAAGGGTTCGTATTAGAACAGGGATTTAACGAGGCGGCGGCCACCGCTCAATCAGAATCCGCATTCAACCGGGCATTTTCCGCGAATAAATACGCCTCGTATGCGGCCCAGGCAACCTATCTTAACGATAACACGGCGTTTATTTCCAAGCCGGAGGGCGTCGGCCGGTATCTGTGTACTCTCCGGTATCTGGGCGAAGATTACGGCATCCGGGAGTACGCGGACGAAGGAATCATTTACTGTGACGACCACCCGGACCTGACGCACCCGCGCCGGATCTCCGTGACCACCGAAGATCACGAGATCAACTATGTGATGCTGGCCAGAAATGACTTCTTTATTATGACACTTCGTCAGCTCTTTGAGCATGGTTCTTTCCGGTTTAAAAATCTCCGGTGCAAAGATGCTGTCTTAAAAGCACTATCTTACTAGGTATCACCCGAAGCTATCACAACTGCCGGACCGGGTAGCACACGGCTGGAAGACGCCGCCGGGATCCGGATTCGGTTTTGTCACCCGCTTTTGTGAACCTTCGGACATGATATAGGGGACCCCTCGTTTTACGAAGGGTCCCTTCTTTTTGTGCAATTTGTACAATTTCCGAGTGAAAATTTGTGCAAGATTACTAGTGCAAATTCCCGTGGTGTCCTGTATAATATTGACATAAGGTAGGGCGGGAGCTTTGCCTGGAAAGGAGAAAGAAACAATGGAAAAGGCACTGGAAAAGGGAACAATTGCACTGACGGATGTAAACAAGAGATGGTTTGACAGAAAAGGCTATCATATGACCGGTGAGACGCTCCGCCTCGGGAACGAGAACGAAAACACCGAATACGTGGTGTTCCGCGGGTCCTGGACCCGATATGGAACCGTGAGGGACTGCGGGGATCACTACATTAAGGCACAGTATGACAGATACGACAGCATCGATAAGGAAACGCTGGTCATCACGCGTGACGTTGAGGATAGATAAGAAAGGAGAAGCAACATGAGATTTCAGAGAGGCAAGCGAAAGAAGAGTTATCGGAAACCCGATTACACGGAAAGAAGCATCCGGGCCGCACAGGCGGCCTGGATTGACAAGAAGCTGGGATATGAGATCCCGTTAACCGTTTATCAGAAGGAAGGTGGGAAGAAGTGAATACATGCGAGTATTGCGGAAAAGAGTTGTCGGAGTTCATGATCCGCCCGGACGGCTTGCCGTCTTGGCTGGGATTCCTGACGGATGATGGAAGAATCGTTAACGTTTGCACCGAGTGTTTAATCAAGATCGGAAAAGAGAAGGAGAAAGAAAATGAAGATACCTGAGAGCCTGAATTTAGGCGTTATGCTCAAAGATAATAGCGGATGCATTATTACCGAATGGGTACAGAATTTCAAAGTCCGGAAGAGTGGCGTTTTGGATGGAACCCAGCTTTACGTTTTAGACGGACGTTTTCTATGCTATCTGGCGGAAGATACCGTAAAGCTGGCCGCGGATGACGGATTCGATGATGATGACGAGCTGAACGACGAATATTTCGAGGAGGTCCTGAAGGATGGGAAGAAAGAGAACACCGTGTGAGTGGTGCGACAGCGAGTTTGAGAGCGAATACAAAGACCATCGGAACGGCTATTGTCTGTGGTTGGAGGTTTACCCTTCCAACCACCTAATAGCGGCAATCGCCCAGGCGAATGACGAGTATGGGGAGATGATCGAGGACTAAATCGACATCCCTATGAATTTCTGTCCGAATTGCGGGCGAGACCTGAGAGGAGATAAGCTATGAAAATTAACGTGGGAGATGTTTTCGAGCTTCAGTCATTGACGGTCCGGATTGTGGAGAGCATCGAGGGGAAGCTGTTTCGATGCGAGATCCTGAATCCGATTGACCGAAGCGTGAAGAAGAGTGATTACTATGTCGCAAAATGGGAAATTGATCGATTCGGAAAGCGCGTATAATGACCTCCGGTGCGCGGTGGTCCATCAGGCCGTCAAGGATCACCGCGCGGCTTGTCGGTCGATTCTGGAGGCGTTGCCGGTCCGGAGGATGAGCGAACAGGCAAGACTTCGGCAATATGAGAAGATCGATCACCGGCTGGCGGTAATTAACGAAGTGAGAAGGTTTTTCGAGTCCGGGCAGGCTTACGTCTGGGTGACACATTCCACCGCGGATGCCATCGCCGACCAGCTGGAGAAGGAGAGGAGCTATGTTAAGAAGGAAATTGAGAAGAGTAAACGCCTGGATTTGGTATCTGTTGTCAAGAATCTGTGAAGGAGCAAAAGAAGCATGAAAAAGAGTACCATTAATTATTTATCAGGTGACCGGAGAATCCTCTTCGGTTACAGAGACGAGCATTCAGCCTGGGTCGGGAGTGAGTACTTCCTGGCGGCGGTACCGTGGGAAGAGTTCCTGAAACTGGGAAAGATTGCAATCTATGCCAGTTCCCATTATGAGGAATTCAAGGCATCCGAGGGTTATTTAAAGGAAGAAGACGGATTCATCAAGCCGCTGTCGATTAAGAAGCTGTTCCCGAAGAATCCGGAGCTGAAGCTGAAGAAGAGCAACTGGAAGTTATACTTTGCCGCCTGCGGCGGTCTGCTTCAGGTATTCCTTACGGAGGATTACAACAATATCTTTGTCGGGGAAAAGTACCTGGAGTACGCCCTGGATTGTCTGGGAGAGTTTGAACATCCGAATTTCTTTACCGAAGGTGCCTATAAACCAGTGGTTATGTATGACGAGGATTACAACGAGCTTGGGATGTTGCTTCCAGTGAGAGTGAGTTTAGATGAGAAGGTGGTGCGTTATGAATAAGGAATTAGGAATCGGTTATTATGATGAAGTGGCAGAAATGGTCAAGCGTAGACTAAAAGATTGCCTGGTGGTCAAGTGGATCCGCCGGGAAGCGTACTCGACCGGGAGGCTTCATTCCACGATTCGGTACTCTGCCTACTTTAAATCCGGTATACTTACGTATACGGAAATCCCGACCACGACGGAAAGCTGGGGCCTTACCCGGTACGAGCTGGCGCTTGTGATCGTCCAGGGAATGAAAGAAAACCTGGTACGCCGGTTCTTTGAGGACGAGGAGGTGGCAAGATGCCAAGAAAACCAGTAATCAGCCGAACCATGAACCTTCTTCAGGTCACCGCGCTTCGAACCGACGTGAAGCGGGAAAAGGTGAGAAATGAGATTTTCATTCTCTCCGGAACCTTTGAGAATAACGAAGAGATCCTGAAAGAGGTTCGGAAATTGTATGATACAGACGAGATGGTTACCTCCCGGATTAAGTCAGTACGGGAAGTTACATGCAAAGTAAGCATGCGGCCGCAGATTTTTATCGAAAATGCGGAGCAGATAGAAATTTTACCAAAAGGAGAAAAATGATGAACAATGTAACACTTTGCGGGAGACTTACCAAGGACCCCGAAACCAGAAAGAGCCAGGATTTAACCATCGTCAGCTTCACGCTGGCAGTAGATCGGAGAACGAAGGAGCGAGCCGCCGATTTTATCCGGTGTACCGCGTTTGGATCCACCGCGGATTTTATTGACAAGTATTTTGTCAAGGGCGACGGCTTGACCCTCCGGGGCCACATCCAGACCGGATCCTACCAGGATAAGGATGGGAATACCGTATGGACCACCGATGTGATCTGTGATGACGTGGAATTCCCGTTATCCAACAAGACCAGAGAGCCGGAGCCGGAGCCTGAACCGGAGCCGAAGAAGAGATACAGAAGATAAGCCACCAGGCCCGCTCCGGCGGGCCTTCTTAACAAGTGAGGTAGAACAATGGCCAGAAGATCCCACGAACAAATCGTAGAGGAATACGCGAAGGAATATGACCGGATTCGAAAGCAGATCGAACGAATGGCAAAGAGAGGCTATGACGTCCGCGGTCTGAAGCCGGAACGAGTCTCAAAGAAGGAAATCAAGGCGAAAGACCTTGAAAAGCTGAAGCGGATTACAAACGAGAAGATTTACGAAAAGGCAAAGTTTGCCGGGGAATCCGGCACGAAGAGACGAAAAGAAGAACGGTCCGAGAGGTCGAAAAAGTCCGCCAAAACGAAGCGAGAGCAACCGAAGAAGCCGCCGGCTGGCGTTAGCCCGACCACACCGCCTGGGAAGACACAACCGACACCTCCGACCCCGCCAGCGGCCCCGGAACCACCTACCCAGCCTGGCGGTGGAGAAGAGCCGGTCGATCTGGGCGAACCGGACCGAACAAAAGATATGTCGGATGAGGAAGCGGCGGCGGAGGAGCGGTTTTACGAAGATATCTCCCGAATGAGAACGAAGATCCGAAGGAAGATGGATGACTGGTTTAAAAAGCTGGTAATCCATTTCGGCCGGGAGAGGGTGGATCAAATGCTGGTGAATTTCTACGGCTCCGGCGGTCAGATTCTGGCAGAAGAGATCCAATCTGACGAAGTGCTGATGCGACAGCTTCAGTGGGATATGGAAGGATTCCTCCCGCCGGCGAAGGATTCAGACACCCAGACCCCACCGGATAACCCGTTTAACGACGAATTCCAGGAGATCATCCAGGAGCTGGACGATGACTTACCGTTTTATTAAGGAGTGATGGAGAGTGGCAAACAGAAAATCAAAAGACAAGCGGAAATTTATGGCAGATTTCGAGACCACGGTTTACGAGGGCCAGGAACACACCGAGGTGTGGGCCGCGGCTCTCGTGGAGATCGGAGGCCCGGAGGAAGTGACGATAGATCATTCGATAGAGGATTTTTTCGACCGCCTCCGGGAAATCGACGAATCTATCGTCGTATATTTCCATAACCTGAAATTTGACGGCGAGTTTATTCTTTCCTACCTGGTAAACGAGGGAGGTTATCATCAGGCGTTGCTCCTGGCTGACGATGGCCGGCCCACCGATTACAAGGACCGAAAGGACCTCCGAGATCACGAATTTATCACGATGATTTCTGACCGCGGGGCCTGGTATACGATCACAGTCAAGATTGGCCATAAGACCATCGAATTTCGCGATTCTCTGAAGCTTCTTCCCTTCTCCGTCAAAGAGATTGGAAAAGCATTCAAGACGAAGCATCAGAAGCTGGAAATGGAATACGATGGCTTCCGGTACGCTGGTTGCGAGATCACCGAGGAAGAACAGAAGTATATTGCAAACGATGTTTTAGTGGTAAAGGAAGCTCTGGAAATTATGTTCTCCGAAGGCCACGACCGCCTGACCATCGGTTCGTGTTGTCTGGAAGAGTTTAAGGGAATTACAGGGAAATGGGATTATGAATATATGTTTCCTCAGCTGGAGGAGATCCCGCTTGACGGGGAGGTCTTTGAACAGACCGACGCTGACGCCTGGATCCGTAAGAGCTATCGTGGCGGCTGGTGCTATCTGGCGAAAGGCAAAGAGAATAAGCTTTTCGGCTCCGGCACGACAGCGGATGTAAATTCCCTGTACCCATCCATGATGCATAGTCAGTCCGGCAACCGTTACCCGGTTGGGTTCCCGACCTTTTGGAGCGGAAATTACATCCCGGACGAAGCCCTGGGCGACGACAAGTATTACTTTGTTCGCATCAAGACCCGCTTTTATCTGAAGCCCGGGAAGCTCCCATTCATTCAGATTAAGGGATCGGTGATCTATCCGCCTACCAAGTGCCTGGAATCGTCGGATTATATCTCCCGCCGGACCGGTGAACGAAAGACCACCTACACCACCAGAGACGGGATCCATGATACAAGATGCGTTCTCACAATGACAAAAACAGACTATATCCTGTTTTGTGACCATTATTACGTGGCAGAGTTTGAGATCCTGGGCGGTTGCTGGTTTAATACCAGGATTGGCATTTTTGACGATTATATTGACAAATACAAGCAGATCAAGATGACTTCCACCGGTGCGAAGCGCACCCTAGCGAAATTGTTTCTCAATAACTTATATGGCAAGCTGGCTACCGGTCGGGATTCCTCGTTTAAATATGCCTATACCACTGATGACCAGGTAGTTCACTACCTGGCGGTGCAACAGCTGGAGAAGAGACCCGGCTTTATTGCGATAGGATCCGCGATTACTTCCTATGCAAGGAACTTTACCATCCGGGCCGCACAGGCAAACTACCACGGGCCGGATCAGCCGGGCTTTATCTATGCGGATACGGATTCCATCCATTGTGATCTGCCGCCGGAGGAGATCAAAGGTATCCGGGTGGATCCGGCAGACTTCTGTTGTTGGAAGTTGGAAACGTGCTGGGATCAGGCTATCTTTGTCCGCCAGAAAACCTACATTGAGCATGTGACACATGAGGATTTAAAGCCGGTGGAGAAGCCATATCACAACATCAAGTGCGCTGGCATGCCTACCCCATGCAAAGAATTCCTGAACGCCTCGTTTGACGGAGTGATCCCGAAGGGTGACTGGAAAGAGAATGAGCTTCGGTTTATGGAAGAGAAGAGAGAATATACCGACTTTAAGCGCGGCCTTCTGGTTCCTGGAAAACTGGTGCCACGACGGATGCCTGGCGGAATCGTGCTGACGGATACGACATATGAAATAAGAAGTTGACAAGAAATCTGGCGTGCTTTATAATGTGAATTGAGAAGAGCGACCGATACTTACTTCTCGGCTTGCACTCCTTGGCCGTACTTTGGGCCGCTCTTCTTGCTCATACGCTTGTCAGGTTTCTTTTGTTTGTTTCCTTCTCCCGCAGATGGGCTGGTGCCGGCGGCAACCGGTGCCAGCCCAGATAGCGAGCCGCGGGCGGAGGATGGTTTGCCAGCGAGCCGCCGGGGGCGGCGGG
>OCTX012246380.1_pt1 | contig 16897 bp, 10 predicted proteins | sample 1539691 | NCBI WGS metagenome assembly OCTX01 (sample SAMN02144231, study PRJEB22623) | gut metagenome | biome: sheep rumen | host: Ovis aries | place: New Zealand | reverse complement strand
CGAACCTGCCGATGTTCGCATCGTCAAGCGCAGCGTCGAGCTCGTCGAGCATGCAGAACGGCGCGGGCTTGATCATGAAGATCGAGAAGAGAAGCGCAACGGCCGTCATCGTGCGCTCGCCGCCGGAAAGCAGCGTCACGCTCTGCGGACGCTTGCCCGGAGGACGCGCGATGATGTCGATACCGCACTCAAGCGGGTCCTCGGTGTTCTCAAGCAGCACGAGCCTTGCCTCGCCGCCGCCGAAGAGCCGCGTGAACATCGTCTGGAAGTTGGCATTCGCCTGCTCGAATGTCTTCTTGAACATCTCGCCCGAAGTGAGGTTCAAGTTGTCGATGAGCGAGAGTATCTGCGCCTTCGCCGCCAAGAGGTCCTCTTCCTGGGCCTTCTCCTTTGCATAGCGCTCCTCGAGTTCGCGGCACTCGTCGATTGCGACCATGTTGACCGGCCCAAGCGCGGCGATTTCGGACTGGAGCCGCGCCACCTTTGCCTCAAGCTCGGCATGCGGCGGCTCAACGCCGTCCTCCCACTTGGGGTCGGGCTCGCGAAGCACGGCGTCGGCAAACAGGCCGTATTCGTCCTGAAGGTGATCGTAGATGTTCTGGCGGCGCATCGTCGCCTCTGCGGCGGCGACTTCGAGCTTGCCCCTGAAGTCGCGTGCGTGGTCTAACTCGGCGCGCTTCGCCGCGACATCGCGATCGACTTCGGCGATCCTCTCGAACATCGTCTGGCGGCGGGCTCGCTCTTCTTCCATCTCGGCGCGGCAGTCCGCTGCCGCGGCCTTCAGCTCCTCGAGCTGTCCGAGAAGATCGCCAGACTCCTCCTTTAGCCGCGCAATGGAGTCGTGATAGCGCTGGATGCCTTCAAGACGCCCGTCGACCGCCCTCTGCAATTCGTCGCGGCGGCGGCGCGCAGAGTCGTTCTGCTGGCCGACGAACGAAAGCTCCTGCTCCATCTGGCTCGTCGCGATGCGGCGCTCTGTAAGCTGCTGCGAAACCGACATCGTGGAGACTTCGAGCGTCCGCAGCTCGTCCTCGCTCGCGGCGATCTCGGCCATAAGGATCTCGCGCCTGTCGGCCGTCGTGACCTTTGTGCCGGCGGGCCATGTCTCGGTCTTGCCATCGCGCGAGACTTTCGCATCTTCGACGAGAACGCCCGTAAGCGTAGTGTTCGCGATCTCGTGCCTGCGGCGCTGGACGTCGCTGCGCTTCTCGTCGATCTTCGCCTGAATCTCTGCAAACGCTGCCTCGCTCTCGGCAAGCGCATCCTTCGCGGTGGCAAGCGACTCGGTAAGAAGGCGCGTCTTCTGGTCGAGGGAATCGACCTGCATGGCGATCTCCTCGAGCTGCGCCTTCGCGTCGGCTATCTCGCGTTCGTCGCGCTCTGCAAACTGGCCGTACTCCTCGATGCGCTGCGCGTTTACGCCGATGACTTCGTTGGCACGGCTGTAGGCGTTATCCGCCGCCGCCTGGCGCGACGCGAGCGACTGGAGACGCTCTTCGAGCTCGTGCACCTGGGCGTGGAGTTCCTGCTGGCCGCGCTCCGCCTCGGCTACGGCACCCGACGCCTCTTCAATCGACTTGTCGATGTCGCGCCTGTTCGCCGCATTCTGCACTAGCTCCTCGTCGAAGGAGTGAATCTTCTGCTTCGAGACGTAGATGTCGAGGACGCGCAGCTCGTCGTGAAGTTCCTTGTACTTCTTCGCCTTGCCGACCTGCCGCTGCAAGGAGCCAATCTGGCGCTTCATCTCCTTGAGGACGTCAGCTTCGCGCAACAGGTTCTGCTCGGTCTGCTCGATTTTCCTCAGCGCCTCCTTGCGGTCGGCCTTGAACTTCGTAATTCCCGCCGCCTCCTCGAACACACCGCGACGGTCCTCGGGCTTGGAAGAGAGAATCGCGTCAATCTGGCCCTGGGCCATGACGGAGTAAGACGAAGTGCCAATGCCGGTACCCATCAAGAGGTGCTGGATGTCCCTGAGACGGCAAGGTTGCTTGTTTAGGAAATACTCGCCAGAGCCGTCGCGGTAGACGCGGCGCTGTATCGTCACCTCGTGGTAGTCGGTGCCAAGCTCCTTCTCGCAGTCCGCAAAGGTGATCGTGACTTCCGCAAGGCCGAGGGGCTTTCTCGTGTCGGTGCCGTTGAATACTACATCCACGAGTTTCGAGCACCTGAGCGCCGTCGGACGCTGCTCGCCGAGAACCCATCGGATTGCGTCAGAAACGTTAGACTTTCCGCAGCCATTCGGACCCACGATGGCGATAAGGCCAGGATCGAAGGTGAGCTTCGTCTTATCGGCGAAACTCTTAAATCCGACTATGTCGAGCTGCTTTAGATACATTGGGTATATTTTACCAAAAATTCGGCGGGTTTGGAACCGTCACAGGGCGTTGATTCCCGCCTTAAGCTCGACCGTCTTCCCACCAAACTCAAATGTCCCAGGAACAGGCGTAATGACCATTCCCGTCGCCTTGTCGCCATCGAACTTGAGGTCGACCTCGATCCAGCCCTTCGGGTGGGGATGCGTCACCTTGAGCGACTTAAGCCCTCCCGGGCACGGCGCGACGCGGACCTTCGCGAAGAATGGCGCGGCCGGCTTGATGCCCGCGAGCCCCGTCTGCATAAACCAGATCGGATGCGCGCCCCAGGCGTGGCAGTCGCTTCTCGACTCGTTCTGCCCGTTCTTGCCGGAATCAGGCGCCTCCTGCGTCGTCGTAAGACCCTTCTTAACATAGTCGCGCCAAAGATCGAGGCGCTTCAAGAAAAGGTCGCCGCGACCGAACTTGAAATATGTCTCGAAGAGGTAGTAAGAGAAATACACGGTGCAACGCTTGAGGTCCTTGTCCTCGACAAGATGGCGGAACACGGTCTCGGCCTTGTCCTTTGGCAAAACATCGCCAAGAAGCGCAAGCGCCTGGGCATGTTCCGAGAAATTGACTCTTGCCGGGGTGTCTGCGAGAATTCCACGCTTCTCGTCCCAAAACGCCTTGACAATCGCCCGCTTGAGCTTCTCCGACTTCTCTTCCCAGTATTTCGCCTGCAGCTCGTTGCCGAGGGCCCGCTCCGTCAGCGCCGCTGAGCGCATCGCGAGGTTCCAGTAGAGATTGAGTTCCGCGTTCACGCCGTCGCCGAACCGGCAGCCGGGCGCGGTTCCGTCGCCATCCCAGCCAACGACCCAGTCCATGAAGTTCCAGCCGGGGATGTTTTCAAGAAGGCCGTCTGCGTTCTCGTAGTACTCCATTCCCGCCATCGACTTCCTTAAGCCCGGAAGTCGCGCTTTCAGCCACTCGCGGTCGGCATGGTTCATCACGTAGTCGCCGTACATCAAGAGATAGCAAAGCGTATAGCTCGCGCCCTCCTGCGTGCCGCGCGTCGGGAAGTTGAACGGGCACTGCCCGTCATCGCGCGTATTGAGGTCGTATATTTCCATCGCCCTCTTCACCATGCGATCGTCACGCGACATCGCCGAAAGGACGTTCAGCTGGACGCGCGTATCGCCAGGGTACATCTGCTGCTCGTAGAACGGGCAGTCGAAGAGCATCTCGTGGCAGCACATCTGCATCGCACGCGCCGAGATCTCGCGTATGGCGCCGAGCGAAGGATCGTCAGGCGACGAGAAGACACTTTTCATCTCGACGGGATAGCGCGACTCGATTATCGCGACCGAGTCGACCGTCAGCGGCTCGTCCTTCGTCTCGATGTCGATGCGAACCCACTTGCCGCAGCGGAACCACGGTGCGGAGAACTTCGCGCCCTTCCGTCCATCGCTCACAAATGTGTCGCCGAACGCCGGCAGATAGCGGCCGACAATCAGGTCGCGTGCCTTCGGCTCGCTCGTCTTCTTGTGAGTGTCGCCGCGATGCGACGCCTCGGCAAAGCAGATCGCAAACTTTGCGTCCTTGCCGCCGGAAAGCGTCACATCGGGATAGGCGCAGTAGTAGCGGCCGAGGTCCCATGCGAGCTGCATCTTCGTGTTCGCGGGAACGGTGAACGGCTTCGAGAGGTCAATCGTCTCCTTCGCCTCGTCCTCCGTGTATACATGCTGACTGCGGAACTCGGCACCCTTCGCAACCGCCTTCACGCGCCCGGGGGCGCACGGATATTCCGTCTGATCTGGAATCTGCGACGGGAAAAGCATCCAGCCGCTCGTCCGTCCGCCGTAGATCTGCGGCCCCTTCACACCGGCACCGCCGCGCACGACCTCGGGCGTCTCCCAGCTGGAGGGATCGCCGGAATACGGGCCGCATCCCATGATCTCGAACTGCGAGCCCGTGCCCCACGCGCCAGCGTCCTTGCCGACTGGCCGTATGCCGGAAAGCCGCCCGACCTTCCACGAGCCCTTTCCTGTCGTCAGCTTCGCGTCGTACGCGCCGTTCGCCTTGAATACGAAACCGCCGCGGTACGAAAGCTGCGCGAGAGGGCCGAAGTCGCCGATCTTCCAGACAACGGCCTCGATCACGTGCGGACCTTCCGCGAGAGCGTCGACGACGTACGTCTGGTACTGCCAGTTCTCCACGGTGCCGCGGTTGGGGCCCCTCGCGACGAACTCGCCGTCGAGCGTGAGGTAGAAGCGTTCGTCAGCCGAGACGTCGAAGACGAGCGTGCCGTCGCCTTTGCCGACATTGAACTCGTTGCGGAACTTGAGGAACAAGACTTCGCCTTCGACGCTCTTTCCTTTGCGGTCGCCCTCCCAGAAATCGACCTTTCCCTGGGAAAAGCCGCTGTCACCCGGCATCCAGAGCCATGAGGCGTCGTCGATCGGCTGCACCTTCAGGATGTTCGTGTTGCCACGCGTGACGCGCGCGTCGCGGAAAACGCGGTCGGCAAACGGGACCTTGCCGTCGCCAAGCCTGCGCATGTTCGCGCAGACGGCCGCCGTCATGAGTTCTGCAGCCCTTTCGTCGGACATCCCCTCTGGCTTGTATGGGCAGGCTTGGTTGATCTTGAATCCGAACAGCGCCGCGTCCCAGACAAGCGCCTGGAGATACTCGCCCTCGCCGCGGTTGAAGTGGAAGTCGGGCTTGGTGAAGAGGGCGTTGCGGTCTTCGCATATCTCCGCCGCGGTGCCGACGGGGATTATGCCGAATCCGTACTTCTTAGCGAAGGCGGCGTATGCGTCGTGCAGGCGCGCGTACATCTCGACCTGGTCGAAGCCGAATTTCTTGAGCCGCTTGTCCCACGGCGGATAGCTCCAGGTCTCCTGCACGAGTATCTTCGCCTGCGGCGCGAGCTCGCGGATCTTCGCGACAAGGTTGTCGCCCCACGGATGGTAGGTCGCAGGATCCCAGCTCGCGTGACTCGCCTGCTGAACGGTCACGATGTCCCACTTGTCCATCACGAGCGCGTCCGGGATGTTCGCCGTGGCCTTCTCGACGATGCAATGCCCATCTACAAACCTGTCGAAGCGATAGGGCTTGAAAGTCGCGTTCGTAGCCGCGACCTCGACATTGCGCCAGTGGCGCTCGAGCGAGCAGCCGCCGATGTAGAGCGAGGCGAGGTCGAGCTTGTGTCCGTTCGCCTTGGCGACCTGCGGAAGCTGCCGCGTACAGCTTATCGAAAAGCTGTTCCCGATCATCAGGACCTTCAATCCGTCCGCGGAACGCGACGGTTCCTCTTCTGCGGAAAAACACAATGAACCCGCGGCTATCACCGCGCCGAGAAGCAGTATTCTTTTCATGAAGGAGATTATACCAAAATCCGCCACGAAATGGGCGATCAAACGAGCTGGTACGGCCTGAAGGACGCGCGGTCGGCAGGCGTCGTTCCACGAACGTATGCATTCACAAGCGACTGTGCGAGCGGCAGATCCGATTCCGAGACGAGGACGGGGATTGCCGCCGTCGGGCCGGGAATTCCGTTCGTCGGCTTCAGTATCGCGGCAAAAGAGCCCTTTTCGAGACGGGCGTTTTCGTTCGCGTCGCGCCCGAGGATAAGCGAACTTCCACCGGGGAGCCGGAAGCGTCGCCCGACAACAAGCAAATCGAGAAGCGCACGGTTTACGGCGCCAGTCGCCATGTCGCGAATCCCCTCGTTATCCATCAGGTCCTTCAGTTTGCGGCCATACGCCTCCTCGGTCAGCTTGCAGCCGCCGGCAGGCGATGGGTAGTCAGTGATGCCAAACTCCTTTGCGAGAGCGATCTGGCGCTCGCGCGAACGGCCGTGGATGTCGAGAAGCTTCTCGCGGTCAAGTTTGCCCTCGATTTCTGGAATCGTGGGCTCGAGCAACTTTGCAGACATCGGGCGGACAAGCCGCCCCTTGAGCCCAGAGGATTTCTCGACGGTGCAAAGCGACTGCTTGTTCTGCGACATCGGGCGCTGCCCCTGCACCTCGCCTGTCGAAACGAAGTCGAAGCCGAGCGATGTCATCAACTCGCCTGCGCGGCGTATCATCGTCGCGTGGCAGTCGATGCATGGGTTCATCGCGCCGCCAAAGCCGTGCGGAGGATTTTCAACAAGAGACACCTCGTCTTCGGTAAAATCAAGGACGTGGAGCTTCACGCCAAGGGCGGCGGCGGCCTTGCGCGCGTTCGCAGACGAGAAGAACGGCGTCTCAAAGCACACGCCCTCCACCTCGGCGCCCGCTCTCTGAAGAACACGCACGGCAAGCTGGCTATCAAGCCCGCCGCTCATCAGGGAAAGTCCTCTGCAGCTCATTATACCCTCACTTTCACGCGATTGCCCGTCGTTGGAACAAAAGTGAACACAGACTTTTCCCCAAGCGTAATGGGCACTGGATGTTCCGCAAGCCAGCGAAGTCGAAAGTCGGCCTTTGCTGAGCCACCCGCCGTCTTGAACACGGGATTTCCTTCGACGAGGTCAATTGTAAGCCCTTCGGCAAAGACCTTGACCTTCATCGTGCGCGGCGTTGCATCGAGCGCGGCGAACACCTCTGCGAAAAAGGCGCGGCATTCCTCCGGCGTCCGTTCCTCCGCCATCAGTCGTTCCTCCAGCGGCGGTGAGCCCAGAGATACTGCTCGGGATACTGCCGGATTGCATCTTCAAGACGGTCGTTTAGAAGTTGTGTCGCAGCAATCTTGTCGTCCGACTTCGAAAAGCGCAAGGGGCTACCGCCCACAAGCCGGTACTTGAACGGCGCTATGCGCACGAACGAACCGACGACGATTGGATATCCTGTGCGCATCGAAAGCCGTGTCGCCGAAGTAAACGTCTTCGCGGGACGGCCGAAGAACTTCAGCATTGCGCCTCCGGACGTGTGCTGGTCCATTAGGATCGTCATCGCCGCGTTTGTGTCTGTCCACTGGCGCATGATATCCGGCGTAAAGCCGTTCTTCTTGTCTATCACCGTGACAGGCCCGCGGAAATGGTACTTCTCCATCCACTTTGCGACGAGCTTGTTGTTCATCACGCGCGCGATCGCAATCATCGGACGCGCGAACGAAAGGACGTTCGTCGCCGCCTCCCAAACGCCGTGGTGGGAGCTTACGAGTATGATCGGCGTATCCAGCGTATCGAGAAGAAGTTTTACGGCGTCGGGATGGGCTCCCGTGAAGTCGAGATGCTCACGCCAGTTTTCCTTCGTGACGACACCTGGAACGAAAAGCGCCTCGCCGATGTGCCCGGCAAGATGGCAGAATGACTTCTTCGCGATTCGCCGCGCCTCCTTCTCGTCAGACGTGATGCCACACTTTAGGACATTCTCTACGGCAATTCTGCGGCGCTTCGGCATAAACGGCCATACGCAGGCCGCAAGACCGGCCCCGACGTCGTATGCATGCCTATGGACAAAATTCATTATATGTATTATACCAAATTATGCCGTGCGCCAGCGCGACACCAAGTCACTGTTCGCGCTGGCCTAGCGAACCGGCGCGCTTTGAGAACATCCAATCCCACAACTCGTCGGACGTCCACACGCGATCCCACCAGACCCCGTCCGCATCGTCGCGACGCGGCACCTCGATGAACGCGCAATCCCCGCCGCCCGCGCGGACGTTCGCCGCGAATTCGGATTTGATCTTGTCCCAATGCTCGCGGGCTTCGACTCGCATATCGTCGGACTTGCGCGGCAGGTTGTAAAACCGCCAGTTCCCGGGCTTCTCGGGATGGACTATCGGCGAGTACGGATGAGTCCAGACGGGGGCAACTGCGGCGAAGCGTCCAGGGTGGTCCAGCGCCATGCCCATCGCGATGGCCGCACCGGAGCCAAGTCCCGTCAGACAGATGCGGTTGGGGTCGATGCGCGGCGCATTTGCCGCACGGGCATACGCGAGCACGAGATCGTTGTACGCCTCGTTCACGCGGTTCGCCGCTTCGAACGGATAGCCGTACCCGCAGTTGACGTTGCCGTATTCCGGCGGCGCGATCACGAGGAAATACGCAGGATGCCGCGCCTGAAACGCGCTGGACGTCACCTTCGCGAGACAGGCCGTCTGCCGGAACTGGAGCTTCAGGTCCTCGCCCTGCTCGCCGCTCCCGGGCATGTAGACGACGAGCGGCACGGAATCGTCCGAGTCTGTTTTCGGACGGTACGCGAGAAACGGCAGGCTCGGCGGCAGAGCGTGGTCGCAACTCCGATCCACGGGCCGTCGGTGGCGCGCAACCGCACGGACATACTCTTCCGCGTTCGGGTCCGGCGGCTTCGGCATCCCGAGGTCGAACCACATCGCGACGAGCGAATGGCGCGACATCAGGTCCTTGAGCGCATCGTCCGCGTCGTACAGGCGGAACGCGCCTGGCATCCCGCTGCCGGGCGCACCGGCGAGGTCGTACGGATACGGACGGCGGACGCGGTAGTTTGGAGAGTATTCGGCAAAGACATACTCGTAGGCCCGTCCTGTCTTGATCTCCCCCTCGCCGTCGAAGAACTGCCGAGCCCGCACGCTGCCGTGGTTCGCCGCGAAGCGAAGGAAATAGTCGGCCTCCTCGAGCGTCCACTTCGTGTAGGGATTTCGCTTGTTCCCCTCCGCCGTCAGCAGCAGGAATATCTCGAACGCGAGATCGCCGCTGCGCGTCTTCACGAATTCCGACACGAGCTCGTCGGCGCACAGTCTCGCCCCTTCCCGGCTTTTCCCCATCTCTTCGACATGCCGCTTTAGCCAGGCGTTGTAGTCGGCGGGCGGGTCGGGCAGCTCCCACGGCTCAGGATCTGGCGTCTGCCAGAACGCCCGCAACTCGCGACCCTCAATTACATGCTCGTGCACACGCTCGGGATCCGGCCGAGGGGGCATGCGCGGCTCCTCTATGAGCCTCGGCGCAGCCGTCGCCGTCACCACGAAGTAGCGGACGGGGGGAGGCGGGGGCACGTAGTCGGCGGGACGAAACGGATATTCCGCCGGACGGACGAGCGCGAACGCGGCAAGAAGCACGGACGCCGTCATCTTGCGACCCTCCGCTTCGTCTCCCGTCCGCTGCTGTCGAGGGAAAAAACCCTTCCGTCGGACGTCTCGCGCTCAAGACGAGCGCCGTCAAAGCGCAAGAGCGGCAGCTCGACCCTTCCTGAGTCCAGGTCAACCGAGGGACCGAACGATTTCTCCGCCATCATGAAATCCAGCGGAACGGAAATCTGTCGCGGGAAGACATTCGCGCAGGGGATGGTGGTCCATTTGCCACGGCTCTCCGGACTCGAATCCGCGTCCGCGAACAGGGGCTCTCCGACGAAGATGGCTGCAAAGTCGTCCGCACAGCCGGCGAAAGCGTCCTCGGCGACGACAAGCCGGTCGTACCGCCGCAGGATGACGAATGCGTTCAGCCGGGGGCAGTTCGCGAACGCCTTCTCCTGAATGCGGGCGGAAGAGCCGCCGAAAAGGACGACCGAGCGCAGAGCTGCGTGTTCCGCGAACGCGCCCGCGCCGATTTCCGCTGACGGCTGGTCGATGTAGAGCGTTTCGAGCGCAGGAAGGTCTTTCGCAGGTTCTGCGGTGTAGACGGCGCGCGGGAAGACGTCGGGCACGCGGACGAACGGCGAGACGCAGCCGAAGCAGAGCGCCGAGCGGCCGTCGGGCGAGACGCCGAACGCCAGCAGGTTCGTGTCAGAAGGGACAAACCGCTCCGGCGGAGGCGAAAGGCTCGGACGCCACTCGTCCGGTTCAAGCCCGCGGTCTCCCGGCTCGGCATTGATGCACCATGCCAGCCTTATCTGAAGGCAGTATTCAGGCTCGCTCGTGATCTTCCTGCCCTTTCGGTCGGCAAGCTGCCGCGTGACGTACACGTACCTCTGCGACTTGCAGACGATTGGAGCGCCTTTCGTGCAGCCATAGCGTCCGCGCACGCGGAAGCAGAAGGCGAAGCCTCGTCCGAACATGTCGCAGCGCAGCATGCGATTCGTGCAGATTGCGTCATCCGCTTCGTACGGCATTCCGAAATCGTCGTCAAAGGCCCTATCGATCGGCCCCACCCCGTCGCCTTCGTTCAACAGGAACATCTGCCCAGAATCGTCCCGCGGAGGCACAAAGCAATGAGACGAAAGAGCAACGTGCGTGTCGATGGGGCGGTCGAACCTGAACTCCGCGTCGGCATGGATGCCGTATCCATACGGCGCGAGCAAGTCACCTTCGACAAGGTCAACCTGGATCACGTCGTTCGTCGCCGTCATCGGCAGCATTACGTCAATCTTGCGATCCAGCATCCGATGCGGCCGGCGCTTTCGCCGCAGCACGATCTCAGTTCCCTCGCACTCGTACGACAAGGTGACCTGCCGCGAATAGTATCCCTTGCAAGACACCTTGATTCTCTTGCCGTCATTCACATAGCAATTCAGGACAATGCGCCCGTCCTCGTCCAACGGCAGCTCAACGGAGTTCCGTCCATGACGGTCAAGCTCAACGACGCGGGCTGCCGCAAGCGGCTCGCCCGAGTCCGAGACGATGCGCGGTCCCTTCGCCACCCAGGCGCCGTATCGCCAGGCGAGATTGGGAGCGAGACGAAACTCGGCTACTTCCGCCGCGGGCGTGGGAGTATCTGCCCTGAGCGTCCCCACACACGCGACGGACAACACGGCCAGCGCAAACGCGTGGCCAAAAACACTGTTGCGCATGTCAATGGCATGACTTTCCATCATCACCCTCATGAATTTCCACGGCACGGAACCGAGGCGGCCCAAAGGACGAATCAAGCGTTGAATCGTATCGTCGCGGCGCGACCATGCGCGTCAAGCCCCTCGACGGCGGCAAACGATTCGATCGTCGCCTTCGTCTCGGCGAGATCGCCCTTCGTAAACGCGACGAAGCTATGGCGGCGGCGGAAGTCGTCGGGCGTAAGACCGTTGAACATGTTCGCTGCGCCACCGGTCGGAAGCACATGGCTCGGCCCTGCGACAAAATCTCCCGCAGACTCGGGGGTCCACGGTCCTGCGAACACCGCGCCCGCACTCCTCACGCCCTTCATCACCTTGGTGGCGTCCTTCGTCATGATCTCGAAGTGCTCGGGCGCGAAGCGGTTGACGACTTCAAGTCCCTCGGCGACGTTCTTCGCGACGACGATGAGGATTCCGTCGCGGTCAATGACGCGCTTGATAAGCGCCTTTCTCGAAAGCGTCTCGGTCTGGCGAAGCACCTCGGCGCGGATCTTTTCCGCGAACTTCTCGGAAGTGCAAACGCAAAGTGACTTCTCCCATCCAGAGCCGTGCTCGGCCTGCGAAAGAAGGTCTGCCGCGATCCAGCGGACATCTACGGAACCGTCTGTGAGGACGGCGATTTCGCTCGGTCCCGCAACTTGGTCTATCGCCACATATCCGTACACCTGGCGCTTTGCGGCCGTTACGAACGCATTGCCGGGACCGGCGATCTTCTGCACCTTCTTGCAAGTCTTCGTGCCGAACGCCATCATGCCGATGGCCTGTATGCCGCCGACGCGGTAGACCTCCGTCGCGCCCGCGAGCTTGAGCGCGTAAAGGAGGACTGGGTTCACCTCGCCGGTCTTGCCCGCAGGAGTGCATGCGACGATTTCCCTGACTCCCGCGGCCTTGGCGAGCGTCACCGTCATCACGGAAGTCGAAGCGAGCGGAGCGGTGCCGCCCGGGATATAGACGCCGACGCGGTCCATCGGAGAGTAGAACTCGCCCAAGGAGCCGCCGCGAGGCGACTTCATCGACCAGGGGCCGCGCAAAGACGCCTTGGAGAACTTGAGCACGCGGCGATGTGCGTCCTTCACGGCGCGTACGATCTTCGAGTCGATGCCCTTCTCGGAAACTTTTGTGAGATCGACCTTCAGCGCCTTTGCGTTCTTCGCCTTGAAGCCCTCGAACTTCGCGACAAGATCGAGAACAGCAGCGTCGCCGCGCGCCTTGATCTCGGCGAGCGCCGCGGCCGCGGCCTTCTCGGCCTCTTCGGGAAACGCAGGGCGCGCGTTGAACTTCGCGATGCGCCTGTCGCCTGTCTTGACGATCCTGATCATTTGCGTCCGTTCATCAGCATGCACTTGACCTTGGCGCTCGCGGCAAGCTCGTCGCCGACATAGCCAGTCACCTCGTAGACGCCAAGCGGAACGCGCTCGCGCACGACCTTGACGACGGTGACGAGCTTGTCGCCGGGACGAACGGGCCTCTTAAAACGCGCCTCCTCGATCGCGGCGAACGCAAACGCCGCCTGCTCGCCAAGGACTCCGCGCGCGACTACGGACGCACCAGCGACCTGGCTCATCGCCTCGACGAGCACAACGCCGGGAACGACGGGATAGTCGGGGAAATGGCCCTTGAAGAATTCGTTCTTCTCGGCAGTGAAAGTGTATTCGCCGATAGCGCCCGTCTCGTCGGCCGAAAGAAGCGTGTCGACAAAGAGAAAAGGATCGCGGTGCGGCAGAAGCTCGATGCCTGGGCGATTGAATTCCTGTTTGAACTTTGGCAACTCCATCTTGAAACCTCAACTTTAAACTTCAAACTTTAAACTTCAAACTTTCTTAAGCACCAACACACCATTGTGCCCGCCAAAGCCAAGCGAAGTGGAAAGCGCAACGTCTATGTCGCGCTTCACGCCGACATTCGGCGTGTAGTTGAGGTCAAGCGGAGTCTCGCCCTTCGAGGCATCGACTTCAAGGTCCGGTTTCTCGTAGTTGATCGTCGGAGGAACAAAGCCATCCTTGATCGCGAGAGCCGTGACTGCCGCCTCGATTGCGCCAGTCGCGCCAAGGCAGTGGCCGTGGCACGGCTTTGTGGACGAGATGTTGATCTTCTTCGCCCCATCGACGCCGAAGACGCGCTTGAACGCATTCGTCTCCATCTGGTCGTTGAGGTGCGTGGAAGTGCCGTGGGCGTTGATGTAGCCGACCGTCGACTTGTCCGCAACGCCTGCATCCTTGAGAGCGACCTCTATCGCCTTCACGGCGCCGTCGGCCGAAGGGTCAGGGGCGGTGATGTGGTACGCGTCGCATGTCGCGCCGTATCCGGCGAGCTCGGCGTAGACCTTCGCGCCGCGCGCCTTTGCGTGCTCCTCGGACTCGAGTATCAGAATCGCCGCGCCCTCGCCCATGACGAAGCCGTCGCGGTCCTGGTTGAACGGACGGCACGCCTTCTCGGGCGTGTCGTTGAAATGGGTGGAAAGCGCCTTCTCCTTCATGAAGCCGCCAACCGTGAATTCGATGATGACGGCCTCGCTGCCACCCGCGATGACCACATCGGCGCGACCCGAGCGGATCAGATCCATCGCGAAGCCAATCGCGTCGGTAGAAGACGCGCACGCCGTCGTCACGACCTGGCACGGGCCCTTCGCGCCGAGCGCGATGGCGATGTTTCCGGCGCCCTCGTTTGCGATAAGCTCGGGAATCGCAAGCGGAGAAAGACGGTCAGGGCCCTTGTCGAAAAGAGTTCTGAACGACTCTTCAGTGACTTCAAGCCCGCCGATGCCGACGCCGAGAATCGTGCCTACGCGGTCCATGTCGGGAAGATTCGCACCCTCGGTTCCCTTGATTCCGAATCCAGCGTCCTGCCACGCCTCCTTGGCCGTCGCAACGGCGTACTGTGAGAAGAGCGCCATGTGGCGGGCTTCGCGCTTGTCGAGAAGACCGCCTCCAATCGCCCACTCATCGAAACCCTTGACTTCGGCCGCGACCTGGCAGGTGCAGCGGGAGGCGTCGAACTTGGTTATCTTGCCGATGCCGGGCTTTCCAGCCTTGATGTTCGCCCACGACGCTTCTCGGCCGTTACCCACGGCGGTCAGCATGCCGATTCCAGTAATCATTACTTTCTTCATGTCGTATCCCCTTTTAAATTTTACAGCTCCGGCCACACGCAGTATGTCCCCGCGAAGGTAAGCCCTGCGCCAAAGCCCACCATCACGATCTTCATGCCGTCCTTGAGCTCGCCGGCGCGTACGGCCTGGTCGAGGGAGATCGGCACGGACGCGGCGGATGTATTCGCCGTCGTCTCGAGGTTAAGCCAGAACTTGTCGAGCGGCAGCTTCATGCGCCTGGCCGTCGCCTCGATGATGCGCCCGTTCGCCTGATGCGCGAAAACGCGATCGAGGTCACCTGGAGTGGTGCCAAGCCGCTCGCAGAGATCGCCGACGACCTTCGAGAGCTTGCGGACGGCAAACGCGAAGACATCGTGGCCCTGAAGCGTCAGCTGCGAAAGCATCGGCTCCGGCTTAAGCGGAATTCCAGTCTTGGGATCAAGCGGCAGCGCCTCGCGCGTGCCGCCTGTGCGCTTAATGAAATCCTGCCCCTTGCCGTCAGCGCCGAGAATCGTATGTGCAACCGTCTTTGTCGACGCAACGCCAGGCGCCTCGTCGTTGCCGAGCACAACTGCACCCGCGCCGTCTCCGAAAAGGATGCAAGACGAGCGGTCAGACCAGTCGAGGATGCGCGTCAGACACTCCGCACCAATTACGAGCGCCTTCTTGTCGGGATAGAAGTTAACGAACCCGCGCGCCTGTTCGAGCGCGTAGATGAAGCCGGCGCAAGCCGCCTGGAGATCGAATGCGCCAGCATTCACGCAGCCAAGCATGTCCTGCACTACGCAGGCAGTGGAAGGGAAAGTGGCATAGTCGGGCGTCGAAGTCGCGAGGACGATGAGTCCGATTTCCTCTGGCGCGACATTCGCCATCTGGAGCGCTTCCTTTGCGGCCTTCGCGGCCATCGTCGACGTCGTCTCACCTTCCTCTGCAACATGCCGCGCGTGGATGCCAGTGTGCGAGTATATCCACTCGTCGGAAGTGTCAAGAGCTGCCGCGATGTCGTCATTGGTAACAACCTTCGGCGGCAGATAACTGCCAGTTCCTAGTATCTTGATGCCCATTTTCAACCTTTTGTGCGTTTGGAAATATATTATACCAAATTTTCGCCCCCGAATTGGGCACAATTTACGGCAATTGCGACGGCGGCAGAACGGAGCTGTTCTGGCGTATGGGCGCTCATGAGGGCGACACGAAGACGCGCAGCACCGCGGGCAACCGTCGGGTAGCGTATCGCAGGCACGAGAAAGCCGAGTTCCTCTAGGGCCGCGCTCGCCGCAAGCGCTTTTTTTTCGTCGCCCACGACTATGGGCACGATTGCCGTCTCGCCGCGAACGGAGATTCCGTGACGCGCAAGTTCAGCGACAAAGAGAACGACATTCTCCCGCAGCTTTGCCACGCGCTTCGGCTCGGCAACAAGAACCTCGAGCGCGGCGAGCGCCGCCGCCATTGCGGGCGCTCCAGGTGCCGTCGAGAAGATGAAAGGCCGCGAAATGTTTCGCAGATATTCCACGAGAAGCCGCGAGCCGCAGACGAAACCGCCCTCCGACCCAAGCGCCTTGGAGAGAGTTCCCATCAGGACATCAGGAAGGTCGCAGCCAAAATGCTCCGCAAGACCGCGCCCCGTGCGGCCGACGACGCCAGTCGCATGCGCTTCGTCCACCATGGAGAACGCATCGTGGCGACGCGTCACCTCCAAAAAGCGCGGCAAATCGAGAATGTCGCCGTCCATCGAAAATACGCCATCGGAAACGGCGAGGCGACGGCGATGTTCGCGGCAAGCGCCAAGCTTTCGGTCCAAGTCCTCCATGTCGCCGTGGCGATAGACGAGAACATCTGCACCCGAAAGACGGCAGCCGTCGATGATCGAGGCGTGGTTCAATTCGTCTGAGAGGACTACATCGTCCTTCCCGACAAGCGCGGAAATCGCGCCCACATTTGCCATGTAGCCAGTTCCGTAAAGAAGCGCGGCTTCCGAGCCCTTGAACTTTGCAAGCGCGTTTTCAAGCCGCACATGCGGCGGCTGCGTACCCGTCGTGAGACGCGCGCCGCCCGACCCTGCTCCAAACTCGTTCGCGGCATCCGCCGCCGCCTTGACGACGCGTGGATCGCGCGCGAGGTCGAGATAGTCGTTCGACGCGAAAACGACAAGTTCGCGTCCGTCGACAACAGCCGTCGGGCCTGTCGGCCCTTCCAGCGTCCGACACCTGCGCGAGAGCCCGGCCGCCTGCCGTGCGTCAAGCGCATCCGCAAGACCGTCGAATCTGCGCGGCGCATTTGCCGCGGACGAAAGCGTCGGGACATCATCGACGAGGACAGGCGTCTTTTCAAGAAACTCAATCGTCTTTGCGACTCCGTCGCGCGGGCCGCGATAGAGGAAGATGCGTCCGCCGTTCGGGTCGCCCTTTTCCTTGAGGACGGTGATTCGCCTATAGCCGAGTTCGCGAGTCGCGACATAGCCAGTCACATAGTCCGGATCGTCGGACACGCAGATTTCGGCGACGATGCCGGGCGCGTTCTGGACCTTCGTCGCGAGGACGATCGCCTCGGCGTAGTGGTTCTTTACGCCCGCCGTTCCCCTTGCAATCGACGCGGCATCGTCCATGTATGTAGCGCGCACGCCGCGCGACTGATCTGGTTCAAGCCGTTCAAGCGTATCTGCATCGAGCAGCATCGCACCACGAAGCGAATGCGTCTCGGAAAACCGCGCCATGATTTCGTCGATACGGGAGATTCCGGCATCTGCCAGGAGCCGCGCCGCGAGCGCCCGCCCTTCGGCGGGC
>OCTX012059652.1_pt1 | contig 16904 bp, 18 predicted proteins | sample 1539691 | NCBI WGS metagenome assembly OCTX01 (sample SAMN02144231, study PRJEB22623) | gut metagenome | biome: sheep rumen | host: Ovis aries | place: New Zealand | reverse complement strand
CGTGACAGACCTTGCCTCGCCCGCCGCGAGCAACCATCTCGTGTGCCTGCCCTTCTACGACGACGGCTTCGCCCTGTGGAGCGGCGACACCGAGATAACCTTCGACGCTGCGGGCCGCTTCAGCCTGCTCAGACCATCGGATGCCGACACAGCCAAGTACAAGGTGGCCCTGTGGAACCAGGCAGGCACGCGCCTGACCGTGGCCAACGAGAGCGACCTGTTCGTGAATAACTGGAAAGCCATCGAGGGATGGGCCGCCAGCACGGAGAAGACACAGTACATGAACTACCTGCGCAGCAGGGCCGTTCTGGTGTGCGCCGACCCGCGCCTGGTGTGCCAGGAGAACGTCGATGCCGGCGACAGCGTAGCGATGAAGACGTTCAACCAGTCGAGCTCGCCCCTGTGGCAGCCGGGCCGCTTCTCATGCGGCGGCTACAGAGCCCGCTTCATCGCCATCCTTCCCGGACAGACGCTGCGCCTGCGCTCGCAGGTCGTGGACGTTCCGACGTCGCAGGGACAGACGACGCGCCACATCCTCATCTGGGAAGTGGAGAACCCCGAGGAGTTCGTTCCCGTGGCCACCACGGTAAGCATAGGCTCCAGCTCGGGAGAAGAGATAGACATCGCCTACGTGGCACCCGCGCCAAACTTCACCGACGCACACGAGGCCACCACGGAGTGCATGCTGGCGCCGAGCGTGCTGGCAGGCGCGACAAGCGAGTATTACATAACAATGGACAAGCAGCAATGGCCGTAAAGTGCATCACCGTAGAGATACGCGGCCGCGCCCAGAGCGGAGGCAGCGTGAAGCTGGAGATCAGCTACCCGGAGAGCGACATGCCGGAGCTGGACACCAACGAGTGGCCCATCATCCTGAACAGCCTCGCCCATGCAGACATTTCGCAGTGGAGGGAGCGCAGCGTAGGCTTCCCGTACACCTTCGGCGAGTTCGTATTTGGAGAGTGATTTTTCAACCATAAGTTCAACCTAAAAGTAACGCAAATGAAAAAGATTATCGAAAGCAAGTTTTTCGCACTGGTGCTGGCAGCCGCCATCGCCATGGCAGTGTTCTTCGGCGGCGCAGGCTCCGAGGACGTACCCCTCGTCAACGTCGCAGCCTTCGCCTTCTTAGTAGCCCTGTGCTGCGCAGGTGCCTGGACAGTGGCCGCACACTTCACTGTGACGCGTCAGGACATGGCGAAGAGCAAGGCGAATGCCGGTTGCGGCATCGTCGGAGCCGTTGTCGGCACACTCTTAGCACTCGTCATTAACGCCCTGATCTAAACGAGATGATAGCATGTGCGGGATTAAAGACTTCAAGAGTGCCAGCAAGAATGAGAAGTGCTGCTTGTGTCGGTTGACCTTCGTGCTGTGCTTCGTCATTTCGACTGCGCTCATCATCGGCGGCTTCTTCGTGCCTCCAACGGGAGTCATAGACGGCAGCGTGCTGACCGCCGTCGGCGAGCTGATAGCCTTCCCGACATTGCTCTACGGGTTCCGCGCGCTCGAGCTCGGCTACGAGTTGAAATTCCAGCACGGCGAGACATCCGTCGAGCTGCATAGAGAGGAGGAAGAAGCATGAAATACTTTAGCATCAACGAACTCACATCCAGCGCCACCGCCTCGCGCAAGGGCATCGACAACACGCCCAGCGCCGCCGTGAAGGCCAACCTCACGGCCCTCGTGGCCAACATCCTCGACCCCTTGCGGGAGGCCTACGGCAAGCCCATCACCGTGAGCAGCGGGTACCGGTGCGCCAGGCTGAACCGCGCCGTCGGCGGAGCTGCCAGGAGCCAGCACCTGACTGGCCAGGCAGCCGACCTTCAGGCCGTGGGCAAGAGCAAGTCGGAGAACAAGAAGCTGTTCGAGCTGGCGCAGAAACTACGTCTCCCGTTCGACCAGTTGATAGACGAATACGATTTCCAGTGGGTGCACATCAGCTTCAACGCCAAGGGCAACCGCCGACAAATACTGCACGTGAAATGAGAAGACTGTTTGACAAGATACTGACCTTGTGCCGGAAGTGGGACACCGACAAATGGGTGCACATCGTGCTCGGCCTCATCGTGTCGTGGACGGGCGCGACGCTGTCCTCGCTGTTCCTGGGCATGCCGCGCCCGCTGATCGGGCTGGTGGGTGTGGCCGTGGGCTTCCTGTTCTGCCTGTGGAAGGAGTGCTTTGACAAGAAGACGGAAGGCCTCTTTGACGAGGAGGACCTTGCCGCCGGTTTCGTGGGAGTTGCATTGTTCTACATCATATACTGTGTATGAAAAATCTCTGGAGAATGTTCTGGCCGTACATCGTGGCGGTAGCCCTGTGGGCCGTCGCTGCCTGTGCAGTGGCCGAGTGTGACTACAAACTAAAGAAGGAGAACGAGCAGCTGCGTGAAGAACTGGCGAAGGCACAGCAGTACACGCCGCTGCAGCGCGACACCATCCGCGACACCGTCGAGGTGGTGACGCAGAAGGTGGTCGAGGTGGAGAAGATCAAGAACGTGCTGACCAAGGAGGACCGTCAGCTGCTGAAGGACCTCGACATAAAGGTCAGTGCGCTGGAGAGTTATCAGACCATGGGTACCGTCACCGAGGCCGAAGTGCCTCTCACACCGGAGCCGGACTCTAAATCCGAAGACGGAAAGGACAGTGTACTCGCCTATCATGACGCATGGCTGGATCTAAGATTTAATTCTGGTATTTTGGCTATTGTATTGCAAGACAGCCTCACCATTGCCGTCGAGAAAGAGTACAAGAAGAAATTTTTGTGGTGGAAATGGGGCACGAAGGGCTACAGGGTAAAAGTCGTGAACTTCTGCCCCTATTCCACCGTTCGATATAACACGTTCGTAAAAAGGAGAAAGTAGCTATGACGATAGACGACATCGGCCAGAAAGTAGAGAATGGCGGCGTTAGCGCCAGTGGTAAACTGTCGGCGGAGGAGTTCAACACCCTCCTCGCTGCCGTGAAGTCGAACAGGCAGCAGCTGGGCGACCTGCCCACGAAGTTCGGGCACGCCGAGTACGTAAACGGAGCCATCAACTTCTACGACGAGGAAGGCGGCACGCAGCTGTGCTCGCTGCAGCTCGTCGGCGACTCGTATGTCGTCAGCGTCGAGACGAGCGTGGAAAGTATCTTCTCGGTGCTGACTGGCGACGTGAGCACGCCTATCACCATCTCGGCAGAGACTACGAAGTACGAGAGCGTCGGCGACGAAGGCTCGGCCTTCCCCGAGAACTACACCTACAGCGTGGCCGTGGACACCGGCACGGGCTACGTGAACAAGATAGCCAACCAGGCACTTGCCGAAGGCGGCGAGTCCACCTTCGACGCGCGCTCATGGCTGGTGACCGGTGCGAACCGCATCCGCGTCAGCGTGACAGGCTCGACGAGCGGTGCCACGAAGACAATCGTGCTGACGGCAAACCTGACGAACCTCACGCTGACCGTCGCCCACCGCTGGCAGACGCCGTGGGTGGAGGGCTCAGGCTACACGCTCAACGGCATCCGCTTCGCGGGCAACCTCGCCAAGACGCTGAAGATAAAGGTGGCCGACGCAGAGCCCATCGCCCTGAACTTCGCGGCCAACCAGAACTACACCACCACCGCCTACTCGTACACGATCGACGCGTCGATGTTCCCAGCATCGTCGGCATCGGGTGTCTATCCCATTGAAATCTGGCTTGAAGGAGGCGGTGTCTCGACAGCCCACAAGACGTACAACATCATCTGCCTCGTGGAGAACGACACTGCACCGATGGCATGTATTAACGAGGTGAGTGCTGCCGCCGTGAACTACATGAGCGACAAGCTGTTTGCCTTCGCCGTGGTGAACGCCGACAGCGTGATGATACAGCCCACCGTCACCCTCGACGGGACACACGTTCTGCAGCCGCTGACGATGAGCGTGATGGAAGGAGATACCTACGACTACGCGCCCGCCCTGGAGGTGGAAATCGTCAGCGAGACCATCATCGGACAGCTGCAGGCGAGCATCACTCCCTACGACATGGGACAGGCAGGCGTGACGGAGACGGTGACGATGCCGTTCGACAACTCGCTGGCCTTCAACGCCACGGCAGGTGCCGTGTTCTACCTCAATGCCGCCCAGCGCTCGAACAGCGAGATAGACAAGGACGTCATCAAGAACGCCGCCGCCAACGCCGTGACGCCGGAGTATGCCGCCGAGTGGACGGGCTTCGGATGGGCCAGCGACGGATGGACGCAGGACGAATACGGACACCAGGCACTCGTGGTACCGGCACGCAGCACGGTGGTCGTTCCGCAGCTGAAGCCTCTGGAGACCATCGACAACAACGGGCGCACCGTGGAGATGCTGGTGAGGGCTGCCAACATCGGCGACGAGAGCGAGCCCGTCCTGACCATGCTCACGCAGGTAGGCAGCGACTACGAGGGCTTCATCCTGTACCCGACAAAGGTGCTCGTGCTGGCCACCGGAGCCATCGAGAGGACGCTGCAGGGCGTAGGCCTGTGCGAGAACGTCATCACGCACATCTGCGTGACGATACAGAAGAACTACATGGACGAGACGGTGGGCAGGCACCTTTGCTCGATATACATCAACGGCATCCCCAACGTGTCGTTCGACTTCAGCGGCACTGCAGCCTTCGGTAACGGCCCGCTGACGATAGGCCAGCCGAACACCGACACCTACCTCTACATGATGCGTGTGTACAACTTCGCCCTGGAAGGCGAGGCGGTGTTCAACAACTTCCTGAACGCCGTGTTCGAGGGCACGCAGACCAACCGCGGCGAGTATGCCCGCTCGGAGGTGCGCGAGGCCAACGACATCCTCGACGGCACGAGCATCGACTACAACTACGCTGCAGCCCGCGGCTACAACTGCATGGTGATACAGCCGGACGATCCTGACGCGCCCATCCCTGACTTCTACCACAAGTACAAGGACAGCAGCATGCCGTGCACCGTCCGCTTTGAATACGGGCAGCATCACGAGTGGGACGTGAAGATAACAAATGTGCCGCTCGACGGCCAGGGAACGACCTCTAAGAAATACTTCCGCTGGAACCTGAGAGGCAAGCTGAAGAAGTGCAACTGGTACTACACCGACGGCGAAGGCACACGGCGCGGCAACTACAGCGAGACGCCAACCTTCACTGACAGCAAGAAAGGCTACATGGATGGCGGTGCCAGCGGAGCGGCACACTCGATGATTGACCGCTTCACTGCGAAGAAGAACATCGCATCGAGCCAACAGGGACACAAGATGGGTGCCACGGCACTGTACGACGACCTGTTCACGGAGCTTGGCCTGAAGGCAGAGCTGCCGAGCAGCAAGTTCCGCGTGGCCGTGTGGCAATACCCGTTCCTCGGCTTCGTGCAGCGAGGTGACTCCTACGAGTTCATCGGACTGTACACGGCTGGCCCTGACAAGGGCTGCAAGACGTCGTTCGGCTACAAGGACGACTACCCCGTGGCCATGTGTATAGAAGGGCCGAACCACAACCCGCGCGGCACGCGCTTCCTGCATCCGTGGGTGGACGTGACGTACAGCGCCAGCGAGGAGACGCTGCAGTTCGGAGGCGAGGAAGGATGGGACGACGACTACTCATCGGTGGGCAGCAGTGACGAGCCCGACGATGCCGCAGCCATCCTCGTCTGCTACGAGAGCGAGTGGAAGCCAGCCTACGACCTCGTGTACTTCTGCTCGCCGTTCATCGCCAAGCTGACCGAGGCCAACATCGGAGGCACGCCCGTCGCCTCGGGTGACTCGGCTGCCGTCACTGCCATCAACGGCAACCTGACGAACTTCATGAAGGGCTTCGGCACGTATGTGAACGATGCAGGGGAGAGCGTGACGAGGAGCAACGGCCTGATGAGCTTCTACGACTCGAACTACGACCTGTACTATTACAGAAACTCGACTGCCCAGTATGAGAAGCTGGCCGGGCACAACATACGCACCTACCTCGGGCTGACGGGCTCGCCGACGACGGCACAGATAATAGCCGCACGGAAGACGAAGTTCAAGGCCGAGATGACCGACTACTTCTCGCTGCAGCAGACGTTGTACCACAAGTGCTACTGCCTGCTCATCGGCGCGAAGGACAACGACGCCAAGAACTCGTACCCGTTCAAGCACCTCGCCCTCTCGGAAGGAGGCCGCTGGGGATGGAAGCAGGATGACCTGGACTCCATCTTCGACACCGACAACAACGGCCAGGCCACCGTGAAGTACAGCGTAGAATACGGAGACCTGAACGACGGCGTGCAGATTTTCCAGGGCTCAGACTCTGCCTTCTGGACGATGATCTGGGAGTGGTACCCAAGCGAGCTCGCCTCGATGATGGGAAGCATCGCCAGTGCGCTGAGGACGATGGCCGAGCGCATGAACATAGCCGGCGCGGCGCTCCACGAGAGTGTGTACAACGTGCTTGCGCATTACTTCTTCGGGCAGAGCGCCCTGTACTTCCCCATCAAGGCGTACCAGTTCGACCGCACCTACGGCTACCTCGATGCCTGGTTCCTTGGAGGACGCACCGTGGACGGCATCACCTACGACACGACATATAACGGCGTGGCACCGCTGACGCAGGCACAGGGTGACCGATACCTCGACGAGCGTCTGTGGATCGAACGCCGCATCGCCTACCTGTTCTCGAAGTACAGCCTCGGAGGTTTCTCGCAGGCCGCCGACGGCTACGGCACGGCATCCTTCACTCTGGCTGAAGGCTTCACGCTGCACCTCACTCCCGCCATCGACTTGTACCCAACGGCGAACACCGGTGGCAGCGGTCTCGTCAGGGCACCTCGCACGGCAGCCCTGCAGGCCGTCGCGCTGACGCTGCCTACCGGCGGTGCCACGAACAACTACATCAACGGCACTGACTGGCTGTACTCGCTGGGTGACCTCTGCGGCATGCGCCTTACAAGCCGCGGCGGCAGCAGCGTCATCAGCTTCGAGGTGTCGAGCGCGCGGCTGTACGAGCTGAAGGTTGGCGACGCGGTTGCATCGAACGTGCTGTTCAACGCCACGAACCTGAACGTGGCAGGCGCCTCGCTCGTAGAGATAGACGCAAGGAACACCTCGTCGATTTCCGCACCCGTAGACCTGACGGGATGTCCGCGACTGCAGAGGGCATTGTTCGAGGGCAGCAATGCCCGCGGCATTGAGCTGGCGGCAGGCTCGCGAGTGGAGGAGGTGAGCTTCCCGAACTTCCAGCCGACGCTGTTCCTGCACTCGCTGAACTTCCTCGACGAGGAGCACATGACGATACCCAGCGCGATGAACCAGACCGTGCAGAACTACTACTTCAACTGCTGCGACGAGCTGAACCCCGTCGGCATCCTTGCCGGCATCATAGGCACTGTCGGCAACGTGCTGAAGTACGTGACGATGATATGGAACGGGACGCTGGAGGTGGACTCGGCCGGCGTTGCCGCACTGGTGGCTCTTGCCAGCGGAACTGACACCGAGACGCCTGCCAACGGCTACGGAAGGGTGACCTATCAGAACGGACAGGCATCAACCGATGCCACACACATTCCGCTTGTGCAAGGTACCATACACTGCGACCTCACGCAGCAGCAGTATGACCTGCTCCGTGCGACATTCCCAGACCTTACGATTACCTACGACAAGCTGTACCTGGAGTTCGAGGACAGCCGCGTGCTGGAGATATGCGCCTACAACTGGGGCGACGTGGTGGACAAGCGCGGCAGCGTAATCGCGTCTGGCGCCGTGGAGGGTGCAGGGAACACGCAGGTGTTCTCCGATCATGTGTTTGCGTCTGGCTTGGCAATACCTGCCCACGGAGGGGCATCGCAGATAGCAGCGAGAACGGTGGCATACCGCATAGAACTCGAAGTGCAGGGCAGCACTGGCGAGCCTTGGGACTTGGACTCTGCCACGGCAGGAACGGCGGACACCGTCATCTTCGGCGTGCAGCAGTTCGGCAACAACACGTCGAGCGTCACGACGACGCACTGCTCGATAGCCTCCGACGGCAGCACCGGATGGGGCTCGCAGTCTGTACTGACGAAGCAGGGGAACAAGTGGGTTGCAGAGTTCACGGCCACCACGGCAGCTCAGTACCTTCGCGTGGCCATCAGGGCCGCCGCCGGCGTGACAGTGAGATGGAGCCTGACTCCGCTTGCCTCTGGCAACGCCTGCTGGCAGCCTGTGGGCATCACGCAGGCACAATGTGCCGCTGTTAGTTCCTTGGGGACTCGGTTCACGGGCAACAATGTTATCAGCAAGTTTAACGAGCTGAGATTTTTTGTCAACGAGAACTTTGTGACGCTGCCAAACTCAGGGTTTAATAATAGCTCAGTACAAGAGATGATACTGCCTTCTCAAATTACCACAATCGGCACCGACTGCCTCAGACAGTCATCTATTCGGACTATAACCTTGAACGAGGGACTTAAAGTTATAAATCGTAACTTTTACTTGACGCCTCGTCTTGGGCCTGAACTCGTAATTCCTTCTACTGCGACGAATATTGGCGCAGGTTTCCTATACTACTGCTCATCAATGAAGGCGGTCATCATGCGCCCGTCCAATCCTCCCTCGCTAACATCGGCTTCTGACAATTTCCGATACGCGACCGGCGTTAAGGTATATGTGCCGAACGACTCGATCAGTTCGTATCGAAGCAGCTGGTCCGCTGACGCATCAAGGCTGGCGACGTACGATGATCTGAGGACAGATTATCCTGACTTATATGAAAAGTACATCGAAAGCTAATCTACTGGAGGTTCTTCGTCTGGGTAATATGTAGGGATGAGTGAATACAACCCCTAATCAGCCAGCCAGTGTGCTTCCTCTGGGTAGTCCTGAATGAATTGTGAATGTCCGTAGACATTCGGCTTGTACTGGCAGACGTTGGTGGCAGTTACATAGTCACTGATTGCGTCGTCAGGCACATACAAAGTAACTTTTACATACTCGAATGTTCGCTGGCCGAATGTCTGCGGGGTAGAAGACTTATAAACAACGTGAAGGCTTGGAGTGCTTCGCGAGTAGATCGATTTTCCTTCCCCGACACAGACCAGTTCGATGTTCGTTGTCTCATAGAAATTTGGTCTTTCTGTCAGGCCTGAGAACAGACAGAACTCCATAAATCTTCTGATAAGTTTGTTTGTCCTAATAGCAGCAGTCCCCAAGGGAATAGTACCTTGGGGACTCAATTCCAGTATAACCAAATAATAACGGCATTCGCTGAGTTGAAACTATTTGCAAAAATAAAAAGTTTCAGCAGCTATCATTTTCGCCAATGCTTTAACCTTTCTAAGGTAAAGCTGCCAGCAGGAACGACAAATGTCGGTAATTCGTTTGACAGATGTGATAGCATAGGGACTTGGAACTTCTATCCGGACTCGCTGACCACCTTCAATACATGCTACGACATCTACATCGACACGATGATTGTTCCTCCGAACGTTACTTCTGTTGCCGCACGTGCTTGGTCAGGTTCTGCTTCGAAAAGAGTTGCAATGCGGTGGATTGTCTTCGAAGGTGATACGCCTCCAACATTTGCTGGAAATCCATTCTATTTGGACTATTCAAGCGTAAAGATATTCGTGCCGGACGGCAGCGAGGATGCCTACAAGACTGCTAACAACTTCACTGCACAGGCATCGAAGATATATTCCATTAGTAGGTTTGCCGAGTTCTTCCCAGGGGAGAGTTACGAGCGAGTACCTTAATCTTCGTATTCGCTTAGCGGATGGATCCTGTTGGCTATTTGTGCAACACTCCAGTTAGATGACGATTTATACGCACTGACGCTATCGTCAGGAACGTAAATCACGGCGGTGCCGGAATTGTTATAGCTGCCCAAAGTAGGTGGAGACGTAGGTCTGCAGATAATGACACGCGCTGCGTCCCTTATCGCGTAGCTGCCAAGTTTTGCAACGGCGACAGGAATATCGAGTACAGTGATGTTGCTACAGCCATTAAATGCGTGGTCCCCTATTTCTCTCAGTGAGCTGGGCAGTGTTATTTCTTTGAGATTACTGCAGTAAGCAAATCCGCTATTACCACTGTAGCGCGCATGATTTCCCGCGATAATCGAGCATGTAGTAAAATGTCTGAACTCGTTGAATGCGGTGATTAGTTTATTCGCCATAAACACGGTAAACGCTGCATAAGTAGTCCCCAAGGAACTAACAGCACAATAAGCCGCGTTATTATGCCATGGACATGATAAAAGAACTGAACATGCTGCGAACCGAGATTGCACGGCTGGCAGCACTCGTGGAGAAGCTGCAGCCTCACGAGGCAGAAGGGACGCTGTGGTGCGACTGGATGCTGGAGGCCATCGATAGGGCAGCCGTGGCGGAGAAAACACGGGAGAATCACAGGAACTGTGCCAGACACATCCGTGTGTATGACGCGACGCTGCGCATGTGCGACCTCACGCCCCAGCTGGTGGAACGCTTCGAGCGATGGCTGACGGAGCAGGGCTACAAGGTGAACACCGTCACCAAGCAGATGAAGATATTTCGCCGATACGTAAACGTGGCCCTCGACGAAGAGCTGCTGCAGAGCGATCCCTTCAGGAAGTGGCACTCCAGGAGTGAGCCGACGAGCAAGCAGGCACTGACCGAACGCCAGCTGAAGAAGTGGGAGCAATGGTGCGCAGAGGGTTCGGGAAGCGAGGAAGAGCAGCTGGCGGCGAGAGCGTTCCTCTTCTCGTGCTATACCGGCTTGCGATACTCAGACGTCAGGGCCGTGCACTGGCAGGACATCAGGACGGTGGGCAGGCAGAAGTGGCTGGTGATGAGGATGCAGAAGACAAAGGTAGAGGTGCGGGTGCCGCTGTCGAAGATGTTCGGCGGCAAGGCCCTGCAGCTCATCGATACCCGTGGCCGTCTGTTCCCCGGTCTGCCGGTGAATAGCCGCACCAACGTGCTCATCAAGCGCATCGCAAAGCAGCTGCACATCAGGAAGCACCTGTCGTTCCACTGCGCACGAGTGACCTGCGCCACGATCCTCATCCATCGCGGCGTGCCCATCACGACCATCCAGCACCTTCTCGGCCACCGCTACATCGGCACTACACAAGGCTATGCCCACGTCACCGACTCCACGGTGCTGAAGGACGTGAAGAGGGCATGGAAGTGAGCTACTCCTTTGCCGGGAACATCAGGCCGTAGAGGAAGCCTGCCACGGGAGTGAAGAAGAACGAGAGCAGGAAGGCGGTCGTGAAGCCGGCTCCCTCGCGGCGCTTGCTGACTGTGTCGGCAGCGACGGTCGCGCCTATGCCGAGGATGGCGAAGGCAGCGAGAAAACAATAGATGGAAGTCATATTATTTTGATTTTAGGTAGTTGATGACCTGGCGGTTTGCCTGGTCTATTTTCTTCGTGTCGAAATTGATGTAGATGGCCGTGACCTTATTGCCGTAGGAGTGGCCGAGGGCAGCCGCTATGGTCTCGTTCGGTATGTCGAGTTCTGCAGCCATCGTCGCCCATGAGTGACGCGCCCAGTAGGTGGAGGCATCGGGATTGATGGGCTTGCGCTTCTTCACGCCGTTCCTGTACTTCTCGCCAGTGACCGGCCCCATCTTCTTCAACGCGTCGTTGAGGCGGTGGTTGTAGTCCCGGTAGTTCTGGTACCGGTCGAAGGGCGACAGGAGATGCTGCTCTCCCTGGTACTTGTCGATGATGGCCTGCGCCTCCGGCTCCACCTTTATATTATAAAGACGACCGGTCTTGGCTCTCCGGTACTCGATGCGCCCGTCGATGAGGCTGTCATGGGTGAGTGCGGCCAGATCTGCGATGTTGATGCCCACGAGATAGATGATGAGGAGGAACATGTCGCGGTACTCCTCCTCCTGGGGCGTCAGCCCGTCGAGATCCATGAAGGCACGCAGCTGCCCTACGGCCATGGAGCGCTTTCTGGTCTCCTCGCGCTGGATCTTGAACTTCCGGAACGGGTAGTTCTGTGTAATCTCCTCGTCGAGGGCGTAGTTGCATATCGCGCGGATGTTGCGCAGATGGATGGCACGCCCGTTGACGGATCCTCCCAGGAACACCTCGAACTCGCGCAGCCAGTTTGGGCGTATGCCCTCGATGCTCACCTTCTCGTCGAACTCCCGCACCTTCTTCATGGTAACCTCGTAGAGCTCGCGTGTGCGCCTGCCTGAGCGCGTGCCGAGGAATTGCTCAGCCACTTGGAGAAACGTCGTCTCAGGCGACAGGACAGGCTCCTCGGAGGTCAGGACCTGGCGCAGCTGTGCGGTGGTCAGCTTGTCAAAGCGCCCGCGCTCGCGGAGGTCCAGGACTGTGGACTGGATGCGGGTGAGGATGGCGGTAAGGACTGCAGCGCCTTTCCTGTTGGCCACGTTCCTCGTGGTGGGGTTCCACTGGTCGGCGGGTGTGGAGATGCCGGTGTCGAGGCGCAGCTCCTTGCCTGCGCCCGTGACGATTACCTTGACGGGGTACGTCCCGTCCTTCAGCGCCCGACGTGTGTCGAGCTTCAGATAACACTTTGCCATAGTTAGTTATTTTAGGCCGCTTCCCACACTCTTAATTTGCCGATATTTTGCCGATGCTTGCCGAAAATTAGCCGAAATATGTACCTTTTTGCCTCGAAAATGCACATATTTTACCATATTCGGAGGCTGCAAACGGCGGTTTCAGGCAACGAAAAAGGGCCCTCAAATCATCGTAACCGATTGATTTTCAGACCCTTTTACTTGGTCGGGATTACTGGACTCGAACCAGCGACCTCGCGCCCCCCAGAAGAGGGAAGGTATTTTTAGAGTATTGGAAATCAGCGGGTTATAAGCTATTGATTTTTGTTTGCCGATTATTTGCCGAGGCTACAGGGAGAACATCCTTGGCTTCGGCCGGACCTGTATGACGTTGAACAGCCGGTTCACGTCGTTGAGCTGCAGGGTGAAGTCGGTGTACTCCGGAGACGGGTTGAGGCTGTGACACGTGATGGTGCTGCCTGCCTCGTCCTGTGCGACGATCTGCTTCAGGCGTACGCAGTTGCCCCAGCATATCACCCAGAACGGCCACCTGGCGAAGTGGAGGCGAGGTGCCCAGTCGTCGCGGTCGAGCTCGCGCACCAGCACCACGTCACCTGCCTGGAACCCGTCACGGGTGCCGTCGTCCATGGAGTCTCCCTCGACGCGGAAGGCGAAGTATTTCCCGTGGTGGATGCCGTCTACGGGGAAGCTGGCGCGCTCATACCCCTGCAGCTGCAGCAGCTCACCGTACTCGTCGGCGGGGCTTCCCAGCGCTGCGTAGGGAACCACGGGCACGTCGATGCGCATGCCGGAGGATGTCTGGACGAAGCGGACACCGTGGGTGTTCTCGCTCGTCTCCTGCGTCTCAGCCGTCTCGATGGAGGCGACGGTCGAGTTCAGCATGTCTCCGTGACCGGTGAGGACCCAGTCTCTGTTGAGCTCAGGGAAAGTGCCGAGTATGCTCTGCAACTTGGCGGCGGAAGGGGAATACCTGAGGCTGTTCATGTAGCCGTTCGAGAGGCCGCAAGCCGTCTCGAATTTCTTTTGTCCTATGCCTTTATATCTCATAAATTGCATAAGTCTTTGTTTTACAGTCTGTTCCATAATCACACTATTTTTATACCGTCTAAATAAGCAATCCATTAGATATTTTATCGGTAAAAAGTTTGGTAGTTACCGATAATTTATCTACCTTTGCCGCCGTGTTAAGTAATTAAGTTACTAAACACACGGAGAGAACCGCCGGACTATTTCAACCCAGCTGCCATAATTACCAATGCAAATATACGGCGGTTTTTCTCATTTTCCAAATTGTTAAGTAAGTAAGTTTAACCAATTAAGAAGAATTAAGAAATGGAGAAACAAGACAAGGTGACGAGAGAGGACCTTCGGGTCATGGAGATGGGCGACAGCAAGACGTTCCATCTGAACGACGCCTTCGCGCTGGACTCGGCAGCCGTGACTGCCGTGCAGGTGGGGAGGCAGGAGAACTGCCGCTACAGATGTAGCCGGAACTACGCTGACAACACCATAACGATAACGAAGGAGTCGCTATGATGACGTGCGAACGACCTCAGGTGCAGCTCGACGGGCTGTACAACCAAACCGAGTGCAGCCGCATACTCGGAGTGGACCGCCACACCGTCAGGAACTACGAGAAGCAGGGCTTTCTGAAGTTCCGAGTCCGGAGGGCAGGACGGTGCAAGGTGACGACAGGGCGTGAGATCATGCGGTGCTGGGGAGGAACCATCTAAAAACGAAAAGCAATGAAAGAGAAAGTGACATTGAAGGAGCAGCTCATATACGGAGCTCTCTACCTGGCAGCGATGCTGCTGGCGTGTGGAATTGCAGAGTGTATCAACCAAATGTAATTACTAATCAACTTAAGAGAACTATGGATCTGAAAGTAACATTCAAACTCGACACGACGGATGCTTTCCGTGAATGTGTCATGGCCATCGCGGCAGTCGTGGAGCTGGCTGCGAAGCGTGAAGGACGGCTGCAGGAGACCGAGGCAGTGAAGCCAGCCGAGGTGCCTGCAGAACCCGTAAAAGTCAAAAAGGAAGAGGAAGTTCCTGCAGAGGCACCCGCCACTGAGACTGCAGCGGAGCCCGCCAAGGCCCCGAGCGTGCTCGACGTGCGTACGGCCATGGACCTTTGCCGCAAGCGCATCGAGGGCAGCGACTATGCCGAGAACACGAGCGGCGATGGCTACAAGAAGTACCACAAGAAGCTGACGCAGGAGTTCAAGAACATCGCTGCCCTTCTCGGAAGCGACAAGCCAAGCACGCTGGCTGAGGAAGCGCGCGCATCATTCATCGAGCAGGTGGGCCAGCTCGACATCCTCGAGGACGGCACCATCGGCAAGCCATTACCCTTCTGATTATGCCAGGACAACATGCACTACTATCACCGAGCTCGGCACACAGGTGGCTGAACTGCACGGTAGCCCCGAGGCTGGAGGCAGCGGAGGAAGAGAAGAGCTCGTCGTTCGCCGACGAGGGAACGCTGGCACATGCCATCTGCGCCATGAAGCTGAAGCTATGGCTGAAGCAGCCTACCGACGACGAGGAAATCGAGGTGGCGCAATACGCCAAGTATCACACCGGAGAGATGGACGACTACACCGACGCATACGTCGGCATCGTGCTGGAGAAGTATGCCCAGGCAAGGCAGAAGACGAAGGATGCGAAGCTGCTTGTCGAGACACGACTGGACTTCACCGAGTACATACCCGAGTCGTTTGGCACAGGTGACGCCGTGATCATCGCCGACGGACGCATGGAGGTGATCGATTTTAAGTACGGAAAGGGTGTGCGCGTAGACGCCCATGAGAACCCGCAGATGATGATCTACGCCATCGGAGCCTACGACAAGTTCTCCTTCGACTACAAGATCGAGGAGGTGCGCATGACGATCGTTCAGCCCCGCATCGACAATATAAGTGAATACGAGCTGCACATCACCGACCTCCTGGAGTGGGCGTCGCTCACGCTGAGGCCGAAAGCCGAGATGGCGTACAAGGGTGCGGGAGAGCAGAAGCCAGGAGACTGGTGCCAGTTCTGCAAGGTGAAGGCCCGCTGCAGGGCGCTCACGCAACTCGCGAAGGGAGCCTCCGAATGGCACGCCGACCCGCACCTCATAACGAAAGAGGAGATGGAAGGCCTTCTTCCGCAGCTGCCCGCCATCAAGTCGTGGCTCTCAGGAGTCGAGGAGTTCGCGCTGGAACAGGCACTCGGCGGCACTTCGTTCCGTGGCTACAAAGTGGTCGAAGGACGCAGCATCCGGAAGATAGCAGAGCCGGAAGTCGTGGCGTGCATCCTCAACAACGAGGGTTACAGCGACGAAGCCATCATGAAGCCAGAGGAACTGAAGGGCATCAGCGACCTCGAGAAGGTCGTGGGCAAGAAGAAGTTCAACGAGCTGTGCGGCCTGTACATCACGAAGCCTCAGGGCAAGCCGACGCTCGTACCGGAGAGTGACAAACGGCCCGCATTCAACGCGGCGGCCGACGATTTCAAGGACATCTAACCAAAAACCCCGCAACATGACAGAAGCAGAAATTAAGAACACGTCCGTCCGCACGCAATACTGGATGAACCGCATCAAGAGAAGCGAGGACGTACTGCAGAAGCTCACGAGCTTGGAGGAAGCCGTGGCTTACATCAACAGAGGAAGGAAGCCAGACAAGCAGATGTCACCTCTTGACATCCAGTGCCTGAAGCACGCTATCGAGGTCAGCCCCATCCGCTGTCCTCTCACAGAGTCAACATTCAAGTAACTAACAAGCAATCGACGCAATGAACAAAAACGAAATCGAAGTAGAGCTCATCGCCCTCACACAGAAGGCGAAGAGTGAGAAGCTCAGCCTGATAGAACGCCTCAGGGAGCTAAAAGCCGAGGTGGCGAAACAGAACGCGAGCCTGCAGACATCACTGGACCAGCTTGCAGAAATCCGCGAGAATGCCATCAAGGACATCAAGGGAAGCATCGGCCAGATCGTAGCACAGCAGCAGGAACGCCACCGCCAAAGCATCGACACACTCAACGAGTCGCTGGCAAGGCTGAGAGCCGATTACGACGCCGTGGAGAACCGATACCTCGCCCGAAAGAGAGAACTGCTGCAGGAGATGATCCAGGCAGAGAAAGACGAGCAAACAATTAAACCCATTATCTAAAATTCAAAAAATTATGATTACACCGAAAGTAAATGACACGAAAGTGGTGTTCGGTCCCTGCAGACTGAGTTACACCCATGTATTCAACAAGTATGCGCCCGAAGGAACGGATGAGAAGGGCAAGTACATGACGAACGTCCTCATCCCGAAGAGCGAGAAGGCCACCGTGAAGGCTCTGCAGCAGGCCATTGAGTCCGCCAAGAAGGCTGCCATCACAGGCCGATGGGGAGGCAAGGAACCCAAGAAGCTCGACCTGCCCCTGCGCGAC
>OCTX012146641.1_pt1 | contig 16912 bp, 17 predicted proteins | sample 1539691 | NCBI WGS metagenome assembly OCTX01 (sample SAMN02144231, study PRJEB22623) | gut metagenome | biome: sheep rumen | host: Ovis aries | place: New Zealand | reverse complement strand
AGAGTGCTAATTTCCGTGAACAGACTATGAACAAGAATTGCATATAATTGTGAACAGTCAAAATATTATAACTAATTAATAATGAAAACACCTAAGCTTAAAGCTTCGAAAGATGTAATAAAGAATGCTTTCCATGATCATTCTGCATTATAAGTTTTAAATATTTGTACCAATCATTCCGATTCCAGGTTTTTCCGGGAATTATGATACCTGCGGATTCAGTCCATGCTTTTGGGCAAAATGAGATTCAGTACAAGTGCGGTTATGAAAATGACCGCAACCACATTCTGGGAAAAGATGCTTTGGATCGCAACCGGAAAGTGGCTCCAGATATCTGCCTCGGTAGAGGCTGTAAAGCCGATCGCCACGGACAGGGAAATCGCTGTGATCAGCTTGTTGCGCGTGGTAAACCCGGCTTCTGCAATCATTTCCACGCCGGAAACAAGTATCTGCCCTAACACCATTATCAAGATTCCACCTATCACCGGTTTTGGCACTGTACCAAAAAAACGACCGACAGGGGGGAAGAACCCGGCGATCATCATGATGATCGCTCCAGCTCGCGCTACATTGCGGTTTACTACCTCTGTCATGATGGTGAGCCCTATATTTTCTGAATAAGAGGTGACGGGTGTTCCTCCGAGGCAGCCGCTCAACACAGAACCAAAGCCATCGATAGTCAGAACGCCAGTTGTTTCCTTCGCAGTCAGTTCACGGCGCAGGGCACCTGCTGCCAATGCGGAGGCATCCCCCAGCGTTTCCGTCGCAGAGACCAGATAGATGATCGAGACGGAGATAATTGCATCAAACCGGAATACAGGATGATAAGGCAGAAGTTTCGGGAGTGCAAACCAGCCGTCCGCTGTCAGGCCGCTCAACTCTATTTTTCCGAACAATAAAGCCGTTACATACCCCGCTGTCAGCCCGACGAGGATAGACAGTTGCTTCTTTCCTCCTTTCATCAGCACCATCCACAACAGGCAGGCCAGCAGCGTCACCGCGCCAATGAAAATATTGTGAAGAGAGCCAAAATCCTCCGTATAGCCTCCCCCAAAGGAGCGTGCCGCAGTCCCAAGCAGAGAGAGTCCGATTCCGGTGACCACGACCGCTGAGACGACAGGCGACATTACATTACGCCAATAACGCACCGTCAGGCCAAGCAAGCCTTCAAAAAGCCCTCCGATCAATACGGTACCTGTAACCGCACCATAGCCATATTTTGCTGCGATTACCGAAAGTGGAACTACGAATGTGAAGCTAACGCCCATGAATACAGGCAAGCCGGAACCAAGTATGCCGATAGGTGTAACCTGAATAAAAGTTGCGATTCCAGCCGCGATCATCGCACTCTGGATGAGGTTGAAGATCTCGGCATCGGTCAGCGCCGGGCTTGCAGATGCCGCGATGATACCGATCGGGACCATATTCGTGACAAACATCGTGAGAATATGTTGAATAGAAAACGGAAGAACCAGTCTCACCCCCGGGTTTCCCTCCAATGTATACAGCATATCCCTTTTCCCGGAGCTCTGTGCTTTATCTTGCTTCATTTTCTCTCATCCCCTTCACGATTCAAATGAGAATGCCAATTCAGGACCTCTTATCGTTCTGTATCTGCAGTCTCATGCATGCTCATTTTACTGCATCTGTCTATCAAAGAAGAATTGTACATGCCCAATAGCTTATTTAAGCCATCGGCAAAAGAAGCATGTCCCTCTTCGGTAAAATGGATTCCATCAAACGCGAGCCGAACTTGCCAGTCATCTGCATCGGCAAACATAATATTCAGATTTTCTGACATTTTTTTGTATAAAACGCCGAGATTCTTAGATTCTCGAATCAGCTCCTTATTTTGTACCCATTCTCCCCACTGCATCGAAGGCGGTGAGATCAGGAGTATTGCGGGAGTAACATCTCTGACTCCGATAAGGAATGAATTCATTCTCTCTGTGGTAATCGCAGCAGATGCCCCTTCCAACAAATCATTGCTTCCAAGCATTACGATTGTTAAATCAGGATTCTTTCTTCTGATCAGCTCTCTGTAGACAGCATTATTATCAGGAATAGCCAGGCCATTTATTCCACAGTTCATCACCGTATGGTTCCCCAGTCGATCCGTCCATCTCACATCTGCACAATATCTTGACCCATAAAAGGATCGCGGGTCATATCCCCAGGTGTTGGAGTCTCCGATACATAGAATTCTCATTCTCAGCTGCCTTTCCTGTTACTGCCCTAAACAATAAGGCATTACCTCAAACTGCATCTGCTGTGAGGCGATGCCTTATTCTGATTATAGGAATTCTACGATATCTTCAAGTGGCTTTCTCGGCCGAAGTGCCGGCTCCTCCGCTCGTTTCCCGATGGCAATTACCGAGAGGATTTCCTCTTCTTCAGAGATACACAATACAGACCTGATTTTGTCAGCATCTCTCAAGCCCATGATGAGCGTATCATATCCGGCGTCTTTTGCTGCCAAGATTAAATAAGCATCGTGCAAGCCAAGATCATAAGCGCCCCAGCCGTTTCCAACTTCGTTATCAGGTTCTCCTTTTGTAAAACCGGCGATGTCACGGACATACGTAGAAACAATTAAACCGGCATTGGCCACCTTCTGCTGATTGATTGGGTGCAGAGCAAGTCGAATTTGTTCAAGTTTTTCAGGGCTTTCAACCGCATACCATCTTGTTGTCTGGCTGTTCTTCCAAGATGGTGCCATCTGCGCGGTACGAAAGATTCCTACAAGTTCCTCGTGACTCGGTGCAGAGGAATACTTCCTCACGCTTCTGCGTTCAGTAAAAACTGTCTGAAGATCCATTGATAATGCCTCCCTTGTGGTTGATATCTTAAAAGTCTTTTTGTAATCAGGCACTCGTTTATGATCTGTCTTTTCCATAAAGAAACGGTCTAGCTACTTTCTTATGAAAAAACGCAATCAGCGGTCCCATGAAGAAAGCTGTTATGATTGTCCCGATATTGATCTCTCCAAAGACATTGATCCGGCCGATTTTGCAGAGCAATGCTCCGGAACAGACACAAATAAGATCACAGATTATTCTGCAATACTGGAATTGAATTCGACTCTGTTTTTCTGACCAAATCAGGGATACAGCATCATAGGTAGATACGCCAAGTTCAGCTGTAAAATAGAATGCTGAGGCAAGGCACATAATGACAATTGCAATCAAAAGAAAAACAAATCTTCCTGCGATACCGATCTCCGGAAACAGAATACGGCACATTGCCTGCGAAAACTCTGCGATATATCCGAGAAGGAAGAGATTAATCAGCGTTGCCAGACCAATCTTACGCTTATCAAATATCAGCGAAAAGATAAGAAGCATCAGGTTGACAATCACATAAAGTGTCCCAAAACGAATCGGTATCACCGCATCCAGTCCGCTCATAAAAGACTGGAAGGGATCTACTCCCAATGAGGCATGTTTGAACATCCCTACGCTGATACCGCAGAATATTACGCCCAGCGCACTCATCAGAATCCGTTTTACTTGTTCTGTATTCTTCATTCGATATATATGTCCTCAGCAGCGCACTTCAATAACAGGACTACTCTGCTTCATCCTGATCCTTCTCCAAAAAATCATCAACCGCATCTTTTAGGGCTATCTTGACAGGCGATAGCAGATCATTCTTCAAGCTCTCCAACTCTTCCTTGCCGAGAGCTTCTGTTGCTTTTCTGTACAGCCATCTGGATATTCTTTTGTCCATATCAGTTCCTCAATCTCAAATCATTTTCCTGCATGCCGCCTCATATATTCGATCCAATCCAAAGAGTCCTGATTCTCACGAATATTCGTAATATGATAGTTCCAAACAGTCCTCATTTGAACGATAGGTCTATTGATCTCTTTTCGTCATTGCTCTATACCGAGGTATGCCAGAAATGACGTAACGGTTTTCCCGTATTCCTCAGGCTCTGTCAGCACAGAGGCCGCATGCGCCGCTCCTGGGATCAAATGCAGTTCACTATAGCCTTTGGTCTCTTTCTGCATTCTTTCGCTGTGCTCGGGCGGAATGAAAGAATCTTCTGCTCCGTGAATAAACAGAATTGGGACCTCATTTTCAGCAAGGCTGTCTATCGGACGCATCATTTGATAGGAGTACCCGTACCGTATTCTGGCACAAATCGAGGAAAGAGAAACCACTGCTTCGGGCAGATGCATGCTTCTCATGCCGCTCTTCAGGACATCTGAAATGTTACTAAAGCCGCAGTCTGCAACAACGAAGTCGATCTGCGGTTTGTCTTCCAGACAGGCGATTGAGGTCGCAGCTCCAAGCGATTCACCATGAATTCCGAATACCTTTGGGTGGTATCGGTCTATGCAGTCGCGGATCAGAACGGCCAGGTCTTTTCTTTCCCGTACGGAATAAGTACAGAATGTTGGTTCATTCTCTCCATGGCCTCGCAGGTCATAAACGACCACATTGAATCCAAGATCCAGATACATTTTTGTATATTTCAGAGATCCAAAACGATTATCGGTATAGCCGTGTGAGAGCAGGATCAGTGTATCTGAAGGAGTGGGATTCCTGATCAGCTCCACATTCAGAACATATCCATCGTAGCTTGTAACCTGATAATCCGTTTTTTCCAGCGGATCATACCAGGACAGATCATAATGCTCCTCCTGCCATTTTCTTGCTTCAGGAAGCGTTTGCCTTCTGATACGCATGGAGGCAGAGGCGAAAAAGAATCCTGCAGCAATTGCCATGACAGCTAAGAGAACCAGCAACACAGCTACTGTGTACATAGTATTCTTCCTTTTTATCATTTTGGGCAGCTCCCTGAAATCATTCAGCGCATCTTTCTTTGGAGAATTATAACATGTAATTTCTCTGGTGAAAAGGACCGCTTTTTGAGAATTGCTTAAATCGGAGAGCAAACATAACAATTACGGCCCCTGGTCGTTTTCCTGCACACTCTCTGTAAGAAGCACAGCGGTCGGAAAATGTCAAGTCTTGTTTTTATTCCTGCTCTCCTGTATACTCCCGATTTGTGCGCTGTTCAAAATCAGGCAGTGTAATAAAAGGAAACAATAATACTGGAGGAACAATCATGTTTGCAGTGATTGACAAGAGGACAAATACTGTTCTGCGTACCTGCAACAGCAAGGAAACCGCTATTATTGCCGTTCAGCTTGAAAAAGACAAACTACCGTCTAATGAGCGCCCGCAGATCACCGCTGTCGTACTCGACGACGGTGGATATGAAGATATCATGTTTTAAAAGAAAGGCCCATCAATGAACAAGAAAGAAATCAGTGAACTTCGTCGTAGGTTCCGCCCTGATAAAGCAAATATTGGAAAAATCTACGGTTGCTATGTCAACAGCAGTAAAGAAGTGATCTCCTATATCGACGAATCTGTTTCTCTGATGCCCCAGGAAGAAGCACAGCAGTATCTGAACTTTCTGAAGAAGGCACTCTCTGGTACTCCCGGAAAGAATCTTACGGATATTGTTTTTACAACAGAACAGGTCATGGACAGTGAAGAGCACCGCCTTTTGATGTCTCTCCGGGAGAACAAGGCAGACGCGCGTCAGGTCTTCTTCCAAAAGGTTATAGAGAATCTGGATATGGGTGACAGCAACTATCTTATTCTCTGTGCCAATGATGCTTACGATGTTCCCTATCATAAACACGATGACTTTGACCGTTCCGCGCAGGAGTACGACATTGGAAATGAAGATCAGGTATATCGCTGCTTCATCTGTGCCATATGCCCTGTCAAGGACGGTAAACTGGAACTCGGTTACTATTCCGGAGAGAATGAGTTTCATAACTGTCTCGCAAAGCAGATTGTCTCTGCTCCGGAGCTGGGCTTTCTTTTCCCTGCTTTTGATAACCGTGCAACAAACATCTACAACGCATTGTATTACACCAGAAAGCCCGAAGAAGCTCATTATGAATTCATCGAAGGAATCTTTAAAACAGATCTCGCCATGTCCCCTGCTGAAGTCCGTGAGGCATTTGAAGCTGTTCTCTCCGATTCTGTCCCCTGTACAATGGAAACGATGCGTGGACTGCAGGATCGATTAATCGCAATGATAGATGCCCATGAAGAGACCAAAGACGAAGAACCGCTTACTGTCTCGTCAGGGGATCTTAGCAGAATTCTGGAAGAATGCGGCGTATCCGAAGAACAGATTACTGCATTCAAGAACGCATTTGAAGAAAGATTTGGGAACTCCATGCTGAACCCTGAGATCATCGTCGAAACCAGGAAATTTGAAGTTAAAACCGGAGATGTTACCATTTCTGTCAGTCCGGACCAGAGTTTTCTTTTAGAGTCCCGCGAAGTAGACGGGAAAAAATATATCATGATCCCTGCCGACAGCGGAGCGGAGCTGAATGGTTTCTCTGTGACAGTATAATATTGCCTGTTCTGTTAATAGTGGGAAACAAAGATCCTGTTCGTGATCTTTGCCTCCCGCTGACTCTTATTTGTGAGTATTAAGCTAAGATTCCGGTGCCTAGGGGCGAAAATCATTCATAAGTTATGAGACGCCGGATAAGAGAACGGCTGTTAACCCCGTTTCTTTTCCAGTGTTTTGAGGTTAAAATGGACCAAAAAATCAAAGACTTCACATCCGGACCGATTCTCGGACCGCTTCTCGCCTTTTCCATGCCAATCCTGCTGGCACTGTTTCTTCAGGCACTCTATGGGGCAGTGGATCTGCTGATTGTCGGGAAGTACGCCTTTGCACAGGACGTTTCCGGCGTTGCAGTAGGTTCTCAGATGATGGCTACCATAACGAATCTTGTCAGTTCTTTTGCGATGGGAACGACGATACTGCTTGGTCAGAATATCGGAGCAGGAAATCGTCAGGCTGGCGGGCGAATCATCGGTACCAGCATCATTATGTTCCTTATCGTCGGTTCCCTTCTTACAGTCCTGACTCCTCTTCTGTCCAGAACTCTGGCCGGTCTGATGAACGCTCCTGCAGAGGCATTTGACAAAACCCGTCGTTATATTGCAATCTGTGGACTTGGTTCTATCATGATTGTGGCATATAACGTTCTCGGAAGTATCATGAGAGGCCTGGGCGATTCAAAAACACCTCTCATGACCGTTGCCATTGCCAGTGTATTCAATATCTTCGGAGACTTATTTCTTGTAGCCGGTCTTCACATGGGAGCTGCCGGCGCAGCGATCGCTACGGTCGCTTCACAGGCCTTAAGTGTTTTAATCTCATTCGCTGTTCTACGGCATAGATCTCTGCCTTTTGATTTTTCAAGGAAAGATCTTTGTATTGATTCACTGATTACGCAGAAGATCATACGATTTGGTACGCCTATTGCACTGCAGGATCTCCTGGTTGGCTTATCTTTCCTGGTAATCCTCGCAATCGTCAATACGCTCGGCCTTATCGCTTCAGCCGGAATTGGCGTCGCTGAAAAGGTTTGCGGCTTCATCATGCTGATTCCGTCTGCTTTTATGCAGGCTATGAGTGCTTATGTCGCTCAGAATCACGGTGCAGGAAGAAACGAACGTGCGGAACAGGGGCTGAAGATTGCAATTCTGGTCTCCACTGCATTCGGTCTGGTCATGTTCTACCTTTCCTTTTTCCATGGTGAGTTGCTGTGCAGCATTTTTGCACGCGACAATGACGTAATCGCAGCAGGTTATGATTATCTGAAGGCATATGGAATTGACTGCCTCCTGACCTGCTTCCTGTTCTGCTTCATCGGCTTCTTCAACGGACTTGGAGAAACGAAATTTGTTATGATTCAGGGGATCGCAGCTGCCTTCCTGATTCGAATTCCAGTGGCATGGTGGATGAGCAGGACAACCGGCAGACTGTTTTATATCGGGCTGGGGATCCCCTGTGCGACGGTTGTCCAGATCCTGGCCTGCTTTCTCTTCTACCGCAGAGTCAAAAAAAGCAAAAGTAATGATTGCTCTGCCAACCAGCCGGATTATGAAACAAGAAAGTGCTCTCACAAGCTATGGTGACGACCTGGTCGTATTTGCAGCTGCTTTCTGATTGATGCGCCGTAGCTGACAGCATAGTCCAAATGGAGAAACGAGAAAGTCAAAGCTTCGGCAGAAAAGGAAAAGGGCCGCCTCGTCGGTCCTTTCACTTTATTCCATGTTTTTCGTCTGCCAACAGAATCCTCTCCTATTCCTTCACCCGGGAACATATTTCTGTCTTCATCTCTGGCACGTAATCAGTCCTCAGCTTATCAGCACAGGATAATCTTCCTTTCCCGGGATATATCTGATCTTTACCCAGTCCCCAACATTCAGAAAGCAGTCAGAGTTCGCCAGACATGCGTTGACCGTTCTTCCGTCTTGTGCCTGGAATCGGACATAAACATCATAGTATTCGTTGGGTAAGCCATCCGAATCTATTGTTTCATGCTCTTCCATACGTGTTACAACCGCATCTGCTTCTATTCCTGTCATCCTGACTCTGAAGATTTTGAAATATGTCCAAAGGAAACTGAGAAGGACAAATGCAATGATAATCCAAGAAAAATCATAGTTACGCATTCGCGGAACCCCCTTCATCTGTTACTGTAGTCTTAGTTTAACATTTGAACGATCACAGTATACTCACATATCCAATACCATATGATTTGTTCACCACATTGATGAAACGCCGGAGCTTAGAATCCTTCATTCCTTGCTCCGGCGTTTTGATATGTCTTCGATTACCTTTCCCAAAGGTATACAGGAATTGTAGTGTACAGATTATGGCAGACAACCTTAAGCTCATTTTTCCCTTTCGGCTGTAAAACTGTCACTGTGCATTTCATGCCGTCATCACTGGATTCCAGGGAAACCGCGTCCTGATTGCTGAACGACCACTCAACAGGATAATTCAGGCCCTCAGGTTCTAAATCAGCATAAATCTCAACAGGCTTGTCCCCGACATATAATGTGATACCGTCAGCATTCAGTTCCCGCCCATACGCATACAGCCTGATAGCCGTCAGTTCAGGGGCAGGAGCAGGAGTTGGGGAGCTTGAGACGACAGGAGCTGCCGTTGGTTCTGAGGCTGGTTTTTCTTTAACGTTTCGAGGAGAGGATAACAACATCACCAGCACTCCGATGATTACAGCTGCGGCAAGCAGAATCGCGCCGATCTTTGCAGGTTTTAAGAGTTGATTGGTATCTTTGCGATCCATAAGGAAGTCCTCCCGAATGAGATGTGTAAGGGTATCATATCACAGCGAATTTCAACTCTCAATCCTCATAATTCCTTAAAATTCTATTAAGGAGTAAAACATGATGCGGCTGAGCCACCAATAGATGAGAATTCATTCTCCCATAGCTGTTTTCCTCAAGTCGGCAAGCATCACATAGGTATCTCGTAAATTGGGAACTCGGAACATTTCCGCATCAGAAGCGGGAAAACAGATTCGTTTCGCAACTCAAACATGGAAGCTCCTGTTTCTATCGCGTTTCTGTATAAGGTTATTTCTTCAGCGGCATTTCAATGGACAAGTCACTTACCGCAAATGAAGCACAGGGGTGAATATAACCATCCAGTTTATCTTGAGCCCTTCTTCCGTCCGTATCCTCAGGGATAAAAACGTCTCCGGAGAGCAGCCGGCTTCGACACCACCCGCAAATACCTCCGCGACACCGATTGGGGCCTGCAACACCTGCGCGTTCCAATGCAACAAGAATATTTTCATTTGCGTTGCAGGGAATATCGAACAGCTTGTCACACATCTTGATTTTAAGATTGAAGACCTTATCTTTCGCTTCAATGGGATATCCGGGATAGTTCCACGGCTGACTGATATTATCATAGAGTTCTTTCCGATAATATTTCTTGATCAGCCCCAGTTTTTCCGCTTCGCCGTCGAGGAACTTATACATCCCCTGTGAGCCTGCGGCAAAGACGCTGTATACGCCCTCCCCTGCATATTTCCGGATCAGATCAGCAGTAATAAAACCATGCTCGCAGCCTTCTGCATCCTCTTCGCTGAGGACATTGATCAGCTTCACCTTATCCGTACGGCTCATCATCTCATTGAACTCATCCTGGAAGAGGATGTCCTCTTTGGTCCTGCTGCCGTATAGGATGATCATTTCAAAATCTTCATCCCCGTCTGCTATGGCATTGGCCATGGCAAAAATCGGTGTAATTCCGCTGCCTCCGGCAATGGCAATCACTTTTTTTGCATCACGCAGCGGCTCGTAGAAGAATGTCCCCTGCGGTCCTGATGTCTCAACCTGATCACCGATCTTCCAGTTTTCATGAATAAACGCGCTGAGAAATGCATCCTGTTCAACACGCTTTACCGTGAGCTGGATCTTTCCTTCCAGCGTCATCGCAGGACCGCAGGATAGTGTCACAGGTCTCGCGATCAGCTTGCCGTCTATGAGCTGCCTGATAACAACAAACTGTCCGGCCCGAAAAAATGCAGGGTTCCGGTCATCCGTTCGGCGAAGCGTATAGGTCCTCACATCTCCCTTGCCGCGTACTTTGATGTCTTCGATCGTGAAGAACTGACTGTTCGGATGTCTGGCGGCTGCGTTCTGGTTGGAGGCATAGGTTTCAACCAAAGCTGTGACGGGCGTACTCTCAATGATCTTTTCACGCTGTACCTTCATGTTCTTAAAGCGCAGCATATCAAGCAGCCCGATGGGGCTCATTTTGACGTTGGCCATTTACTTTCCCTCCTTCGCGTCCTGTTCCATTTCCTCCAGCAGGAGCATGGCCATATCGTTGCCGTTCAGATAAGTCTGATTAAATCCATCGCTTCGGGCACCGGCAGCTCCACAAGTCTTAAATCCGTGGATAGGCTGCTCTTTTCTGAGTGTCAAAAGCCTTGAAACCATCGTATCCCACTCGTTGACTTCATAGCCATAGACCGTTCCCTGTGGTGTGCCGAGGAAGTTGCAAAATGTCCACGGCGATGCCATCTCAATCTCTTCGATGCAGTCATGAATGATGATTCCGGTATCCTTTTCAAAGTTTTCCAGTACCTTTTGGAAGAGTTCTGTCTTTTTCCTTGCATATTCGCGCTGTGATACTGTCCCCCAGACATCCTCTGTATAGGTAATCGTAAAGGTCATTGCTGTCGTTCCTACGGGGCTGGCTTCGGGATTGGCGACGTTATAGATGACCACAACGCTGTGTGTATTCAGCTCCATGCTCTTGGACCAGGCAAAGTTCTTCCCATTGTCCAGTTCACCCGGCATGAATATCGTATAGTCCTTAATTCCCAGTTCTTCCACGCTTTTATTCAGGCCGACATAAGCCTCAAAGAAGCGCACTCCGTGCTTCTGTGCATTGAGGCGTTTGATCTCTCTGTCCGGGACCTTGATTCTCTTATCCAGAAGTTTCGTGTAAGCATCCTGAGGATTCATGTTCGCGATGACATAGTTGGTCTCGACAAAACCAGCGTCTGTTTCAACACCGATGATCCTGCCGTTATCATCCGAAACAACTTTGTTTGCCCTGGTATTCAGCCATACCTCCGCACCCAGTTCATACAATCTGCGAATCCCGGCCATTGTCAGTTCATGAGAAGTTCTTTTGCAAAATGCGGGATGGTATTTGATATACATCAGCAGCATCCAGGCCTGATGGACGAAGCTCATTCTCTCATAATCCGCTCCGATATATGTCCAGTAGACATCAAGAATATCAATAGCGTCTTCCGGCATCCCAATCTTCCGAAGAACCTTATTGAATGGGTATTCTGCCATTCTGAGGAAGTTCGGATACTTCTTCATGAACAGTCCTTCATCGACATACGTAAATCCGTTCTTATCCACACCGTCCAGCATGTGTTCATTGAAATAGTCGTATGCTGCGCTGCATTCCTCCGCCAGTTCAATGAAGGTACGCATGGGTTTCTCACACCCGGGTACCGCGTCAGACATTGCCTTGATAAACTCTTCTACACCGCACGGCAGTCGGAGATCAAAATGCTTGCCGCTGCGGGTTGTACCGATACAGCGATATAGCTCAGGCACTAGACACCAGTTAATGTCAAGCTTATATTTCTCCATGAGAAGCTTTCCCGTCATGGCCCAGTTACCCGGATAGCCGAGAGAACAGAACTCGTGAAGCGAGGCATCGAACTCAAAACGTCCACGCACAAAGCTTGTCGCACACCCACCGGGCATATTATGCTGTTCCAAAAGGAGTATCTTCTTACCGGCTGTTGCAAGGCTGAGAGCCGCAGATAAGCCGCCGGTTCCGGAGCCTATCACGACAGCGTCAAATTTGCTCATAAACCATTCCACCTTTCTGATATTATTTTGTATTTGGTCGAAACCTATTGTACAACTTTGCCAAATAACCTGCAATAATTTGCTTGTAAAAAGTGGAAAATTACTGTATAATTGGTATGTGGTTCTGATTAGACCAGAGGTGAATATCGTGAAATATGAGAAAATCTACGCACCGACAGTTGCAGAAATATTCGAGTCAAGAATGCAGCATTCCATACTCTCTGGAGAACTGCAGATTGGCGAACGCCTTCCAACGGAAAGAGTCCTCGCCGAGGAGATGGGCATCAGCAAAAGCGCCGTTCATCTCGGCATGAGCAACCTGGCAAAGAGCGGTTTTATCCGTGTTGACCCACGACAAGGCACCTATGTCGCAAATTGGGAAGAATCCGGGAATCTGAACACGCTGATCGCTTTGCTGAAAACGAATGTACTGAAGCTGGATCCACAGGACATCCGCTCTTTGATTCAGATGAGAGAAGCTCTTGAGAGTGAAGCGATGAAAAAATTTGTCCTCAAATGTAGTACCGCTGACATTCTTCAGCTCAGGTCTCTTGCACACGATCTTCGCAATAGTGTTCATCTGGTTCCTCCTGTAAAACCGGAAGACCAGGCAGAACTGGCCTTCCGGTTTTCACATTATATCTTTCTGCATTCAGGAAACATGTTTTCTACTCTCGTATTGAACTCCTTCAAGCCATTCACGCTTCGGCTATGGGAAGAATGGATTCGTTCTATCGGAGCAGATCTTGCCTCCGATTATCTTGAGCAGACGGCGCTGGCCCTGAAAAACATGGATGCAGATAAGGCAATCGCTATCGTTCACCAGTATAATGAAGATCTTCTAACCCGGCTGGAAAAGTCTGAACAACTGCTGTCTCCCGCCGGGGCTGCACAATAACGGGAAGATGTCTGCAGCGATACAAGGATGGGAAATGAAACCTCAGGAGGGCCGTAAATGGTTTTTACTGGCTTTGCGGTTTGCATATCGATCCGCATTCTATCTTTCATCAGGGAGGTGATACTGTGAAGATCCGTGCAGACAAATCTGATGTCAAACATATCAAAATTGCTGCCAAAGACGTGAAATACGGAAGCACTCAGTTATTCTCGAGTTCTCATGCCCTTTCCCCCACTGTCACATTTCGTCTGAAGCTGACACCGGAGCTTGAGACGATTGCTGAAAAAGTTGATAAGTCTGCTGATGGGACTCAGGAGTATGTCTTCTTCGTCGGCATAAACAATTACACCAAATCAAAAACAGACAACTGTCTCACGCTGGTCGTCTATCAGGAAGATGGAGATGAATCAGTTTATTACATTGAGCTTAAAGACAGTGCTAAAGAAGCTCTGTATGAGCGTCTGGACGATCAGTGCCGTAAGAAGCTCGGCAAATCCTGCGACAAGCTCTTGAAAGAAGCACGAAAAAGGATTGATGAGTAAGAAGAGCTACAATCCTTTTATTCCGTTCCGTTCAGATGGCTAAGCAGATCATGAGCGGGTTCGCCTCCGAAAACGCCATAAACATCTCCGTATCTGTTTTCGTAAACATGATCCGCAGTGACATCAACATCTTTTCCCGGCTTTCGACTTGTTGTAAAATGAAAAGTGAAAAAAGAAAACGAAGCGAGATTTACTCCCGCTTCGCTTCTTTATAGAAAGAGGAACAAAATGAAAAAGATGAAAGCTGTTGCTTGCAACTATAGTATATTTGAGAGATGTTTCAAGAGTTAGATTAATTTTATTTCATAATTGTTAATTTGCTGTCTTATACTTCAATTATTTTTATTTTTTCTCTCTCTTTTCATGCTCCCGATTTCATGAGAAATTACAATCAACTCATAAAGAGTGCGACGCCCCTATGACCGCACACCAACCGCCGGTACGGCAAGGTGGTAAAGGCTGAACGATGAGTTTGTATCGCTCATCGTGACGATGGGCGTTTTTCTTTTGCTTCGTTATGAGATTATTCTCATTTATTGGAAACCAGGCGTAATGAGGAGTGCTGTTATACTGCCGTATTGCCTTTTTCATCTTCTTTCGCTATAATGTGCTTCATCCTACAAACAGATATGAGGCGATCCCTATTCCATCCATGCAAATTGTATTTGGCCAGATATTGATTATTCTGCTCTATGTTCTGATCGGTTATTTTGCGGGAAAAGGCGGTCTGATCAACCCAGATCAGAGGAAATACCTTACCCGAATCTGTACTGACCTCATCATGCCCTTCACCGTTCTTTCCGCTGTTAACCAGGACATAACTCCTCAGCAAATGGTTCATCTCGGTCTGATTTTGATTCTTTTGCTGATCATGTCTACTATATTCTTCTCTGTCAGTCTTCCTTTGATCGTCTTTATAGGTACCCGTTTTCTTTGATCGTTCAGTCCTGTGTCTTTCAGGTTTCCCGGTCTGTATATTATACTGAGAGCATCTGCTCTTCCGTCGGAGGTATTTGAACTTCTGAAGAAAGACCAACGCTGCATTGCAGCAGGAGTTCAAGCGGATGAGAATGTGACTTCAGATTTGGAACGCTTTCTTATTGGATTCGCCAGGTTGTGGGCCATTGTTGATCCTTCAACCCCTCTTGATTCCGGTAATTAGTGCCGCAATGGATGAATGCAGGAAAGAAGATTTGTAAAGGAGTGAAACCGTCAATGAAAAACACATTGCTTTGTCTTGGTCTGGCTGTAGTGTCAGCCGGCTTACTTGCATTGAAACCCGCCGATACATCTGTAAAAGCCGCGGATGCGCATAATCAGCCCGATTCTAAATCCTATTCCCTGGTAAAAGTTTATAATAATCCGGACTGGACCTTAATTCCGGAACTTTCCGCTGATAGCATTCTATGGGAACCTGACTGCGGAATACACGCCTTTGCTCAATTCTGTTATGATGACAGCAACTTATACGTTCATCTACGCGCCGTCGAAAAAGAGATTCGAGCTGTATTCACGGCTCCTCTTTCCCCTGTTTATCAGGACAGCTGTCTTGAGTTTTTCTTCATGCCTGACGGCGGAGACCGATACTTTAACTTTGAAATCAACCCGAATGGCTGCCTCTATATAGAATGCGGCCACGACAGGAGCGACAGATTTATTCTCTATCGCAGTGATATGCAGGAGAGATTTAACATTCGCACGGAGAGGACCGAGAATGGCTGGGAAGTATATTATCAAATTCCTCTGGATTTCATACGTTTATTCTATCCTGATTATGTGTTTAGCGGTATTTTGAAAGCAAATGTTTATAAATGCGGTGATCAGACCGCAAAACCGCATTATCTGAGTTGGAACCCTGTTCATTCCGCGAAGCCCGACTTTCACCGGCCGGAAGATTTCGGAACAATGGTTTTTACACAATAACTGACAGCATTCATAATGCGCTTATCGGCTCTCTGTTTAAGGGCAGCTCCTCAGACAGGTCTTTTCTCCAAGGTATTATTCTCTCTTTTTATGTTTGCAATCCCCAATCAGCGGCGTGGCAGATTCTATCCATGAATGCCTTGAAATCCTGCGGCTGTACCTTTAGAACCTTCCTGTCAAAAGTTAGCAGACCGTTGGTTTCATCCTCAACGTCGGACACCTGAGTATAGATCGCTCCCGAGAGCCCCTCTTTCGCCAGCTGATACACTTCCTCGTATAAGGCCAAAAGATTGTTGACAAATTCCACTTGATCTTTGTGTTTTTTATAGCCATAAGTTTTCTTCAGATTAAAGCTGTGCTCAGGAATTTTATAGGAATAGCCGCCAAATTCAGAAAGCAGCTGCGGCCTGTCAGCTTTACGAAGGCATAGCTTCCTGAAGTAGATATGAAGACTCTCCACATCACTCTTCTTCTGATGGAACCATCCCGATGTACTGTCTATGAATCTGCTGTCATCCAGAGCTTTTAAGCGCTCATATGCCTCATCCGCGCAGAACTGCCCCCATCCTTCATTGAAAATCGTCCATAGGCAGATAGATGGATGATTGGAAAGCAGTCGTACCGTATCTTCCATAGCCTGAAGGAAAATCTTTCTGCTTTCAGGATCTCTGTTCAATTGTATATCCGAGAGATCTGTTACTCCGATTGTCGGGAGCACCGTATCTCTCAGATAATGATACTCGCCATTGTTTACCATATCCTGGAACACGATCATTCCAAGCCTGTCACAGTCATAGTAAAACTGCTCCGGCTCTATTTTTATATGTTTTCTCAGCGTATTATATCCCAGGGACTTCATCGTCAGGATATCCTTCTCATAGCCCTCCGGTCCTGCAGGAGTATACAGGCCGTCGCTCCAGTATCCCTGATCCAGCAGTCCGTTAAAGAAATATGCATGCCCATTCAGGCAAAGTCTTTTTACCCCGTTCTCATTTTGGATGGACAATGTCCTCAGTGCAAAGTAAGACTGGATATGGTCCTCTCCACACCGGATCTCAAAATAATAAAGATGGGGATTCTCAGGGGTCCACAGCTTGGGATCGGCTACATCCATACGGGCTCTTCCCTCTTTCAGCGGTATCCGTTTCCCTTCAAACAGAACATGGCCGTCTGTTCCACCAGTGATTGTGACTTCCGCATAGTCCTTCCCGGGCGATATCGAGATTCCCTGAATACGCTGTTCCGGAACCGGTTCAAGCCAAACTGTCTGCCAGATTCCCGAAACCGGAGTATACCACATTCCGCCCCGCTTCTTTGTCTGCTT
>OCTX012263980.1_pt1 | contig 16919 bp, 28 predicted proteins | sample 1539691 | NCBI WGS metagenome assembly OCTX01 (sample SAMN02144231, study PRJEB22623) | gut metagenome | biome: sheep rumen | host: Ovis aries | place: New Zealand | reverse complement strand
GTGTGCCACCAAAAGCTACGGTTACTACTGCTTGTTCGGTCGGTTTCGCTCATAGGCATCTTCTGTACTCGCAGAGTGCGGTTATTGACTCCGTAGCTGTTGATACCGTCTTGATAGTAGCAATAGTAGCCTTTCTTCTTGAACGCCTTCGCCACTTCAATTGCGTCCGTCAAGTGGTGATATTCCTTAGAGCCGAGGTAGCCAATCATGTGTTCGGTGCAAGGAATATCTGTCCAGTCGCTGTTTTTCAGTCCCTTGAGGATTTGTTGCGTAATCGCATCCAGTTCGGCTTGTTGAGCGGCGTTCTGCTTGGCGATGAGGTCGGTTGGATTGTTCTGTGGGATATCAATCATGGTTAACTCCTTGTGGTTGGTTGGTATAGGGTATATAGGGGTCGGACGGAAGCCCGTACCCCCTACGACAGTTAGAACTTGATCGCGACGAGGTTTTCAAACGGAATTGCTACCGAATACAGTCTTTCTTCGCCGATAATTGTTTTGATAGTATCCACGTAGCCACGCTGGTAGTGACGGTCATACTTGTTACCAATGCGGTCGGTGTAATATCCGACGATGTCGTCTGGCTTATAACCGCTTGACGACATTTGATAGTATAGGTGGTTGATGGTAACCACGATGAAGCCGTCCTTAACCGATACAGTGTCCAGGAAGTCGCTAGGCTTGAGCTTCTTGTCATAATCGGCGAGAGCTTCGGCGAATTTTCGTGCTTCATCCTCGTCGCCAGTATTGGGATAACGAGTTAGATACACGCACAACGACGCGGAACTGTTCACGCCGGTGTACACTATTTCTGCTACGCCGGTCGTCTTGGCCGCCTTGAGCATGGCGTTAATTGTCTTCTTGTCCATGAGATAACTCCTTTGTTGGTTGGTATAGGGCGTATAGGGGTCGGACGGAAGCCCGTACCCCGATGGGCATTACCCTAGTCGCGAGTACACGTCAGCCATCTCCTTGGCGGACGACGCGTAGCGGTACACCGCTCCCTGGATGTCGAGGGCGGTCTTCGTCTTGTCGAAGTCCTCGGACCCCTTCTTGAGAAGCTTGCTCTTGTTGTTGAGGTAGTTCCGGTAGGAAATGCGGTACTTGAGAGTGTCGCCCTTCCACGAGATCTCCAGTAGGATTTTCTCGACCCCCATCTTGTTCTTGTGCGACTGGATGTCGTAGTTCTTGATGTAGCTACCGCCACGGGCGGAAAGCCCGCACGATACGGCGGAAGCCTGGAATACTTCTGTTCTGCTGATGTCCATGCTATGTTATCTCCCTGAGATGCGTTTCTTGCTCGGTTTGACGATACGGTTCTTTGCCATGTGTTTTGCTCCTTAGAAATGAATTGTAAACTTGCTCTCGCCTACGTGGGGGTAGACTTTAATCTTGATGAACTGCTTGCGGTTGCCGCAAATGCTGGCAGCCATCTCTATAATCTTGGACTTGCTCTTCTTTTCCTTGCCGTCAAGGTCTTCGTAGAGGTTGTAGACGTGGTCCTCGCTCGTCGGCACTCCACGCACGGTCTTGGTAGTCACGACGTGGATTAGGTCGCGCTTGTAGCGTTGCAGAGCCAGGAAGCCGTTCGCGAGCTCGCGGACCTTGTCCGGACGGGTGCAGCGGATTGGCTCGTCTTTGAGGTAGTTCGGAATGTTCATAGAATCTCCTTGTGTAGATTGGATGGCGTCGGTCCGGAAGCCCGTCCCGTCGGAGCTGGTCAGCAACAGTCCACGCTCGTCCAGGTCCTTCTTGTGTGCTCGCATGGCTCGTACGGCGTCCCTGTGCTTGTCCTTGTCGTAGTAGTCTGACCAGTGCTCCTTGATGTACTTGTCGTTCTTGGCCTTGGCTTCCGGGTTGACTATCAAAAGAATTAATTTCTTTGAGACTCCGTACTCGGTCGCCAGCTGCCTAGCCGATACGCCGCCGGCTTTGTACCGGTGCTCGATCTCGGCTTTCTGTGCGTCGGTCAGCTTCCGCCGCCGGTCGTGCTGGGCTGGAATTATTTTCTTTTCAAACTTGTAGGGCATGTAGAACTCTCCTACAGCAATATAAGAAATTTCTGTGCTGTTGTCAATAGGAAAAATTAAAATTAAAAGGGGGTGAGTCGCCCCACCCCCTAACCAACGGAGTTAAGCTAAAAAAGGGCGGACGGAAGCCCGAGCCGGCTCGGGCCTTATCGGCGACGATCGAGTTCGTCAGCGACCTTCCAATAGGCTTCCAAGAACTCCGCCTTGCTCACGTTGCCCAACGGAATATCCTTTGGTGTGCATCGGTCGCTTTCGTAATTATCGGCAATTATTACATCGTCTGGGTTCGCCTTGACATATTCAATGTATTCTTGCCGTTTCTTTTTGCTCACTCCGCTATACACGTAGGTAAGCAAAGTAAATTTAATGACCTTGGAACCGCTAGAGACCGACACGAAACCATAACTATGCACAGAATAGTCGGGTACATCTATAAATTTTTTCATGCGTCTTTCGCCGTCGCGGTCGCCGAAAAAGGTAGAGTTACCCATGCGATGTATAACCTTGCTGAACAGTGCCGGCGAGCTAGTCGCGTACTTCTGAGCAAGCTTGTCAGCTTCGCTCACTTGGGCAAGCTCCAGATCAACGGTGTCCACCTCTACCACATTGATATAGGATTGGTTGCTAAGGAACCGCGCGTTTGCCGTTACGTGGGCAGTCGCCTTTTCAATTGCAGCGGTTGCGAACTCTTGGGGTACAAGCCACGTGTCCGAGTACACCTTCTCGGTATCGTGTTCATCGTAGAACGGTACATGGGTGAACTTTGACCGGTAGTCCGGATACTTGTCGCCGGCGTCCGAGACAGCCTTGTTCATAATACCAGTTACAACGCTGTACACCTCGTCGAACATATCGGCACGAAAGCCGGTTCTCGCGTCCACCATAATCTTGATAAGCTTGATCGATTCCATTTTAACTCCTTTGTGGCTTGGTTTCTTTGTATAGGGGAAATAAGAGCCGGACGGAAGCCCGTCCAGCCGTCGGCAGTACTAGAACGAGAAATCGTATCTGCGAGCGTATCTGCGAACACGGTTTGGACCGTGGGCAACCAGTATGATGACAGTTCCCTTTAGTACTCTAGGAAGTGTCTCGTGGACGGCTTCCGCTATGATACTGTTGGACTTGGCACGACCCACGGTAATCTTGCCAAGATTATCCCAGCAATGCTTCTTGCGGTTCCACTTGTGGAGGAACGTGTCTACCCACGCATTATCCCCGTCTGGGTCGCACTTGTCTCTGACCGCACAAAGTCGGTTTGCGATGGCATGGACTGCGGCTGCACGCTTCGGAGTGAGCGTGGTAGGTTCGTTCTTGTAATAGTCTTTCATGTTTAACTCCTTTGCTTGGTTGGTTGTTTCTTGTATAGGGGAAATAAAGGGAGGACGGAGACCCGTACGACGACAGTCAGAATCCCAGCGTAACCCACTTCCCCATCTTCCCCACGACCGCTTTGAGCTTCGGCGTTCCGTTGGGAATATTAAATTTACTCAATGAGTAGGAACCACCGCAATTGTCGTCCACATCAATCATGGCGTCGCCGTCGCCAATTTTGACCAGTTCGCCCAACGCCTCATAGAGTTCGAACACGGTCATGGTCGTCCGTTCGTAATTCTCGCGACGAGCCTTGATTTCCTCGTCGCTGAGCTTGTCAATGTCCATATTTAACTCCTTTGTGGCTTGGTTTCTTTGTATAGGGGAAATAAAGGGCGGACGGAAGCCCGCCCCAGTCCAGCCGGTATTGCTATACCAGCTCCAGCTCATGAGCCCTAGAATATCGCCTTATGGTGGATATAGGTCGCCATGCGTTCAAACACGTCCGACGAGGGATCAATGTTGATACGCGTAGGCTCGCTGGGGTCGTACACGTCCGCATGGTCATCGGGGTAGACTTCGTGATTTTTGAGCTGGGCAAGATACGTGCCTTTGTTGCCGTTGTCATCGGACAAGAAAACTTTGACAACGGACTTGTCGCCCTTATAATTAAATTCAACGTGGTCGGCTGTCCACCAGCCATCGTCTACAAATTGTACTTCTTGTTTCTGCATGATTACTCCTTATTATTGGTATATGAAAGCTAATCGGTCGTTACCCTAGCGAAAAGGGCTTCGTCGTCCATGAGTGCTTTGTACAAGTTCTTGTACATACGGCAACCCATGCCGATTAGGAACTTGTCAAAGCGGACGATGTGTTCACAGCGTATTGTGCTTCCCCATCTAGAGGGTGCCGTAACCGCCCTAAGCGTGTTGCAGATGTTGATGTTGCCCTTGCACGAACGCATTTGACGGAGGATTTCAGCCAGTTCGGGGTGGTTCGCCGAGGGCTTGTGGTACAAAATCCAGGTTTCGTCGCCGTGGATACTGCAATGCTCAATAACTGGACTCTTAGAGTTGATGTACACGTTACGGTAGCACAAAGATACTCCGCCAGGGTTAAGCGAACCTACCCCAATAGAATAGAGGGGGAAGCCGTTTTCGTCTGTAACGTTGTCACTGCAAATCTGTCTCATGTTTAACTCCTTGTCGTTGGTATAGGAAAAATAAAAATAAATCGGAAGCCCGAACGGCTGGAGGGAGTGAAAACTCTCCGCACCGGAAAGAAATACTGCCCGTGAGGGCAGCTTTCTTAGGCGACCGCGACTATCGGATAGTCCTTGGACGTGGAGTCAAAGAAAATATCCAGGGTCAAGCGGAACATTATACCGCCAGCCTTGACAACTACGCGGTTTCTGTCTTTGTAACAGAAACGGAACTGGTCGCCCTTCTTGAACTCCCAGCCGTTGGTACATTTGAAGTCCTCCCTCGCCTCCAGCACGTCCATAGGGGTGAGGTTCTCTATGTAGCGGTTCAGACGCTGCATACGCTCGCAAGCCAGCAACCACGGTGCTTCGTACCGGAGCGGCGGCATGTTCCGCTTCGCGAGCTGGTTGCGAAGCCAGTCCGCCGCCTTGACGTTGTGCTGGTTGAAGCCTGTCGTGGAGTCCAGCGACTTGACCCACACGCCGTCGCTGTGGTTCTTGACCATCAGCTCGATCAAGAACGGACGGTCGTCGATCTTCCTAATGCACTTGAGGAACGCTCCGCACTGCCCGACGAATTCAGCCCTGTCGGTACGCTTGATATCCTCTATGTATTCTTTGTAGACGTCCTTAGCGGTTCGCCAGTTGTATTGGTTGCTCCAGCCCATATCTTAACTCCTTTGTTAGTCGGTTGGTTTCTTTGTATAGGAAAGATAAAGGGCGGACGGAAGCCCGCCCCATTCCAGCCAGTCTAGGCGAGCTCGCCTACCGCGCTATCGTCAATAGACACGTCGTACAGCTTGTATTCCTCCGTGCACCCTATGCGAGTACAGTAGAACTTGATTTTGGATCCAAACACTCTATACTTGTCATTCGGCTGTTCTTTGTGGCGAGTCCAATATTCAAAAATAATCATCGGAACTCCGTCCTTGTTCAGACCGTGTGTCGGTGCTCTAAACGGAACGTCTACGGTACATTCGCCATAAATATTTTTGGCTGCTTGATGTACGGCTGTTGTCAGTCGGTCTAAAGAAACCGAAATAGGGGCATTATCGCCTGGATTTACCCCTAGTTTGTGTAATTCGTCTAATATTCCCATATTACTCAAGCTCCGTTTCGTTGATGTCAAATTCAGCCCAGGTACCGCTCTCGTCAATGTCGATAGAAAATCCGTTTTCGGATTTCAGTTGCTCAACGAGGTCGTCTAAACTATTCGCGTCGCTAGAGCACTCGCAATAGTTCTCTTTCAAAATAGTTTTCCCGTCATCGGCGAGCACGTCGTGGGTCTTCAGGTAGTCAGTAACTTTTTCTGTCAATACCTTACGAGCCTTTTCGATTGTTTTACGGACGATCGGCGTGTCCAGTCCGTCGTCGCCGTGGCGGTCGCTCCAGCGGCAAGTGATTACAAAAACTTTTTCATTGGTCTGCATGATTTGCTCCTTGAATGAGGTTGGTATAAAAGGGATAAAGGGCGAGCGGAAGCCCGCCCCAAAGTCCGACGGTTAGTCTGGCTTGCACTCCAATAGACCGCCGTCGTAGATGCGTGCGTGCTCCGTCTTCTTCTTGTCAAGCGTGAGCACCGGAGCGGCTTTCGGGTCTATCTTGACGTAGCACTGCATGATGTACTGGCCGCTCTTCTCGTCGTAGATACCGTGCGGGTAGCACTTCGTGTGACGGATAGAGTCAATCGGGTACGTGACCCACTTGCCGTCCTTTTCCACCTTTTTGGCGTCAAGGGCGACGATGGTGACGTACTTCGGAGTACGGGCGGTAACACGCCAAAATGTACGCTCGAAACCGTCGGGGAACACGGTCGTCGTGACGAACACGTCGCCCTTCATGATTTCATTGGCGGTAAACGGAATGTGGTCGGGGATAATTCTTTCAGCCATAGCTTAACTCCTTTGTTTAGGCTTTCGTTTTTCGTATAGCATAGATAAAGACCGTCCGGAAGCCCGTCCCGCCGTGGGAAGTACTCCGAGCGGTTCTGCCGTAAAAGAGCGGAGGAACACGTCCTCCAGGCTCTTCACGTCCTCTATACTACTTATCGTCTGCTGTTAGGAAATTGTAAAGCGACGGCGTCAATTTGCACAAAAGCCAGCTGTCTGTGTTGAACTTGTACTTCTCGGCGACTTTCTGAACGAATAGGGCGTTCGCTTCCGAATAGCTCTTCGGCTCTGACTTCATCTCGGGGAACAGCGACGCCGTAGCTGTCGCCTCGTACTTCGGCGGATAGACGCCGTACGCACCAGCTTGGGCAACCTCCACGTCAAAGTTACAGCGGATACGGAACCCCCACGTTATGGGCATATTGTCGCCCAGCTCCAGCGAGAACGCCTTGAGGTCGTTCCGCTTCCCCTCCATGTACTGAAGAGTCATATAATCGGCGGCGGTTCGGTACGAAATCTTTACCGTCTTAGCTTGCTTGTCAAGCTCAATAAAATCTCTGACGGCGTTCGGCATTGTTGGGTGTGGCATGATTAACTCCTTTTGTTTGATTGGTTAGGCATTACATAAATTAATAAAAAACGGAAGCCCAGTCAAGGGCTGGGAGTGAAAATTCTCCTCTTTTTTATAAAAATTGAAAAGGGGGAGGGCGACCCCTCCCCCAGCGGAGTTAAGCAAAATTATCCGACGATATCTTTCAGCAATTTCCAGCCGTTGTCGCCACTTCCGTTGATTGGAGCGTCAAGGTAGAAGCCGATTAAGCCCTTGACGGCTGGCACGACGTTAGTTCCAACGAACTTTACGGCGTCAATGAGCTTAGGGTCGTCGTACCCCTTGACTCCGTATACGTCCGCACTACCGAGCGGTACGTACGAGCCCTCGTCGCACACGTCGTCCAGCTTCACGTCCGACGGCTCGATGCCGCACGTGTGGGCGATAGAGGCGAGCTTTGCTGGCGTGAACTGGTCAAGCTGGGGTACAAGCTCCAGCAAGATGAGGAAGTGACCAGGTTCGGCGTTCGGGTCTACGTTATGGTAGAAATCAACCACCTTAACGGCGACCTTGCAGTTGATGGTACGACCGTCAATCTCGGGCTGGATGACTTCCTTGCTCTCAAGGGTGTGGTAGTCCTCGTCCATCCGGACATCGACGAAGTTGTTTTCAAGCTCTTCAAGCGGCTTGTTGCTTTCAATTCCGAACAGTTTCATGATTAACTCCTTATCGTTGTTTCGTATAGTAGGGATAAAGGACGGGCGGAAGCCCGTACGAGGCGAGGCAGTTAGACACATATTACGGCGGACCCAGTTGCCCATAGAAACTCATATTCACCACAATCACTTGTCGTATATGCCGATATATGGACATCAACTATATTGATACAGCCGTTATTGGTGCGAATATATTGCCATAAGCTTCCGCTGGTTCTATAATGTATTACATAGCGATTATTGTCATAACCATAATACGTTATGGTATACATACGTTCGCCGTGACGAGTACGTGTTTTGTTTTTATCATTAATCGCTATCCGATTATCCCACAATGAATTGTTTGAGCTAGATTTTGTATAAAAATTAATTGATAGCTCAATATCATCTAACGAGTCAAAATGTTGGATACTCTCTGTTTTTTCAGTCGATACAATTGGTGTAGTAATTGATACTTTCTTAACTATGGTATCTTTTACGGTGTCTTTTACATACACCGGGCGATGAATTGTATCAATAACCGGCAATAGTAGTGTATCAGCGGTCAAAATTGAAATCGTATCGTAGATTGGCACTTTAATTGAATGTTTAATCGTGTCTAACACAGTATCTTGAATAGTAACATGAACCGTATCATATGTATCTACCAAAAACGTATCGCGAATTACAACGACACTATCAACAACTGTAGTTATTGTGGTTGAGTTATCATTATGCTGAGATTGGTCAATATTATATGTTGTAGAATTGTGCTGGGAGTGGTCATCATGATAAGAATTATCTACAGAGCGGTCTAAATCGTCATCAAAATATCCAGCGTTGGTTACTGGGTCGTTACCGCAAGCGGATAGCATAGCGACGGCGAGTCCGAAAATAAATAGTTTTTTCATTGGTTTAACTCCTTATGGTTGGTTTGGTAAAATAAAACCGCTGGGCTGGGGAATTCCCAGCGGTAAGTGGTTTAGACCTAGAGTGCTCCTCTGACTCCTTTCGTTGGTGCGTCAAGGTCTATATAGTGGGTATTGATGATATACTCCAGCTCAAGGTTCGGAACGTCGTCGAACTCGTCACGTATCTTCTTAGCAAGCTTAGTGAGGAACGTCTTCACGTAGTCAGTCGCCCTCAAGTAGTCGTTAGGGCAGTACTTACTGGACGTGTAGTGACCGACGACCTCCATGCCATGCATATACGCGTCAAAGTTGCTCATAAAGAAGCGAGGAGGAAGCGAACTGCTGTCGGGTGCATAGACCGAGTTTTCAAACACGAAGATGCTGTCCTTAGAGCGTGGGTCGCTCATGGGGCAACGTTCGTGCAGACGGTCGCAAAAGTCGCTCCAGCGGACGGCGTATTCGCCCTTGAGCCAGCCAGGACCCATAGCGTATAAGCCAGTAATGTTGAGGCGGTATTCAACGTAAGCTATCTTTCTCATATCTTAACTCCTTATCGTTTGTTTCGTATAGCACAGATAACCCCCATCCGGAAGCCCGTGCGGATCCAGGGAGTAGTCCTGGGGCGATCGCCCACCAAATGCAAAAGGGGAGGGGTTCTCACCCCTCCCCCAACGTTAGGGAGTTAAGCTAAATGCTCACGTCCTTGAATAGCTTGGAGTAGCTTTTCCAGGACTTGTCGAACTTCTTTTGCGTGATGTTTTCCCACGAGAGAAATCTGTCATCGGTCTGTATCGTAACCACGGGGGTCTTGTTGCCCTCAACCGATATTGACTGGGTACGTCCGTCATATTTGATTTCAATCTGCTTGAATTCGCCACAATCGTACATTGCGACGCTCTGAACTAGTCCGACGCCCTCAAGGGATACTGACGGATACAGAGTCTTTTCGGTGCAAGAAGATGTTTGGTTTACAGTTACCGTTCCTTTGTCGGTCTGTACGCTCTGACCGAAGCCCAACGCGGTCAGTACGAGCAAAATAGAAATGATTTTTTTCATTTTAATCCCTCCGAGGATTATCTTAGGTTAGGGACGGACTAGAGCCGTCCGCACGTTGTTTATAATGTTGTCCAAAGCGGGCGCAAATTTAATAAATTATCTACGGCTTGTCAACTTCTTTTGACGCCTAGACAACTTATATCTGTACGTTTCAAACTTAAACAAGTCCTCGTCGTGCTTTAAGCACTGAAAAGAATATTGCTTGAGTTCGGAGTGGAATACCGGAAAATTGCACCTGGCACAGAATCGGCTGTTCGCCTTTCGCGGATAGTGACCAAATTCCGATTTATAATTTTCCTTGAGCTCTTTCAGCTCTTGTTCGTCATAGTTTGGCATAAAAACTCCTTATAAAAGAGGGGGAGGTTTACGCCCTCCCCCGTGAGGGCGGTCTAGACCGCTTTACATCCATGTCTCGTTGTTAGCTTTCATCAGCTCGCCGAGGGTCTTCTTGAGAGGTTCAACGAAGCTGTCGCGTTCTACGTGGCTATAGCCGATGGTCACGACCTGGCCGTTGGGGCAACGCACCTTGATGGGGAACTTCATCTCCGAGAGCTCCTTGATGGACACAGAGCCGAGCTCAAAGCCGTATCCGAGCGAGCAAGCGGCGAACACGACCATGTTCTCGTCAATGTGCTGGTCGTCTTTATGTTCGGCGTCGGTAAAGAACGAGTCGTCCTCAAGGACGTACCACGTGCACGCGGCACCGCCAAAGTAGCGAGCGATGACTTTCTTGTCTTCCCTCGGCTGTCCATCGGTCTTGCCGTAGGGCGTCTTAGCGAGGGCGTTGATGATTGCTTTAGTGATTAGTTTCATGGTTTAACTCCTTATCGTTGTTTCGTATAGCTTGTATAAGGGAGGGACGGAAGCCCGTCCCATCCCTGGGAGTTATCATGCGTAAGGGCTTGGATGGAACTCTAATACGAGGTGGTCTTCCTTGCCGTTCCCTGAGTCCACTTGTCGGATGTACAAGTACTCGCTATCGCCATAGGCGAGCCGTCTGTACACCTCCTCGGCGGTAATCTTGTAATAGGGCGAAACGCCATCGCCTGACGTATCGTTCCCACAAGAAATTAAGCACTTCATGAGCTTGTAACAGCACGCTATCGGTTTGCCGTCTCGTATCCACTGAAGAGCGTCACCCATGCGGATTTGTGGCTCGTCATGGAATCGGTCTTTATCGGCATGCTTGTATAGCTCGATCCGCGTATCGGTGACGAGCAAAAAACTTTCGCCATCCTTTAGGTCTGACCACTTGGGCGGTTCGGTCACAAGCTTGGAAAAATCCCACAGATAGGACTGAATAGCGGACTCGCCGCCATCCTCGCGACCGCTGTCCCAAATTTCTTTTACATTGCCGTATTCAAAAAACGGACGCACCGAGCGATGAACTAAAATCTTTTCGCCCTTGAGTAAGCGTTCGCGGATTTGTTTCAATTGGTCTAGCAATCCCATAGAAACCTCACTGAGAAAAATTTAAAGAAGAGGGGGAGGAAAATCCTCCCCCTCACGAGGGAGTTAAGCAAAACTTATTCCAAGTCGCTCGCTGAGTAATTGACGAATACGAGAGCCGTTTCTCGGTTGTCGCCAATCACTTCAAACTCGTATTCAAAATAATTTCTGCTCACGAGCCGTTTCTTTGCGTCACCCGTGGAAATTCGCGATGTACCCGCACCTTTCCAAGAAAATCCATAGCGGTAACCGCACGGCTTTCCGTCATTAATCCACTTGATGACTACATCAATAGGCGGTTTGCGGTTGTCCTGTTCCTTGACGGCACGCTTAGTGTAGAGATCGATACGCGGTCCGGTCTTGTCCGCGCTGAGCTTGACGTTGTCGCGGACGCGTACGATGTACTCGCCAGGCTTCGCGTCCTCGTACGGCACGTAATCGGTCGCGATACGGCTCACGTCCCAAAGGCGTTCAATGCCGTCCTGGATAGTGGCACCGTCCGCCCATCCAAGCTCAAGCTTGACGCCCTTGAGCACGACCTTATAGTCTTGGAAGAGGGCGACTCGGACTCCGCTAGCGATTTGGCTGCGTATTGCCTTGAGCTCTTCATATGTCGGAGCGGTCTGCTTTGGCGGTTCCTCGGGGATAGGGGGGTTGCCACCAGGGACGTGAATAGGGGGAGTAGTCACCTTGAGCTTACGCAAGCCCAATGCACTTTTGGCACAAGCCTTAATAGCGGGTTTGGTTTCAGTCTTCTTAATCATTGTCTTAACTCCTTATTGTTGTTTCGTATAGGGTAGATAGAGCCGATACGGAAGCCCGTCCGGAACTGGGGAGTGGTTAGGCAAGCTTTGGGGGATAAAGGGCGGTTCCCATCGCTGAGAACCGCCCACGAGGGGAGTTAAGCAAACCTAAGAGAGAGCATTAATTTCCTCTTCTGTAGGGTCACGCCACAAGCGTTTAGCCCAATTAACCATAGCTACATCTAGCTCGTTCGTTCCGACAACTAGTTCCCACTTCTTGACGGCTTTTTCTTGCTCTTCAGTAGCTTTAGTCAAGCCGTCACGCCACCTTGCACCGCTGAATTGATAGTCCTCGGGAGCCGTTGAGAAGTTGTTTGCACCCTCTATATAGTACGTGTTAGTATCGGTTGTCTTGTCATAGACAAGATAAAATCCGTAAGCGGAGCACGTCAAGAGTTTTACAAAATCCGAAACGGACGTGATTTTTGCTTTTGAGGGAGTGAGCAAATTTTCGGCTGTAGACTTTACGGCTTTATAGTACCGCTTGTAAAATTCTTTTTCGGATACTTTCAGACCGCCAGGGACTTGACAAATACAACGTTTTTCCCACGGCACGCCCAAGACGTTAGTATTAAAGTAAGTGCTATGCCACCCATAGACGTTATACTCGTATTTGGAACTGAAAATATTATGAGCCTTATCTGTAATAGCACGAGCCCAACGGAACCACTCGGCATGGAGGTCTGCAATAATCTTTTGCCACTTTCTTTTAGCCATGAAACAGTTGAGCTCGTCTTTGAGGGCGGCTTCAGCGGCGTCATGCTTTGCGTTACTCTCTCGTTGCTCTTTAGCCCTTTGGCGGAGCAAGTCGAACGCCACATCCGCCACGGCCTGAGTGATGGGTACTTCGTCTACCTCGTGGTGGTCATGGGCGACAAGCCAGACGGTTTCCCACGTATCGCGGACGCTGATGGTGCGGACCGCACCCTGGAACGCCCCGTTAGTGTGGGAGGTACGATAGACTTTGCCGTCACTATGCACGCCCCAAACCGATTCGGGGTTGCGGTTACAGTGGTCTCCGTGGTAAACCATGACGTTGCCCTCGGAGTCTATAGCTACTTCTTTCCAACTATAGACGTCATGCGGGAAACACTCCACGCGGCAGCCGTTACGGAACGTATCACCAAATACGTCCTTGCAATGTTTGGCGAATGCCTTAAATTCACTAGTATTCATATCTTAACTCCTTTCGTTTTCGTATAGCTTAGATAACCCTCGATCGGAAGCCCGGACGCCCGTAGGGAGTGCTTAATCCCCGGAAGCCCTTGAAAAACCCCCTAAAAGGGGGTTCTGAGGGGTGGTTTTGCTAGACCGATTGAATGTCCAGGCTTTTGCCGATTGGGCTCTGAACGAGCTCTCTGATGGAGCAATTCAGCTTAATTTTGGCGTTATTGCCCAACGTATAGAGCAAGTAGTCAGAAAGTTGCTTTGTGGTCAGTTCGGTGCCCTTATTTTGGAGCTCAAGTTCCTCGTCACAAAGTTTTTTGATACTCTCAATAGCACTAACGAGGTCTTCACCGCTCACGTGCTGAGGTTGTCTATACAGAACCTCCCTATCAAAATCTTTGTGGCAAATAATAACGTTCCTTGGGGCAAATACCCTCATAATAGATTCGTCATCCTCCGTATATTCACAGAAAAAGGCAATTACCCTGGGCTTGTCAAAGAGAGGGTGAGCAAATAAAAATTGGCACGCCTCCTCGTTTTCCTTTTTAAAATCTTCCTCGTCAAAGATTAATCCCTGTTCTACACAGATTCGCATAAATTCCGGCATTTCCATAGAAAACTCCTTATAGGTTAAAAGTGAGGGGAAAGACCGCCCACGAGGGCGACCCTCCCCAAAGTGGTTTTAGGCGACCAACGAGTCCAGCTCGTCTTTCCAGTCCGCCCAAACGCGTTCGGCTTCAGCGTTCATTTCGTCAACGAACTCTTGAGTCAGTTCAACCTCACGAGAGGTATCATCTACGTCACCGCTCTTCTTGTTGTACGGCATATTGACGAAGTCGAAGTCAGTTTCGGTCACCTCATTGCGACCTTGGTATCCGATTTTGGCACAGATACGCCACGTGCCGTCCGCCATAGGGGTATTCGGTTCGGCTTGTTCAAAGCCGTCAGACCATCCGACAACGAGCACGAGGCTCGTATTGTTGTCTGTACGTTCAAGCGTGTACGTGCAGCAACCGCATTGGCGGTCAGTGAGGAATTCAACGTTAGACTTGAGGGATTCAAGCGTGAGCTTTGTAATCATAGGGCTTAACTCCTTATTGATTGGGTTTAACTTGTTTCGTATAGCACAGATAACGGACGGATGGAAGCCCGCACCGCATGAGGGAGTGGTAAGGGCGTCGATCCGCCCAAAAGACGGCTCAGAACGAGTCTAGAGCCGTTTTCGGAGGGTCGTGGGTTAGTCGCTTACTTTTTCATGATTAAGCCGTTACATTCGCCCAGGAACTTGAACGGAGTAACGTCATGGGGAATTTCAGTCCAAGCGGAGTCGGTGATATAAACGCCATCTTGCACGTCACTTGCACAATTTTCGCCTTGACGTAATTCAGTCCCAGGGTCTTTAATCATGCAGAAAACTTCAGAGCAGTAGTCATAACCCAAGACAATTCCAAGCTTTTGAACGTCCTTGAACGCCTTTTCAAGAATTTTTGTAGCTTTCTTAGCCAAATCTTGAGGCACGAGAACACGTTCGGCATAGGACTGAACACGCTCTTCGCCATCAACTTGCAAGGAAGTGAAAAATTTTGCGTCCTCAATGTTCTTAAATCCATGCTTGAGTTGGTCTATTCCAACGTCCGCGTCGCAAGAGCACCACGAGAGAGGACTATACGGAGCAACGCCACCGAGCGAAAATCCGTTGCTTTCGCACGGATAAGTCCCTGGTTCAATCTTGAACTCTCTAGCACTAGTGTCGCCGTCAGTGCCATAGAGAACCACGTACAGCTCTATTTCGGTATCGGACAAAGAGCGGTCGTTAATGCAGACGTGTTCGCGATATCCGTTGACTTTGTTTACAGATACCGCACAAAGCCCATGGTCGCTAGTTGTCGGTACGGGGTTCATGTAGCGTCCATCGCTAGACTTGACAAAGAAGTCGCTGATACGCTTCATGCCGTCTGTGGTTTCATAGACCACGTAATAAGCGTCCTTTTCAACGCGGAAGTGCATAGAGGGGAACTTAGCCGTGACAAACTTGTCGCCCTTTTTGTAGTATACGTCTGTGTTGCCGTTCATCTTGTTGATGGCGGAAAAGTCAATAATTGTAGGTCTCATGGTCTTAACTCCTTATTAGAGGTTGATTGTTGTTTCGTATAGCTTGGATAAGGGCTGAGCGGAAGCCCGCCCTGGGTTGGGGAGTATACTAGGATACTCGTTTCTTAGACGGCTTGTAAATGCGTGGTTTAGCCATGTTACTCCTTTATGACGAGGGTTAAATAGTCCATGCCGTCAATAGTCGCACAGACTTCTTTCTTGTCCGCCCTATTGTGAATGTCAATAGTGCAGCCGTTCGCGGTTTCAGTCATGCGTCTATGACCTTTAACGTCTGCTGAAAGAATTTCAGCAAGCTTTTCTTTAAATACAACACTATTCAAAACCTTTTCAACGGCTGAAAAAGTTTCGGCTCCTAAAGTCTTCGCACGTTTGCGGATATATGCACAGACTTTCTGCTGAGCACTTTCCCACGCCTCAAACGGCTTTTCAAAAAAGTTTGCGTCCAAGTCCTCAATAGGAGCGTCACCATAAGCGGACAAAAACTGAGTGTATTCAATGAGTTTCATTTTGAAACCTCCAAAGAAAAAAGAAATAAAAGGGAGGACGAGGGCGAAACCTCGTCACCCCCCAAGCCACAATTTAAAGAACGTCATCGCCCTCGTAATTGCCGATGTCATCATTGATAAATTCGGCAATAGGTTCAAGGCACTTGTCGTACGCGGCAAGCTCTTCGTCAGTCATGCCGAGCACGCTCTTGTCCTCGTACTTGAGGACGTTCACGATGTCTTGCAACCACTCGTCACAGTCGCGACCGTCCTCAATGAGCTTGAAGACCGCTTTGGACAAGTGCTCGTCGCCCTCGTAAGAGCACGATGGGTCTGAGTGGTAGAACGCTCCGCTCACTTCGGCGTGGAGCTCTACTTCCCCCACAACGCACGTACGCTTGTCCGCATTGAGGCGTGTAAAGAGCTTGTCAAGCATGGACTCAGCGACCGCGTTCGGCACGTTCTGAGCCACGCACAACTCGATGAGCGTGCGGTTCGGATTGACTACACAATAGGCACCGTCTTCGCTCACGTCAAAGAAGATGGGCGACCACGTTCTAGCTATTGTTGAGAATGACAATTGGACTTCGTTCATAAGCTTAACTCCTTTCGTTTTCGTATAGCATAGATAAGGACTGAGCGGAAGCCCGCACCGAGCCAGGGAGTGCGTGGGCGAACTCCGCCCTTTAAAACCCCCTAAAAGGGGGTTGAGAGCCGTATTTAAATTGTTTTCAGTATAGTGTTGCGGATTAGGCTTATTGCCTCCCAAACCGCCTCAGATTGGTCGGTCATGGGCTTGTCGCTCTCTATGAGCCGTTTGGTTCGCTGAGCTTTCGGATAAAGGCGGTTCGCGATATCCACGTTTGAAACGAGGAACACGGCACCGAAACAAGCGTCAGAAACCACGGAACGAGCTAAAGCACGCTCATGGTCGCCCCAAAGCTCAACGAGCTTGAAACGTTCGCCATGCACGTTTGAGACGAGAATACCAACGTTTAAATTTTTCACGTCAGTTTCAGCGGTTACGTTGTCGTGTTCGCCCTTAATGCACTTATTCAGCATTTCTAGGGCGTACGTTTTGACGGCACGCTCATAGATAGAGCGGAACTTCAAAGCGGAAATTTTTGTGCTTAATTCTTGGATATTCATTGCTAACTCCTTTCTGTTATAGCTGAAATAAAAATAAAACGGAAGCCCGTTCCGGAGTAGGGAGTGCTGGATCGAGCCAGGACAAAAGAAAATCCCCCTTTCGGGGGTG
>OCTX011637198.1_pt1 | contig 16920 bp, 15 predicted proteins | sample 1539691 | NCBI WGS metagenome assembly OCTX01 (sample SAMN02144231, study PRJEB22623) | gut metagenome | biome: sheep rumen | host: Ovis aries | place: New Zealand | reverse complement strand
CCTGCCATAACCACAAAACCAATTGTCTCCGGCAATAGACCCCATTCAAACACATGGTTAAGGCCGGTTAATATCAGTGCGGGCACACCAAAGGCAAACAGAGCCACGAAAAAGTACGTCCCGACGATGGTGATGAAAGGATGCACCAATCCAACAAGCAAAAATATCATTGCAACAGGTGCAGATACGACATTGCTGACTACCGTCATCACCTTCCCGTTCTTTCTCCCGCTCAACCAACTCGACAACGCCATCCATGCCGCAAATCCAGCCAGCACCAGAAGGTTCCACCACTGGAGTTTGTAGAGCATCCATGTGAACAGCCAGAACAGCAACCCACCAATCACAAGGATAGCGAATAGCAGCAGTCCTATTTTTGTTCTGTCAGATAGTTTTGACATAAACCCATACTTGTTTACTCACAGCCCCTTAAACCACGTCTCCATCTCCTTCGACCCTGCAATTGCTTTCATAACCGCAGGAGTCACCACGTCGGGATCACCTGCGATGGGTGTTACTAGTCCCTTCATCTCATCTCTTATAACTTCCCATTCTTGCCCTGCCCGTCTCGTCAATCTTATCATCTCTTTCTTAAAAATCTGCTTCGCTTTTGACTCAAAGCGCTTCATTAGCTCCAACTCATTCACAGTCGAGATAACATAGTCATCAGGTTTGCGCCCAGCCTTCAATGCTGTACTCAGGCATGTCTGAATCTGAGGTAGCCCGTCGTTCGGGTTCAGAGAAATCTTACATTCCAGCAATTCGCGACTGGTAAGAATATCATAGAAAGCATTAAAAAAGATACGATTCCCATGATCATCCAGAAACTGTTCCGACTTTTTGTGATTACAATTATGGCACAGCGGTATCAGGTTCGACAAGTGAGCAGCATACTCCGGATAAGAGTCTAATCCTCGCGGCACGTAGTGGTCCATTTCCTCACATTCATGCAGCCCACATATCGGGCAATAAAGCGTTTCTCCTCCATTCTGTGCTGTCAGGTCTTCCCAATGGGCATTAACGAAAGGGCGGTCATCCCCGTATAAGCCATAAGACTGTTCTCTATTATCTATTACGACCTTCTTCGCGGCCTCGTCCATTTCTGGCGTTATCTCCCACAAACGCGATAAGGTATGCAAAAGATCCTTCCCTGCAAGCTTGTCATACCCATTATAAGCAGTCGCCAGCAGAGCTCGATTAGTCGCAAAGAACTCCTTCTTGGGGCTACGCAGGTTTTTCCCTACTGCCACAAGATTATCTTCCACCTTGGTTATGGGCCTACTGAAATTATGCATCTTTCTCCTTCTCCAAGTAATCCCTTATTGACAACCTTGCATTAAGTCCTAACTTAGGCGCGTATTGCATAATATATTCCAGCGCACCCTTGTATGACCTTTCTCGTCCAAGAAGTTTCACGTATTGATAAAACGAGGACATCCGTTCATCGAACTGAAAGATATTCATATAGAGTTCAGAGGCATCTGCGCCAAAAGTCTCAAACGCAACCTTCGACACGTTGGGGATGCCTCCATCTACTTGCCGCATCAGGTACACATTTTGCCCCACCATCTCCCTTACGATTAACGGACTGTGAGTTGCAATGACCGCATAACTGCTGAAACGGTTCAAAATTCCCCCAAGCATCGCCATAAACGACACAATTATCTGCGGATGCATGTGTACCTCTGGCTCATCTATCACCAACAGCGAAGTAAGATGAATATGAGCATGTATAAACGTAAGCAGGTTAAAAATATGCAGTTGTCCAGAACTCAAGATCCCTATTTGCTCATGAAGCAAATCTTTGTCCAAATCGAAACTATCCGTATCCTCATCGTATTTCAAGAATGCGCCTACTTCTCCACCAAGCAGCTCATCAATAGCCTCTTTATAGAGTTGTATCATTGCCTTTCTGTGAATCAAAGGACGATGATAAATGACATCAATACACTCAAGTATTTCTTCCTCTGTATATTCCGAATCCTGCTCAATCGTAAAATGCTGATAAGGGATTCTGGGGTTTTCCACTGCTATCTCATCATAGCCGTCAAATGGAGTCGAACTAATAGCCAGGCAACTTCTGAACAATGGTAAAGAGTGTGCTACTGCTACATTAGAAATTAGCGTTTCCACCAACGTCTTCAGCATTTGCGTTTTGCCAACTCCGTTATTGCCTATCAAACCGACTGCCCTCATAAACGGAGGTGCACCATAAAGCAAACGTACTTCCCAATCCGTGTAGGCACCATTCAAATAACTGGGCGCAAAACGCAGTCCAAAGGAATAGGCCGCCGCTTTATCTTTGCCACTCAGCAGGAATGCCGCCTCTACCACTGCCTGCTCAGAAGAGTCCTCCCGCAGTAGCGAGGTCTTGAAGCCGTCATTCTCAATGAAATCCTCATAGATATTTTGATTGTAAGCGCAGTCGCGTAAAGATGTAAGCAAGTCATCAATGACGGTAGTCCCACTAAACAGGTCATATATCTTCGCGTAATATGACGACTCGATACCCAAAGAACAGAAGTTCTCATCCAACTTCCCGTCCCACGCCTGCGGCAACACTTCGAAGGTATTTAGTGAATCACGTTTCAACAGTTTCAGCTCTCCCACAAAATGCCGCTGCCTGCTCCCGTCAAAATAGAACAGAGCAAACCAAGTCCGGTAAGTATAGTCGTTCCAGTCATCATTGAACACCAGAACAAATGACGGCTGTTGCCCAGGACTTTCCACAGATGCCCCATAGTCTGCCCGATGTCCTCGCTTTCTCTGTACTTCAAAGTGCAACATGAACGTTTACGAGTTCAAAAAGGTTATTTTATCAAATTCCATATTCTTCAAGATATGGTCTGTAGTCAGAAAAGTCAGTTTATCCCCGCGTTGCAGGGCTGTAGCGACATGAACCGTATCATCAGAAGATACGTTTTCTCCGTTTACCACGTTTGGAACCTCACAATAAAAGCTTGCCGTCTGCTCATTCACAGGTTCAATTATAAGCCAACTGGGAGGCTGGCTCATAATAGACATCATGCGTTCCATCTTCATTTTGCCAGAGAAGATAGAGCCAATTTTATTGATCAGTTCCACAAAGGCAAAACTTGACGCGACTATATAGCCAGCATCCCCATTAACATCCTCCACTATTTTGTTAACCAACTTTACCATATCACGTTTCAAGAACAGGCTTTCCACCATACTCCTGTGTGGCTTTAGCGGGTCGTATTGAGCGAGGATGTCTGCAAGTACACAGGTATCAACAAATACATATGCTACTCCCATGATATTTCTTGTAACGAGTCTAGTAGTTCATTCCTGTCCCACCACGTATCGTACTCATATACGCATGCTTCTGTGGAAAATTCAAAAGGATTCCCTTCTCTATTCACATATTTATCGGAGAAGTCCGGGGCGGATAGGGCAGAACAAAGACCTTTTGCTGTCAACGCTATCAGAATAATACCATTCTCATCAAAACGAGGCAAGACTTGCTTTAACTCAGCAGGCAAAGAACCACGACTTTTCTTATTCTTCTCCAGATGGTCAAGAAGCAGTGGTAATGGCAAATAGCCTAAATCCAAACATTCCCGATATCGCGGTGCAACACCTTTACCTTCTTGTAGCGTTTGGATGTCCTTTCGACTAAAAATCACATCCGCCATTACAATTCCACCTTTGTTTTGGGTAAAGGAGACTCATCAGACGATGTCGTTTCTGACTGATAGTTCTTGTTATCCTCTTGCCATGCACTATCCACTTGTTCCTTATCTATTCGCTCCCATTTATTTGCCACTGCCTTCTCAATAATAATGTACAATAGTTTTAAGAACCTGCCTGGAATACGGTCAGACTTCTCCATAGCGTAACTAATGGCATCTTGAGTGAATGGATTAATTGTATTGTCGTTCTTGTCAATACGCGACTCATGTAGATAAATCTCAGCCAATTCATTTATCATCATCGCATCACTCGACATCGGTCGGAAGAAAATGGTATTCTCAGAAGAAGTGTTTCCACCCAGACTACAGAACCTGTCAAGTCCGGCAGCAGCCCAATGCGGCATTAGCAGTTCCTGGCTATTGGGATGTATTGTCAAGACAATTTTAAAGAAACCATCCAGTGTATTCATGCAACTGCCATCGATGAAATAATAACGCAGATTCTCACAGAAGGCTCTGCGTTCATTGAAATTCTGATACTGTATCATCTTCTCCGCCTCATCTAAAAGAATAATGCAGTTGGTAAACATCGCTGCCTTCAGCAATTTCTCTACATTATTGAACAGGAAAGACAAACCTTGCTTCTTCCAAAAATAATCATTCTTGTTATCATCCAAAGCATCTTTAAACATCTGATAGTTTCCTCCAAACAGAGTGGTAGCCTCATCCGTTATTCCTGCTTTTTTTAGCTCATTCAGCACAAATGTGTTAAGAGTTGCAACATCCACGCCTCGGTCTTTCAGCCAATCGTCATTTGCAATAGTGTCCTCATAGTTTGAATCGTTAATACTGTCATCAATGACATCGTCCAACAGGCCACTCATTGCTCTCAGTCTGCAAAAGACGGTCAAGAACAAGCCTTCTTTATGCATCGAACTGAAGATAGAATGTGCGACATCATTCAATGTTCTAGTATTCTTGTCCGCTGACGGTGAGACATACACCGCATAGATAACACTATCGCCATTTGACATCTGTTCACCCAAATCCGAATTAATCAAATTCTTCATGTGGTTCAAGAAGGCCGTCTTCCCAATACCTCGACCCTTGTATGCCGCATAGTCCATCATGAGCCCTATCTTATTGGGAGCCTTGACAATATGTTCCTTGAAATCCGCCATCTCTTCTTGGCGTATCTTTTCCAAGAATATACTCCCATTTACTCGAGAATCGTCACTATATGGCTTTACTGCGGGTTCTATCGGAAAAGGGTTCTGTGTGAAACCAAGGAATTGATATTTATTCTCTATTTCCTCAACACTCTTTGGTCTTCTTAAAAGCTTATTATTCATATTTATAGTGGTTTTATTGCAATCAGTGAATACATAATTCCGTTCAGATAAACCCCTCTTCTGTTAATCTTAACCTTCATGTCTAATCGAATGTCTGTTTCAAGTGATATGGAGTAATTTATCTCATGCTTTACTGATATCTCGTATGTAGTCTGAAGAAAAGTTTCAAACTGGTAGGGACTTATTCTTAGCAGCCTACACACTTCATCTCGAATATCCTGCAAAGAGATGTATATGATAGTCTGCTTGTTGTAGTAGTTCTGATATACTTCCAACAATGTGGTGATAAAATCATTTTTTATATCATCCCATCGCGGTGTATGTATAAATAAGGTACGACCATCATTATCACGAAGACAAGGCTTGGGCGTAAACGAAGCTGATGAATTAGTTGTTTTAAAAGAAGATATCGGATATAACAATCGTCCTGGTATTTCCGGGTTATTGTCCGTATAACACATCAGACTAAAGTTTTCCAATCTGGGACACCATACCATGAATGACCGGTGTGTCATGTCACTTCTCTTATTAAGAAAGTCTGCCTCTTGGGTCACAGGGTTATATCTTGAAAAGAATTTCTTCACTGCCATTGTCTTCATAGCCAGCGACAACCTATTTCGTTGCGAATAGTTTACATCGTCGTCCGGTCTCTCCCGGTTGTTCTTTCTCGGTTTCTGTGAACCCAACCTCTGGTACTCGTTTCGCAAATCCTCAACCCATTGACTCTCATCGTATGGAAAACAACCTGATATTTTCTTCTTTATCCACCTGATAGTCTCAACGCTTATTGTCGTCAACTCATCTGTCCAATCATTGTCCGCCCATTTTCGCGATTTAAGAGGTGCATTTTTCAGAGGCATCGGTATCACCACTTGACCCTGATTGCCAGGATTCAACTCCCATAAACGGTTGATAAACCAGGCGGGTGTAACAAATACCTCTTGCATTCTTTCCAACAATTTATCCTGAGCACCCTCTTTATCAATACTGCAAAGTTCAAGATACTCTAACCCTTCTCCTGTAATTCGGTATTCGTTTTTTGACTCTTTTTGAATAAAACAAAAATGTGTTAATTCGCGAATAAGATCCATATATACGGTTTCGCTGATGCTATCCACAAGCACCAAACCTTTCACTCGCTGAGGTATTTCTCTCACCAGCAGTGCCTTGTCTATGAAGCCTTTACTCTTGGCTATCGAAAGTGCCTCGCGATACAGATTAAACTCCGTAAAATGACCGACTCCATATAATGAAGGAGGAGTCCAAAGCCGCCCGTTATTCATCATTTCATCTCATTCTATTTTACTGTTCCACCTGCACAATCAGCCGGTTCTGGTGCTCCTCAGTAGCGACATCACCATCCTTCAGCCCTGCCCATTCCTGGGCGCGGTCTGTCTTACCTACATACACATGATTCTTCTTGAAATCTATCATACTCGTATTGAATTTAACCATTCACCATCTACCGTGAACCCTTAATCATGAACCATATATCACTTTTTTATTGCCTCAACCGCCGTCACTTCAATCTTCGATTGAAATTCATTTTCATCCCCCGAGCATTTATTGCAGCCTTGATGTCCTGGAATAATGTATTTCTTTGAGGTATAATAATACCTATCCTCACCTTCTTTGGGGCACAGCCTCACTCGACGGATATTGATATGACATCCGCTCACATCCTCTGCAGCCAAAGGTTTGCCGCAGAAAGGACATGTTTTAGGAAAGTCTTCTTGCGTGAATATCTGCCAAAACTCCTTCCAACAACTTCCCACTTTCGGGTCATCATCTCCAGTATTATCAGCATTTTTAAAATGGGACAACACCGTCAACTCGCATTTCTCTGGCGTTAGCCTTGAGTCCATTGCCTGATGTTTCAATATCAACCTCTGAAAATCATTCATGTTTAAACCCTTTCTATTAGTATTATCTTTGTTCAACTACGCAATTAAACCACTTAAACCATTAAACTGCCTCTAAACTCTCAACTAAAAGTGCTAGCAACTAATCTATCCTCCTATCATCTTCTTTCCAAACAGTCCAATGTACTTAATCATTCCCCAGCGTTTCCAATTAAGATGTTTCTTGCCCTCTTTCATTTCCTGTTCTATCTGAGCCAAAGACTTATCAACTATCTCAGCATTCTTTGCATAGTCATCACTTTTTTTATACTCACGCAATGCATACGCATGCCCCGGCAACTGGCTATTTGTCGAAGATAAACTGCCAACGCTTAAATGATAATAAATCAGATAATCATCTATATTGGCCAACTTTCCTACTAGACTCAACTGTAGAATCAAATCCAAGTCTTCGCCCGTGCCTTTCAAGCGATAACAACCTGCATTGATTACGCTATCCTTACGGTACATAAGTGCAGAATGTGCCATCGCCCATTTTCGTGAGAGCATGCTTCTGACAATTTCTTCATGTTTAAGCGGGAATCTTCTGTATGGCACATATCGCTTCTTATTGTAAAAATACATGTGACCGCCCACACAACTGACCTCCGGATGCTCATCAAGGTACTTCACTTGCTGTTCTAGGCGATTGGGCGTCATCAGATCATCGTCGTCAATTCTGGCAATGTATTCTCCTTCCGCCTTTTGAATGCCATAGGTTAACGAAGACCCTAATCCTGAGTTTTCCTTTCTGTAAACGACAATCCTTTCATCGCCGCTTATCTTACGAACAACAGGTTCAATCGGGTTTTTAGAGCCATCATCCACAATGATGAATTCAAAATCCTTGAATGTCTGATTAATTACAGACAAAACTGATAATTTCAACAATTCAGGATTGGAATTGTAAGCAGCCATCAATACTGATACTTTCATAGGTAACTTGATTTGAGTATTGTAACGACCAACATCTACAATACTCTCATCGCTACCAATCTTATGGATAAAGCGTCTTTAAGTATTGAAGATGCCTTTCTTTCTCTTCTTCTGTATTAAATCTGTTTTTGATAAACCTGGCAGGATTTCCACCAACAATGGTGCATGGAGCCACGTCTCTCGTGACCACACTACCGGCAGCCACGATTGAACCATCACCTATTGTGACTCCCGCAATAATGATAGCGCCATGGCCAATCCACACATCGTTCCCAACATAGGTTTTGTTTGAATCACCTCTTCCAGAATCCCATATAGTCTTACCGGCATGGCTTGTTACATGGTCATCTTTCCCAACGAATGACACATTGTTGGCCATCAAAATAGAATTACCAAATTCAATATCACATTGGATTCGACAATTCTGACCAAACTGAACTCTTTCTCCAATTGTTACATCCTTGTGAGGGGAGAAAATACTGGTACTACGGGGTATCCGTACGAAAGATTTACCCCCCCCCCAGCACACATATTTATACCTGATATCCAACATATAACGGCTTCGAAGATTATTTACAAACTTTCTGATTTGAAGCTGAGTATCGGACAATCCAGGCAGTACATTTTCTTCTCTTACAACTGTCTTTGTCATAATTCTATTTGTTTTGCTTTTGACATAACGTCCTAAACAGGACATGAAGCAATAAAGCATCCAGCCCGCATTATTAGACCAAATCACCTTCGCCCCATGCCAGTCACGCGTTTTTACTCGCCCATAGAAACGGCGGAATATGAAATCACCTATTACTTTTCTTTGATATTTGTTACTGACATTCTTAACCGATGCCATTTTGGCAAAATCCTTTTCTATTGGTTTATATCCCCGACTTAAACCAGTTTCCCCTCTTTTATATTCAAGAATGATTTGATTGGAGACATATACCTTAGCATTCACTATCAGTCTCATGAGCCACTCCAAATCCTCATATAGAGACAGGTCTGTTCGGAAGGGAACTACTCGGTTCAAAAACTGCCTATTAACAATAAAATTCCCCATTCTTACATAAAACTCTCGATTCCAATAGCTCCGAAATACATCCTTAATATCTCCTACACGAGAATTCAAAGACCTTGACACAATCTCACCGCGACTATCTGTCTGTACAAAACTACCAAACACAACATCATAACCATCTGCACAAGAAATCAGGTTCAATGCGTTCTCTAAGAGATTATCATCAGCATCAAGAAACAGCACATATTCTCCATTTGCCTCATTCATGCCGCGATTTCTCGCCGCAGATACTCCTGAATTCTGTTGGTTGATTATACGTATTCTCTCATCGCTGATTCCTTTAACCACATCCAAAGAATGGTCAGTGGAACCATCGTTGACGACGATAAGTTCAAAATCATGGAACTCTTGACAGAGAACTGACTGTATAGTCCGTTCTATCGCCGCTTCTTTATTATAAAGTGGGATAATAATAGAAATCTTGGGCATAAATGGTAGTTATTTGTCTAACATTTTCGTTACCGCTTCTTTGTAGGCACTTACTACAGAAGAGGCTTCAAATCTCTTCCAGTAACCAGCATCAAAACGGCATAATTTTGCATAATCCGTAATAGCAGTATTTAAACACTCTGAAATACCATCAATGTCACTATTGTCAAAACAGCAGTGACCTGAAGCACTTAATTCTCCATCCAAAACCGAGCCTGTAGGTGAGATTCCCAAAATCGGGCGTTGGAAATAGAAATACTTAAGAATCTTGGATGGGAAAAAGATATTATTAGGGTTAATGCCATCTATCACCAAGAACAAATCCGAGTTTTTGTAAAACGGCTCACATTCCTCTATAGGCAACGTGCCATGAAGTTTAACAATGTCATTCAGTTCTTTCTCCTCTATTAGTTTCTTGTCTTCATCGGGCACAGTTCCTATAAAGTTCACCTTTATTTTCGAACGGTAGTCCGGGTGCATAATTAGCAGTTTTGAAAGAGCCCGGAGAAATGGCTCAGCCCTCCTATTTAGCATAAAATTACCTATGTGAGAAATCACGATAGGCTCCGAGGCCTGATGGACGACAGGTGATACGGGAACACTGGGAATTGGAGTTGTCAAGGGTAAAACAATAATTTTCTTTGAGACCTCTTCGCCGTACCTTTCTCGCCAAAGCCCGGCAATTTTTTCATTCGTATGGATAATAAGGTCTGCCTCCTTTACGGCAACAGCCTCCATCTTCCAATCTTTCTTTTTCAAGTACTCAGTTCTGAACGGACGGTACGGATTGTCAGCCCAAGGATCATATAACTGCATCACCCAAGGTAACCCTGTCGCCCTTTTAACTTTGAGAGCAGCCCAATGGCTTGCCACAGGATAACTGATAGAATGAACGTAATCCGGGGCAAGAGCACCGGAGTTAATGTCTTTAATTATCCTTTTTGCAGCGCCCTTCCCCCATGCTGACCATTCATACCCAGGCAACCATGTGAGATCGGGAATAAGAACTCTGCGCACGAGAGCTGCTAAATATTGCACATATCGTTTCTCGTGAGTTAAACGATAATCGTATTCCAAATATCCAACAAGAGGTTGTTTGTCCGACCCATATACTATTGGTTGCCATTCCTCTTTACGCATCCCGCTCATAAATGAGCGCAAGCATTCACCGTTTGGAGAATGAGCAAAAAGGTAGTCTCTACTTATAAATAATGGTTTAAGCATTCGTCTAATATCTCTTCTTTAATTGTTTCTTCACAAACCCGTCAACTGGCACTCTCTTTATTGTTGTTTCAACATTCTCATCCTCTCCCTTCATATCTGTTGAACGCTGTTTTATTTCCACCACGGTTTTCTGTGACGGACCAGTACCCAGCAGCACGTTATCTCCACCCATACAGTTACTACCCTCACCTGCATCCTGGAAACGATAGCCTCCCGTCATGATATTCTGGAAAATACTATTGTTGGTGTTATGGTCAGGAATCCCAGCAGCATAAGTCCCAGTAAGACGCAGATCAATATCGTAGCTATTGGCAGTGTTTAGTATCAAATTCCCATATATGGCCAGGTTTTTTGCCCCATCATCCAAGAATATACCCCTATTGCTATGAATACCTTTGATGTTCTCAACCACGTTATTTCTGATAATGCCCTGCGTGCACTGTGGACCTATGTAGATTCCTCCTCCGTCAGCCAGCGTATTCTGAATATAGTCATTTGTAAACTCTTTATTGAGACGTATGGTATTACGTTCAATAATATAACTTAATTCTGTAGCCTTTGCGTTAGAAGTTGTACTGCCGCACGCTATTGCTCCATAATTAAAGTCTTCTATTACATTATCGCATATTAGGAGATGCTCGCCACCGCCTGTTATAGCTCTGGTATTCAACATCCAACCAATTTTTTTTAATTGGTTACCAGAGATTGCTATATTGGCACTACCACCTGCTATTGCCTGTATTCGAGTGTTGGATATGTTGTTATTTGCTATCGTTACATTGGTACAAAACGCAACGCTTATTGCCATTGAAGACATATTAGTGAAGGTGTTATTATGAATAAACGCACCTTTTTCGAATTTACTAGAGTATATACCTATAGGTATGTCTCCCCCACATCCATTCAATCTAAAACCACTTATTTCTAAGGAATTGAAATGACAGTACGAGAATGTTATCAACTGCCCTCCCTTATTAATGCGAATGCTCTCATATTGCTCGGGGATATAGATTCTACCGCCAACAATATGTACACCTTCAGACACTGGCGAATTAATTAATCTATATCTAGGACGCACATTGTATTGCGTCCAATCCACATTCGGGTTGCGGTCACTTTGCAAATCTTCTGAATCCAAATGATAATAGAGCCACCCCTTCTTCACCTGTACCACTTTGTGTCTAGCAGAAGTCCAGTCTCTAGTCATCAAGACATAGAAGTCCTTACATTGTGACTCTGATAAATCAGGCAAATCAATTTGAAACTTCCATATATCATTATTAACTCTCAGAATATCCCCTGAGACTTGTTTGACACATTCACGAATGGGGATCTCATTCCCTTTGCTATCTACAATAATGTCATCTAGGGCAAAACTTGTACAAGGCATTGAATAAAAGGCACCCTCTTTGGTAACATTGCTACTATTTTGGCTATATGTTACCCCATATGGATACATCTCTGCCTTTTTACTAATAATACGGATATTCGCTTTAGGATAATTCCAACCTTGAAGCACTTTATTGCTTTTACCAAACACAATGCCTTTACCATAAACTATAACAAGTATGTTTTGTTTTCCAGCATCAAGATACCTTTTCAACATCGGCCCCAAGTTATCCCAGTCCTGCTGTGTCTTTACCTTCAAGACATATTTCTTCCCGCATGGACGAAAAACACTTGGCACCGTGTATTGTATAGCATCTAAAGAATCACGAAGAGCAGCTATCTCAACGTTTTGCGCTTTGGTTACTGAAATAGACAACCAGATTATTGAAATAAATAAAAGTAAAAACTTCTTCTTCATAGGCAACATAAAATTTACCATTGCCAAAATACAAACTGATATGTTCCAAAGCGTCCATCATCGGTTCCTAATATCCAAGGCAACGATGTTTTTATTGCATAACCAAACAAAAAGACGACAAATGCAAATGCCCATATTTTACCGAACTTCTTTTCTATCTTCAAAGCCACAGCGGGATAGACAGCCAAATTGAACACAACCAGATACATGATGATACGAGGAAGCGATCCTATACCGAAGAATAGCATATCTCCGATGGCTGCTACTATAGATGCCCAACAAAAAACACGCATTTTGCTATCGGCAAACCTATAATACCAAGATACTATAAACACAATAATAGCATCATACAACACTATTAACCATGAAATCTTGAAAGCATTTTCCATCTCGTCCTCGCTGAAATAACCCGACAGACGGAAGTCCTCGTCCGAGAGCATGGCAAAACTAATCAAGTAATCATTCAAGATAGTGGTCTTGATGAAATACACAAACAGATAGATTGCCACCATAATAACAGGGAACAAGTTACCATTGCCGCGTTTTGTTAGGAAGTTCGGATTATTATTCGCAAAAAAGAAAAGAAACACTATGGGTGCGGCCACTAAAGCAGAGTTATGGCAGAAGAATGCCGCTACTACCGATAGCAAAGCCAGCCACGGTACTTTATTTTTTTTCTGTTTCTCAAGGAGCAGCACTGACAACAACATCAGTTCGATGGCAAAGCCCTGACGCATGGCCTTCATCTGCATCAACATCATATTGAACGAGAAGAAAAACAGTATAGCAGCAATAAACTGGTATCGACCCGAAGTGTGCCTTTCTACGAATTTTCCTAGAACAAATACTTCAAACAGAGATAGCAGAATTACGAATAGCCACCAAGGAGAAAAGAATGAGAAGAACTTCATCAAGTAAGGGAACACCGGCTCATCCTCAATGGTACGTGAATCCACCACTTGACTTCCCGCTATGCCACTATACTCCTGCATATAACCCATGAAGTCGCCTTCCACCCCACTTTGGAAACCCATGATAAGGAGTACGAAGGCAAATCCTATATAGGGCTTATACTTCTTCTCTGTCAGCAGACTCAGTACAATCAGCAGTATACCTGTAGTTAATATGATATTCATTCTCTACTGTCTACCCTTAAGTATTTCCTGATATGCCTCCAACACCTGTTTCACTACATTTCCTTTATTGTGACGCGACAGGGCTATTTCTCTCGCATTCTTGGCGTATGTCATTGCCTGCGACCTGTTATTGGCAAGTTCAAGCACTGCCCCTGCCATCGCCCACGGGTCACCGTCCTGAATAACGATACCGGTTTCGCTATCTTTCAGGATACTGCCAGAGCCTCCTGCCAGCGTGCTAATACAAGGCATACCCATCAACGTGGCCTCACAAAGTGAATTGGGGCTGTTGTCCTGATGAGACGGGGCCACATAGACATCTGCCTCCAGCATCTTCTCAATAAGCTCTTGCTCGTTTAAAGAACCAAGTAAAATAAGACCCTTCGTGGGATAGTCATCTCCCAACTTTTTCTTAACAATCTTGTCTAAAGACGAATTCTTCTGAACACCGGCTACTCTCCATTCCACATTGACTCCAGCTATATTCATCGCATTCACAGCAGCGGCAATAGTTTCAAGGCCTTTGAATAGAAGCGAACCTGTGGTAGAATGAACAATAATTCTGTCATCATTACGCTTAGGCTTTTCCCATATTGTATTATAAAAGCTGTCACGTAGCACTTCACCACCAGTAAAATACTGAGCATGAGGGGCAAGTACTGAATAAACACGTCGATCCCAGTCTGTACGTCCCATCACGTAGTTGACGTACCTTAGGTTTTCGCGCTCAATGAAGCCTTCTTTTATATAGCCTTTATACGCGTTAATATATTCATTCCCACATGAAAGCTCACTCTTGGGTATTCCACTAAAATATTTATGGTTCATCACCGTTAGAATGGCCTGTATGGACAGCAAAACAGGAATATCAGTATGTTCTGCCAATAGAATCCAGGGTTTCTCCGTACCATGTATATGAATAATATCCGGCTTCACGTGATTGATTAGATCAAGCCATCTTGCCACGTCCGGGTTTTTCCAAAAACGGAGTTGGATTCTACGCTTGACGAGTTCCATTTTACTCTGGGGTGCCAACTGATGATAAGTGGTCTTACCCACCTTAAACTCTGCCGGATAGTGACGGTCATAGAACGCAACATGCAGTTCCACCTTATCTTGGATAGCTTTGTCCAACGACTTCAGCCATCCACCTGTACCATTACTACTAATAAAATCATCCCCTGCTGCCGGGGTATTTGAAAACCAAAGAATGCGCATTTTATTTTTTCTTTTTTATCACTTTCTCCAATAGATTAGTAGCGAAACTTTTTTCCACCTTCGTCAAACCAAATAGAATCAACGATATGATCATTCCTACCGTAGTCGCAGCACAAGTCACCATAAGGCGCAGAAAGCTTGTTCTCATATAAAATAGGGGAATGACTCCAAGTAAAAACATCACTACTAAAACACCAAATATGGGCAAAATAACTCGATTAATATACAAAACAACTTCAAGGCTACATTTCAACCTGGCGTAATGAAGAATTACTATATCACCACCAATTGCCCATAGAACAATCATGGGAATATACAACCAAATAGGTCCTCCTCCGACTTGAAAAGCTAACCAAGTTAAGAATACTGGTGATGCATTCATAATGCTTTTCCAAATTGCATAATGCTTTATGTCCCCTTGAGCATATATGGCAGTAGAAGCACTACTCGCCATCTGTGTAAAAATACTGATAACTAACTGCATTACACAAAACAGACCCGCCCATGCAGGGACCTCTTTTAGCCAAATCCTCAAAATGTAGTGTATTTCAAGAGACAAAGGAACGGCAAAAAACATAGTCAGCAAGGTAGAAAACTTACAGCCCAGGAGAGTGGCTTCGTTCATCAGTTTAATATTACCTGCTCCTGCATTTTTCACTATAACAGGATTGAGCGCCTTCATCATATTACCCGAGAAATGAGACAATGCGCCACTTACCTGACTCGCAACTCCCTGGGCAGCATTTAATACAGTTCCAAAGAAATGATTTAGTACTATACTTATACCTTGAGCTGAAAAAAGGCTGCTTATTGCAGTTAGAAAATTCCAGCCAAAGAACCGGGAAATCTCTTTAACCAATCCGACATCCCAATACTTTTTAGGGGCAATCACGCATTCATCATAATTACGATGACAATACACCTTCATAATACTTAATGAGACAAGCGGGATGCAGGCCATTAAGATACCATAAAGAATCAACTTATCGCTTGAAGTATACACACACGCAAATGCCACTCCCAATCTAAGCAAAGATTCAAAAACGCCCACAATGGAATAGTAAAGCATATTCTCATGTGCATTCATGACAGCATCATATGGGACATTTATGATAGTAAGTACTGCACTGAATATTAAACAATAATATACTATCTGTGCGGCATTTTTACGCTCCGCTTCAATATTAAAAATCCCATTAAAAAGAGGATACATTGCGCCCACTAACAGCAATACAGTGATTGCCGCTATCACAACATGAAGAGCTACGCTAACATTAAAAATACTGCGTTTCTTCTCGAGTGAGCCTTCACCTTCAGCATACGACATAAAACGTTGAGTCGCATTAGCAAGCGTACTGTTGAGGAACCCTAACATTGCAATAGCCCCTCCCACAACGTTATATATACCGAAATCAGAAGCGCCTAATGACCCTAATATCAAGCGCGTGGTATATAACGACACAAACATCGTTACACCCATCTTGATGTACAGGTAGGTTGTATTCTTTATAACTCGGGTAGAAGTGGACATTTGTATCAGTCTTTCCAATATGCTTTATAGAAGTGGTGTGTCACGCGCTTTTCTTCAGGTGGTAAAGTCATATAATCGCCATATCCATTTCGCAGGTATTCATCATAATTCTCAAAACCCATAAAAGAGCGGTCCTCAAATGAAAAACTAGTGATTTTATCAAAAACACACTTATTAAATGGATGCTGTTGCAATTGTCCCTGGCAACACTCAAATACTCTCTTATAACCTTTATTTCGCCATTTTTGACTAAAGGCGTCTATCCTTTTTGCCATCTGCCTTCTGGTTGTAAACCATTTTGGATAATTCCATCGCAACCACCTTACAATTCCAATGGGGCTAAATCTGAAAGGAACGAATGCTAAAAGCCTATTGTATTTTTTATACAGTTTTCTCCTTTTTGAATCATAATTCACCCATTCTGTTTCATCGTCAGGCACATCATCAATAGGATAGACATCGATATTCACACCAAATTTCCCGTCATACTCTGCTTCCTCTACTACTATTGTACGATTATCATATGCTTTAGCATAAGGTTTGTCCCAAAACGGATCTCTTTCAATAGATGATATGCAATAACACTCCTGATAGACTTTCGGGAAAAGCCTCATTAACTTATCGTAATCGTCTCTCAAAAGATATATATCAATGTCAT
>OCTX011791794.1_pt1 | contig 16921 bp, 12 predicted proteins | sample 1539691 | NCBI WGS metagenome assembly OCTX01 (sample SAMN02144231, study PRJEB22623) | gut metagenome | biome: sheep rumen | host: Ovis aries | place: New Zealand | reverse complement strand
CGGTCATCTGCAATCTGGTTGTATAATTCTCCCTTCTCAGGATTCATGCGGTTCAGCCAATCTAAGCCCCATCTTATTTCGTCCACGATGTCAGGAATTCCGTTGCCGCCTGGGGTGCCGTCGGTCTGGTATTTGTCGGTAAAAGCGTGAGGATTTTGTTGATAAGCGAACATCATCTGATAGATGGCGTTTGCCGATGTTGTGGTATATTGCAGACAGTCTCCTGCATCATGCCAGCCTCCTCTCACATCTATAAACTGATTAGATTTTGTAGGATGATAGGCGATGTAACCATCTTTTTGATGACAACTGTCCTTGTAATAAGGGTTGTAGCCACACCGCTGTTGGCGCATATAGTTCAGAACAAAGTCGGCAGTACCTTTGTAGACGTTGCCGTTAATGGCGAACAAGGGTGATTTTGTCTGTCCGACTTGCAGGAAATATGTTCCTGGTGTCTGGATGCTGCTGAAATTAAGTCTGAATGTAGATTTCATCTGTCCGAGAGGACCTGTGTGCGTAATATGTTTTTTGCCGAATTTACCGACTGTTTTTTGGCTAAACGCATCAACAAGTTGGAATTCCTCAACGGAGATTTTTTCCTGTGACATCATCACTGCCACTTTGCTCGTTTGTGGGATGTAGCCCAGTTGGTTGATGCGAATCCAAGATTCGGCATGTGGTGTCAGGATACCTGAGATGTACACGAGGATGAAGAATATGAGTCTTTTCATTTTGCTGATTTATCACAAAGTTACCGATATTTATCGTTTGTTGACCTAATATGTTGACAGAAATTTATCTGTCTTTTCTCCTTTTCAGGATGATTATTGCTGAGTTTGAGGCACGATATGTATTGTTGAAACGTCAATTTTACGATTCGTCAATACCTTTACCGTTTATTTTACAAGATGCTAATTTCGTCATGATGTATTACTGATAAATTTGCATTGCACAAATGTAGAGATACACTAATAAAATTTTTATTCTTTTGTTTTAAAAACCATCTATAGTTGTTTAATCTTGTTGTGATACCTTGATTCTGTGCTTATGGATGCACATTGTGTTTTCCACAAAACTTAAATACTACGCGTAGTATGAGAAAAAAGACCTTTTCTTTGTAGAGAGGGCCTTTTTTTTGATGTCATGCAGAGTCGGTTGTCGCACAGCGTTCGAGATTTTGCCAGATGGCTGTCTGGATTTTGCGACACGGCTGTGGAAAAAACTTCTGTGAGTAGAGCCGAAAATTTTATCCTCGATATAAATGTTGTTTTATCGCGATAGGTCAAACGGTTTATCGGGGTAAAGTGAAATGATTTATCCTAGTAGACAAAATACCCTTTCTGCAAATATGCGCAGGGATGTCGGAAAAAGATATGGTTTAGTTTCTTGATGCGAGCCATTCGGCAGGAGTCATACCTGCTTCAAGTTTGAAGCGTCGGTTAAATGTCTGTGCGCTGTTAAAACCGCTGTTACGGGCGATTTCGTCTTGTGTCGCATGGGGGTGCTGCAACATATATTCTTGTGCGCTTTTAATCCTGAGGGAGTTGATATAATCCGGAAAAGTCTGTTTATACTCAGTGTTGATGAGGTGGGATAGATATTGGCGGTTGGTCTGTAACATTGCAGCGAGATCTTCCAGTTTAAGTGAAAACTGCAGATATGGTTTTTGTTCCTCAAAGAGTGACTTAAAGCGCTCGTGCAACTCGTCGTTTCTGTTCAGCTGATGTTCTGTAGTGTAGATGAAGTTGCCTCTTACCGGCGCAATGAAAAACCAGATGCTGAGTTTCTCCAATTGCGAATACAATCCGACAAGACAGAAACAGATACATATCATTGCCGCGAAGATACTGACAATGTCTGAGATGTAAGGATGTTCAAGCAGAAACCAGCGTGTGTAGAATGTCCGCGCCATACACAGAAGAAATACGGGAAATACAAATATGCTTTGTAGTTGCAGCGGTGTCAGGTAACCTTTGTTGCTGATGAAATTTACTATACTGCTCCATCTGCATCCGCTGATATATAGAAAATGCAGTGCATAGAGGAACAGATATATACATTCTAACCATAAGATGAGGTCGTATGCTGTGCAGCAAACAATTTCGTAGGCTTGATACAATACATTCGATTGGTAGACAGGCAGGATCTGACCGGCTTTTTCGATGTCTTCAAGATACAGGGCAATGTTGTCGAGTCCTATTGTGAGATATATTGTGGTGCATGCTGTGCCTACCAGGACAGGAAACGTGATATATGCTACAGTTTGCCACAATTTTATTTTCTTGTTTGCCAGGATGTGCAGATATATGAGTACGGCAAACGGCAGCAGCGGTGTTGTAATATGTTTGATGAGTTGGCTCCAGGCCAAGGTCTTATAATCCTCAAAGTTGCTAAAGTAGAGAGAGTTTGCAAAGAATAGAATGGTAAGTAACGCCGCAATGATAGTCACAAGCCTATGCGGCAAGGAATAGTCCTTGCGCATTATATATATCAAGAAGAAACCCAGACAGAATGTGCAGGGCAAATACAATAATAGCATGTGAATCATTGTTGCTTAATCTTTTGTGTAGCAAAGTTATAAAAAAAATGAGACAAAAAGAATATCTGGTCGAAAAAGTAGTAACTTTGTGATAGGAATTATTAGGATCAGACAAAATCATATAACGACACTCATGGGGCGTAACAAGTTTTCGCAGAAAGAAATAGACAGCATCGGCAGATTATTGCGACTTAAAGTTTCGGGGACGCGTTATCAGCAGAAGGAGATCAGGCATAAATTGCGCGTGAACTATGAATTTAATATATCTGATTTCAACATACAAGGCAAGGCTTTTGGTTATGAAGACTTGCAGGAGTGTATACGGAAAGGTATCATCGTAATATTGGATGATGCGACGATATCAGATATGAAAGCCAGGCGCGAGCGCGACAGACAGCGTGATAAGGCTAATCAAGAATGACCGTCAAGGTTTAGCGAAAAACTCAGCGCACAGTTTGTCTTGATACAGTTGTGCATCGGCAATAGGGATGTGATTGTTCATAATGGCGAAGCAGACAACATGACCTTGCCTGTCTTTGAAATATCCGCTCAATGAACTGATGCCGTTTTCTCTTGTCAGCGTCCCCGTCTTGGCTATAATCTTCCCTTTAGTGCGGGGCTTGTTCAGACGGTGAATCAGTGTGCCGTCAATGCCGCCTTTGGGGAAAGTGCGTTGCACAATTTCAAAAATGTCTCGGTGCTGATGGGCGTAGCGTAGTAAATCTACGATGAGCGACGGGGATAGCCTGTTGTGGATGCACATGCCGCAACCGTCGTGTAAGACAGCGCATGAATCAGTCCTGCAGAGTTCTTCCTTGATAAATTGTTGCAGATAAGTCAGCCCGGCTGTCCGCAGCGAGTCGGTCCGCCCGGAATATCTGCCGAGAGGGTAGAGCATGCTCTCGGATTTTTCGTTGGCGCTGTTCTTCCACATCAGCTGTACAACTTCTTCAATGGGCGTTTGTTGCAGTGCAATGCGTTTGGAACCTTTGGGCAATTTGGCCCAGCAGAGTTGCTCGTCCTTGAATACTGTTCCTTGCGAGCGTATAAGATATTTGATTTCCTGCTCAATCCTCGCTTGTCCTTGATAGAAGAAACCGAATTTTCTGCGTTTCAAATCTCCTGGAATCCAGTGCTCTTCGTGCTGGGGATATTCATTGACGCCCAGGTCGAGGATAACTTTCCCGTCAATATTCTTGATGCCTTTTTCATTGATGGCTTTGAATAATGGCTGCAATTCATAGGAAGTCAGCAGAGGGTCATACCCGCTGTATATAATCAAGTCTCCTTTCAAATGTCCGTTGCTGACAGGGCCGTGTATGCAGAGTTGTGTGTTAAATTTGTATGTACAGCCTAAGCGGTGGAGCAGGGCAATGCCTGTCAACAATTTCAGACAAGATGCGGGAGGCATGAGAGCATCTTTGCGATATTCGTAAACAGGTTTCTCTGCCGTGATGTCGTAAAGATAAAACGCAAGAAGTGAGTCCATAGGTTTTCTCTCGATATATTGCGCAACACGCTGTCTCAGACTGTCATCTATGTTTAAGTCTGTGGGAATGGTTTTCAGGGCTGTACCTGTGTCGTCTTTGTGACTACAGGCTGTAAAAAATAGTAATAAAAGAAAAGGTAATGTTATATGTCGTATTTTGCGCGCAGGCATAATTAAATGTATAATTGCTTCTACAAATTTAATATAAATTTGGTATTTTTGCGCAAAACTTTGCAGCTATGTTGCAGATTAGATGTAAGAATAACAATATTACAAAAAGTTTTTCCGAAGGTGCTACACTCCTGGATGTGCTGAAAGAATATCCTGAATTGGAATTTAAGTATCCTGTCGTTTGTGCTAAGATCAACAACACTGTTCAAGGGCTGAAATTCCGCTTGTACCAAAACCGAGATGTGGAATTTATCGACATGTCGGATAGCAGCGGCAGAAGGCTTTATATCCGTTCTCTCTGTTTTGTGCTTTATAAGGCCACCTGTGATGTTTTCCCGGGAAGTAAATTGTTTATTGAGCATCCGATATCCCGCGGTTACTATTGTAATTTTTATAAAGCAGACAATACACCGGTGACGGAGAACGACATTAAGAAAATCCGTTCGAGGATGCGTAAGATTGTGCAGCTGGATATGCCTTTCAGGAGAAACGAGACACCTACAGAGGAAGCCATCCGCATTTTCCGCGAGAGAGGTTTCTCTGACAAGGTGAAACTCATGGAGACAAATGGTCAGGTTTATTGCGACTATTACACTCTGGGTGACACGATTGACTATTACTACGGCGCATTGCTCCCTTCTGCCGGATATATCAAAGTGTGGGGTTTGCAAAGTTATGGCGATGGCCTGTTGCTGCAAGTACCAGATAGAAAAAATCCCAATAAGATTGCAAGGAGAGAAGAACAGCCTAAAGCGTTTGAGGCTTTTTCCGAATATTTGAAATGGAATATTATTATGCACCTGAACAATGTCGGTGATGTGAATAAGGCAATGCTGAAAGGCAGAGCTTCAGAATTGATACAGGTCAGCGAGGCTCTTCAGGAAAAAAAGATTGTCCAAATAGCAGAGGAGATACACAGACGGTATTATGCTGAGAAAAATCCTGTGAGAGTGGTGCTGATAACAGGACCTTCAAGTTCAGGAAAGTCAACGTTCAGCAAACGTCTGGCGGTACAGTTGCTAGCCTGCGGTTTACGGCCGCTGACATTTTCCACAGACGACTATTTCGTAAACAGGGTAGATACGCCCAAGTTGCCTAATGGACAATATGATTTTGACAATATCACCGCTGTCGACCGCAAGACGTTGGAGCGGGACTTGAAACTGCTTCTTGCCGGTGAAGAGGTGGAGATGCCGGAATATAATTTTACAACGGGCAAGCGCGAATATAATGGCAAGAGGATGAAGATGGGCGACGATCGCGTTTTGGTGATAGAGGGCATTCATGCATTGAACCCGATGCTGACGTCGCAGATACCAGACTGCTTGAAATATAAAATTTATGTCTCAACATTGACAACGGTGTCTCTGGATTCGCACAATTGGATACCGACACGCGACAATCGTTTGCTCCGCCGAATTATCCGTGACTATAAGAAAGGGGCTTTTACTGCTCGAGAGACCATTCAGCAATGGCCGTCGGTGTGTGAGGCAGAAGAGAAATGGATATTTCCCTACTCAGAAAATGCAGATGTGATGTTTAACTCGGCTTTGAATATAGAATTTGCAGTATTGAGGAATTATGCTGAGCCTATATTGGCAAGTGTTCCTAGGAACTGTGCAGAATACAGCGAGGCTCATCGCCTTCTGAAATTCATACATTACTTTGTAGCGATACCGGATAATGAAATACCGCCCACCAGTATCATGCGAGAGTTTGTCGGCGGTTCCAGCTTTAAGTATAAAAACAGTTTTTAGTGTGATGAAAAATCAGGTTATATTTTTATTATTGTTGCTTTTGTGCATCACAATGGCTTCGTGTGATGCGGTAGATGAACCGGAATACTATTCCACAGCATCTGAAATAGGAGAGTTTACAATAACTGCCGATGTGGGAATCCGTTATTATGATGAAAACGGAAATGACTTAATCAAAACGGATAATTCAAAGACGTGGCCTCTTGCCTATAAGAAAGTATTGACGTCAGACTCGCTGGCTTATTACAAATCGGACAATGTTCATGTTACGAGTGATGTCTTTCATTATGGTGATCGGCATAATGCCATCATAAGTGGGAACGGAACAAATAAATATGAATTTTATGTTTGTGGTGATGGCTCTGAAAAATGTATCACCTATATTCATGTCAATGGTTCAGTAGATAAGATAGAGACAACCTATCGTTATACAATTGTAGACAGGAAGTGGTATCCTGAAAAAATAAAGATGGTGTATAACAATACGGTGATATGGCAAAAAGGTATAGATTATAGTGAAGTAGCTGTTACAAAAGCCAATGGGGAAACAAAAGTTGAAATTGTTTCCCAAAATCTACAAAAATAAAAAGGTAAGGTCGCGGCTAGATTCTGTTTATCAAACCTAACTTGGAATCATTGACGAACTTAAGGATATTTTGTATTTCCTGACTGTCTGGAACTTGTTCCTTTACCTGTATCAGTGCATCAAACAGACTCGTCATCTGATTAAATATCAAACGGTATGCTTGTGCAATGTCATTCTGTACTTCTTCTTTGATTCCAGCGTTGGTCAGAATTGTCGCATTGACTCCGCCATACTCAATGGGGTTGTGTGTTGCAACAATATAAGGAGGAACATCCTTGCTGAAACGACAACCGCTCTGTACCATAGCTGATCGTCCGACTCTGACACCAGGATTGGCAATAACGTTACTTGAAAGGATAGCGTTGTCCTGTATGACGCAACAGCCGGCAATCTTGGAACCATAACCTATCACACAGTTGTGATATATAATGGTGTCGTGGCTGACGTGGACACCTTCCATAATGAAATTGCCGTTACCAATCTGTGTTTTGTCACCGGCAAATGTGGCACGATTGATAACAACATTTTCCCGGATGATATTGTGGTCACCAATTACAAGTTCTGTTTTTTCACCACGAAAATCAAAATCCTGAGGGAGCGCAGCCAAGACGGTACCTTGATGTACGGTATTACTCTTTCCCATACGTGTACCGTCCATAATGCTTGTGTATGGATATATAATACATCCATCACCTATCTCTACGTCGCCTTCAATGTATGCGAAAGGGTAGATTGTTATATTGTCACCCAACTTTGCATCGGGGTGTACATATGCTTGAGGACTTATCTTATTTGCCATTGTTTCTATAGTTACTTGTTATTTATCACCACCGCCTAAGGCATAGTATAGATTAACAACTGCTTGCATCTTGTTGAAATCATCTCCCACCTTAGATAACTGAGCGTGAAGAAGTGCTTGCTGAGCACTGATGACATTGAGATAGTTGCCGTTAGTGCTCATTTTAAACATTTTCTCTGCTACTTCCACATTGCGCTCAAGACTTGCTATTTGAATTTTCTCCAGTTCACTGCGTTTTTGGCTACTCTGATACAAAGCCAACGCATTACTTACCTCACTTCCTGCGTTCAGAACAGACTGTTGCCATGTCAAGAAAGCTTGCTCTTGCTGAGCTTTAGCAACCTTCAAAGCAGCAGTGAGTTGCCCTCTATAGAATATGGGTTGTACCAGACTGGCAACCGCTGTACTCAAAATTTTGCTAGGATTGACAATACCGCCACCGGAATTGTTTGTCCATGCTGCCGAACCGTTGATTGTAATATTGGGATAAAAAGCAGAACGGGCCTTGTTTACGTTGTAAAAACAGTTTGCCAATGCCATTTCGTTGGCATGTACATCAGGACGGTTAGACAAAATCTGCAATGGAATGCCTACACTGAATTTATGGGGCAGACTTTGATCTTCTAATTTTCCGCGCTTGATTTGATGTGGTGCCTCGCAAAGCAGCAGTGAAAGGGAGTTTTCTACCTCGCGTATCTGTCGTTCTATTTCGGGAATGCTCGCCAAGACAGAATAGTAATTAGCTTTGGCAGACATTACAGCGGACTCGTCTGTCTCAGCAAATTGTTTTTGCTGAACCATCATGTCATAAGTCTGTTTTGTCAGTGTTTCCGTGTTTTTGGTAATTTCCAATTGCTTGTCAAGCATCAATAGGGTGTAGTACATGTTTGCTATACCGGAAATGATGCCGCATTGTACTGCGCGCTGGTAGTCTTGTGACTGCAAATAAATAGCCTGCTGTGCTCTTTTTGCATTGGTCAAACTTCCAAACAGATCAACAGACCAACTGGCTTCTACAGGGAGAGAATAAATCTGTGATGCTTTACCGAAATCCCAGGAGCGCAGTGTTCCCGTCGGAGCAAATGTGAAAGAGGGAAGGTAAGACAGTTTTGCCGCTGTCAGCATAGCTTTTGCCTGTTTAACAGACAATGCGGCAGAGCGCATATCAGTATTGTTTACTAATGCGGAGTCTATTAACTGACGCAAATAGGGGTCTGTAAACACTTCACGCCAAGGTGTACTCCCTAAAGATGTGGTGTCGGTCGTCACCAACGCACTGTTTACTACTGCTGTGTCGCGGAAAATATTTGTTGTATTTATGTTCTCCGGACGCTCATATTTTTTATAAATGCCGCAACTGCTGAGCCATAATGTGCCGGCTAATATAAAATAGATTGGCTTCCTCATGTTAGTCTTTATTTAAATATTTCAAGTCCATAGGACGTGTATATTGTTTGAGCTCTGAATCATTCTTACCTTTGATTAAGCCTACAAAATGTTTTGGAGTAATCTTTTCTTGCAGTTTTTCAAAGATAACAAAGAGTGTGGGTACAACAAACAATTGGCATATTGTACCGATTAACATACCGCCTACAGCGGCAGTACCGAGAGTTTGATTTCCGTTTTTACCAACACCAGATGCAAACATCATAGGCAACAAACCGATAACCATAGCCAATGATGTCATCAAGATAGGACGCAGACGTGCTGCGGCACCTAAGACTGCTGACCACGAAATTGCCATACCAGTTTCGCGACGTTCCAGTGCGAATTGTACAATCAAGATAGCGTTCTTTGCCAATAGACCGATTAGCATGATGAGTGAAATCTGCATGTATATATCATTGTTATGGCCGAACAACTGCGTGAAGAGGAAGCAACCTGCCAGTCCGAATGGAACGGAGAGCACTACGGCCAAAGGCAAGATGTATGACTCGTATTGTGCCGACAGAATCAGGTATATGAAGATGAGGCATAGTACGAAAATCAGGGCCGTGGAGTTGCTGGAAGCAGCCTCTGAACGAGTCAGTCCTGAATAGTCATAGGTATATCCTGCAGGCAGCATTGTAGATGCTACTTCCTGTACAGCTTTGATGGCCTCTCCGGAAGAATAGCCCTCCGCTACCGTTGCTGTTACGTTGATAGCGGTGAAGAGGTTAAAGCGGTTGATGTTGGACGGCCCATAGACACGTTCCAGATTACAAAACTCTTTAACAGGTGACATTCCTGCGGGTGTGCGTACATATATACTGTTCAGTGATTCCTCCGTCATGCGGGTTTCCGGTGAACCTTGAACCATTACACGATAGAGTTTGCCATATGCATTGAAGTTAGAAGCATAGAGACCGCCATAGTAACCCTGCAGTGTGTAGAGTACAGTCTGTGGCGAGATTCCTGCTTGCTTACACTTGGCTACATCTACATGAATCATGTACTGCGGATAGTTTGGGTTGTAAGAAGTCTGTGCCATCTGGATTTCCGGACGTTTGTTCAGTTCCCTCAAGTAGTCCTTGACGATGTCAAAGAAGTGACTGAGGTCACCGCCTGTACGGTCTTGCATCACAAGCGATATACCAGAATTGGCTGAGAAGCCAGGAATCATTGGAGGTCCGAAGGCAAGGATCTGAGCGTCTTTTATATGAGCTGTCTTCAGGTAAATTTGAGCCAGTACGCCATCACGCTCCCACGGGTTGATGAAGAAGCGGTAGATGCCGTCGCCTTGCCAGAGTCCGCTGAGTTTCCACCAGAATCCTTTCTGACGTTCTTCAAAAGGCTTTAGCTTAATGATGAATGTAGCTTGATCTGAGCCTGCGCCAGCGATGAAGTTGTAACCTTGAATTTGTTCCCGACTTTGAACGGCTGGGTCGGCTGCTAAGATGGAGTCTACCTCGTTGATAATTTGCCGTGTGCGGGCAACTGATGTTGCGGGTGGCATGGAGACGGTACAGAATACCGTACCCGTATCTTCATCAGGAACCAAACCTGTCTTTGTGGTTATCATTGACAGTACCAAGGCAGCGATACCTATAACGATGGCGATACAAATGGTTACGGGTTTGCCAACCAGTTTCTCTACGATGTTCTTATATTTATTGGTGGCTGTGGTGAAGGCTGTATTGAATGATGTGTGGAAGCGGTCAATCATAGACATCTTCTTCGTGTGACCATCCTTATTGTGAGGTTTCAGGAAGATAGCACAAAGAGCAGGTGACAGAGTCAGGGCGTTGAGAGCTGAAATAAAGATGCTGACAGCCATCGTAACGCCGAACTCGCGATAAAAAGTACCTGAAGTGCCACCGATGAATGAAACTGGGATAAATACTGATGCCATCACAAGTGTGATAGAAATGATGGCACCCGATATTTCGTTCATGGCATCAATGGAGGCCGTAAGGGTTGACTTGTATCCCTGATCAAGTTTGGCATGCACGGCCTCAACTACCACGATGGCATCATCGACCACAATGGCGATAGCTAACAATAAGGCTGAGAGAACTAGCAGGTTGATGGAGAAGCCGAATACTTCGAGGAAGAAGAAAGTACCTATCAGAGATACGGGTACGGCAATCAGCGGAATGAGTGTAGAACGCCAGTCCTGCAGGAAGAGGTAGATGACGATGAACACCAGAAGCAGTGTGAAGAACAGCGTGAAAACAACTTCTTCAATAGATGCGTAGAGAAATTCCGTAACATCATAGTTGATTTTGTAGAACATGCCTGGCGGCATCAGTTTCTGTTGTTTTTCCAACTCAACTTTTACCTGTTTCGCAATTTCGTTGGCGTTAGACCCGGCAATCTGCTGCACCATACCCATTACAGACGGGATGTTGTTGTTCTTCATTGAAACGGTGTATTGCTGACCGCCCAGTTCTATTTTTGCCACATCCTTCAGCTTGAGCGTGTTGCCGTTAGCGTCACTGCGGATGATAATATTGCCGAATTCTTCAGCGGTCTTCAGACGGCCTGTATAGCGCATGGCATATTCGTAAGCCACGTCTGCCCGTTCTCCGAAAGTACCGGGCGCCGCCTCAATATTCTGCTCGGCCAGCACACCGGTGATGTCGGATGGCATCAGGTTGTACTGTTTCATCATATCCGGCTTCAGCCATATACGCATGGAGTATGTCTTTAAGCCGGGAGATTGCACGTCACCTACGCCTTGGATACGCTTGATGGCAGGTACAATATTAATATTGTTGTAGTTCGTCAGGAACTCATCGTCATAACGCCCGTCTGAGGTCAGGGTGAACATCAATACCTGTGAAGTCTGACGCTTCATCACAGTGACACCGATTTGCGTTACCTCGGCAGGTAGTAAGGCTAAAGCCTGAGATACGCGGTTTTGTACATTGACGGCACACATATCGGCGTTCATACCTTGGCGGAACAATACGCTTATCTGTGCTGAACCGGATGAAGCTGTTGAGGATATATAATCCATGCCTTCCACACCGTTAATGCTTTCTTCAAGCGGAACGATGACGGAGTTCTTCACTGTCTCTGCATCAGCACCGGGGTAGCTTGTCCATACCACAACGGTAGGCGGTGCGATATCTGGATATTGTTCAATAGGAAGCGCTGCCAGTCCGATAAAACCCAGCAGTACAAGGACGATGGATATTACCGTCGACAGCACCGGGCGTTTGATAAATTTTGTAAAAGTCATAGTTGTGCTTTTTTACTTTAGCCAAAGATTAAAAATAGTTCTTTCCGTTTTTAATCTTTCATTATTTCTTCATTGCATTGACAATATCACCAGCGGTCATGGCTTTGGCTTGCTCATTGATTATCTGCTGATATTTCTCCGGGGTGATGGGCTCTATCTCCATTCCGTCGGAAAGTTTGGCGATGCCATTGGTGACATATCTGTCGCCAACTTTCAGACCGTCGGTCACAATGAAGTCGTTGCCGTCATCAAGTGGCTTTATCTTAATTTCGGTGTATTTTACTTTGTTGTCTTTGCCTACGGTGTAGACGAATTTCTTGTTCTGTACCTCAGATACGCATTTTTGCGGAATGATGATAGCGTTTGCCATATCATTGGGAATTATAATAGAACCTGTTCCTCCGGATTTAAGAAGGTGATCCGGATTTGAGAAATCGGCGCGAACGCTGACTGTACCCGTAGACTGGTCTATCACACCGCTGACCATTGACACTTTGCCAGGATGCTCATACATTGAGCCGTCTGCCAGTCTAAGCTGAACTTCAGGAAATGCTGATGTGACATTCTTTCCCCTCTCGCGTGTCATCTCCAAAAGTTGTTTTTCGGTCATGGAGAAGTATACATACATTTGGTCAATGTTTGATACTGTTGTCAACGGTGTCGCTATGGATGCGCTGACGAGACTGCCTACACGGTATGGCATTGTGCCGATGACACCATTGCTCGGACTCGTTACGTTACAATAGTTGAGATTGTCACGTGCGGATGTTACTGCGGCCTGGGCCTGAGCCAGTCCGGCCTTGGCGGAGGCAAGGCTGTTCTCTGCTTTCGTCAAGTCAAATTCGCCGATGATGTTCTGGTTGAACAACTCTTTCTTGTTCTTATAAGTTAACTCTGCAGTTGCCAATGCGGATTTTGCTGATTCCAATGCGGCTTCCGCTTGATGGTATGCAGCTTTATACTGCACATTGTCAATGGTTACCAATGTTTGTCCGGCACGTACTGCAGAACCTTCTTCCACGCATAATCTGGTGATAAAGCCTGATACTTTTGGACGAATCTCCACATCCTGCTTACCTTTAATGACGGCAGGATATGATCCGTACATCTCTGTGCTTGAGGCTTGAACCGTTGTTACAGGAAATTGATTACTCTGAGGTAAACCGCCTTTGCGGTTACCGCATGAAGAGACCGTCAATGTTCCGATTGCGATTACAACCGGAATCAATTTTTTGACTGAATGTAAATTCATAGAGTTTAATATGTTTATGTTTTATTATTGCGTTGTAAAAAATGTTGCCCACCTTAATAGAAAGCGGTATAAAACTTTAGCGTACAAAATTACATCCTTTTTTTCATTTATCTTTTTTAATAAAAATAAAAATATGCCAGAGTAGGAGGATTTTATGACTTTTTGTTGTTTTTTTGTGTTTTTAAATCGGTTGGAAAAATTTAACAGGTTGCCTTTTCTCGCCACCATGCGCAGGTTTCTTTGATCCGGTGTCCCGGTGTTGGCAGTTTCTTTACCGTCGTTAAGTGTTTCTTTCTATGCTACGGGATGTAAGTTCCATGGGCTGGAACGTAAGTTCCGTCTGGTGGAATGTATGTTCCAGCCTTTGGAATATAAACTTTGTCGGGCCACATGAATTTCATTGTGGGTTGTGCCTGTGCTGTTTTTAGCGTAATACCGCAATTTTTACTATCTTTGCATGCAATACTATAACAAGGATATATGAGCAAAAACAAACTGGCTAAGTTTGCCGATATGGCCAACTATCCTCACGTCTTTCAAGAAACTGAGTTTGAAAGTCTGGAGACACCTCACGAGATGAAGGGCCATTGGAAGGAGCGCTTCTTTCATAACAATAATCCCATCATATTGGAATTGGGTTGTGGCCGTGGCGAATATACAGTGGGGCTTGCCCGTATGTTTCCTGAAAAAAATTTTATTGGTGTTGACATTAAAGGCTCACGCATGTGGAATGGCGCGACAGAGAGTCTAAAAGACAATATGAAGAATGTGGCGTTTCTCCGTACAAGGATTGAGTTTATCACGCGTTTCTTTGATGCAGGTGAAGTGGATGAGATATGGTTGACATTTTGTGACCCGCAAATGAAAAAACCGACAAAGAGGCTCACCTCAACTTATTTTCTGAACCGTTATCGGCAATTTCTGAAAGATAATGGCATCATACATCTGAAGACCGACAGTAATTTCCTTTTCACATACACGCAATACATGATGGACGCCAACCACTTGGATGCTGTTGTTCTTACTCGCGATCTCTACACAGAAGCCCCTGGACTAAATCTGAGTCCTGAGCAGTTGCCTCTGTTACAGATTAAGACTTACTATGAACAGCAATGGATTTTAAGAGGACTGTCCATCAAATATCTTGCCTTTGCCTTGCCAAAGGAGGGAGTATTGGTAGAGCCTGACGTGGAAATAGAATTAGACAGTTACAGAAGTTACTCAAGAGACAAACGTTCTGCATTGACTAAAGCACATTAAAATATACAACTATGAATCTATATCCAAAACTAATAACAGACGCTCTTAATACAGTACGCTATCCTGGTGAAAATAAAAGTATAGTCGAACTGGGAATGGTACAAGATGACATACGTATTGACGGTAGCAGCGTTTCTTTCAGTATTCTTTTTCCAAAGAATCCTGACCCGTTTTCAAAATCTGTAGTCAAGGCTGCTGAAAGCGCCATTAAATTGCACGCAGGCCAAGATGTCGAAGTCAGTATCACCCCATTGTTTGCTCCTAAGCAGAAGCCGGGCGAAGAGGAAAAAGCGTTGCCGAATGTCAAGTATGTTATTGCTGTTTCATCAGGCAAAGGCGGTGTCGGCAAATCCACTGTAGCCGTAAACCTTGCCATAGCTTTATCAGGACAGGGTTATAGAGTGGGACTCTTGGATGCAGACATCTTCGGTCCGTCTGTTCCGAAGATGCTTAAGTTGGAGGATTTCCAACCCTATGGCGAGATGGTCGGAGATAAGCAGATGCTTGTACCTGCGGAGAAATATGGCATGAAGATACTCTCTATAGGTTTTTTCATAAAGCCGGACAGCGCGGCAGTATGGCGCGGGCCGATGGCAAGCAATGCCTTGAAACAACTGATTACAGACGCATTGTGGGGCGACTTGGATTATTTTATTATTGATACCCCTCCAGGTACGAGTGACATCCATCTGACGATTATGCAGACACTTAATGTAACCGGAGCGATTATTGTCAGCACGCCGCAGAAGGTTGCCCTTACAGATGCCCGCAAGGGTATAGATATGTATATGAATGACAAAATCAATATTCCGGTTATCGGACTTGTTGAGAATATGGCATATTTTACTCCGGCGGAATTACCGGAAAACAAATACTATATCTTCGGCAAGGACGGTTGCAAAGACTTGGCCAGGGAGCTGGATTTGCCTCTTTTAGGGCAGATACCTTTGGTACAGGGTATTTGTGAAAGTGGTGACAGCGGTGAACCTGTTGCCATCCATCCCGAGACGCTTACAGGTATGGCCTTTCATCATTTGGCTGATGCCGTTGTGGAAAGAACGACAGGACGTTGATCGTGTTTAACCAATAACAAAGAAGCGCTCTTGTTTTTTGGGACAAGAGCGCTTCTTTGTTTCTATATCAGGAAGACTTTATTTGTTCATTGTCAGACTGCCTGAGCCTATCATCGTACCTTCGGCGAAGATGTATGCGTGATATGTGCCGGGACTTAGGAACTCGCCGACATTGACATATACTGTCACCGGCATTTCCTCTCCTGTGTATTCCACTATCTTCATGGCGGAGTAGCCAATAGTGGAGTTTTCATATTTGACAGTACCAGTCTGGCCGACAACCGAGTTGTTTGGCTGAGTAACGCGCACATATATTTTACGCTCGCCCGTCTTAGCCGTGATGTTCTTCGTTATAGTGAAGTTTACGACAAAGCGTGTGGTGTTCTTTGTTTTCTTCTCCGTTTTCCCTTTTTTATTTTGAGGTATCAATGATACACCTGTAGCATCCAACTGGGAAGCAATGGCGACTTGGTCAGACAGATTTTGTTTTTCCGTTGTCAAGTTTGAAATCTGCGCTGTCGCTCTGCTGTATTGCTCTTTGACTTGTTCATTCTCAGACTTCAGTGACTCGTTTAACCTGTTAAGGGAGTCTACCTGGATGATATAGCTGCGCAGTACGGCACGTACGGTTGCCAACTCTTTCTTTAAGCGGGATATCTCACGCGCGTCGTTGCTTTTGGTCTTCCTTAGTTCCTCCAGCAAGCTCTTTGTCTTGTTCTCTTCTTCAGTCAGACGAATCATCAGGGAGTCATTGCGGATGGAGCGCTTCAGTTCGTCATATTGAAGTGCGAACTGGGTATATTCGTTCTCCATTTCCTTTTTATCCATGGCAGCCAATTGTTGTAACTCTTCGTTTTCGTTTTTTTGTTTCTGAAGGGTTACAAACAGATAAGCGATACTTCCGATGAGTAGTAAAGCAACGATAGTAGCAATCGCAATAAATGATTTCTTGCTCATAGTGCTGATAAGTGAAAATCTTTTTTTAAGCAATGGTCAGCAGGACTGTACCTTCCATTACGGAGTCTCCTGTGCTGACAGAGATGGCACTTATGACGCCATCTTGCTCGGCAGTGATTTCGTTTTCCATTTTCATTGCCTCAAGTATCAGGAGAACCTGTCCGTTTTTGACTTGGTCGCCTACTGCAACTTTAATGTCATTGATGATGCCGGGTAGCGGTGCTTTCACTGGTGTGCCGCCGGCCGGAACATTCGCAGTTGCTTGTGGTTTGCTTGGCTCAGGAGCAGGTGTTGCGGGAGCCTCTTCCTTCGGCTTTTCTGCTACCGGAGCGGGGGCGGGGGCTGGTGCAGGGGCTGCAACGGGGGCGGGGG
>OCTX012243313.1_pt1 | contig 16923 bp, 14 predicted proteins | sample 1539691 | NCBI WGS metagenome assembly OCTX01 (sample SAMN02144231, study PRJEB22623) | gut metagenome | biome: sheep rumen | host: Ovis aries | place: New Zealand | reverse complement strand
TCAGCGGCCGTCTCGACGCCGGCGACCTTCACATTGATCTCCGTGACTTCCATGCCGGTCATGTTCTCGATCGCGCTCTTTACGCGCTCCTGTACGCCCTCGCAGACTTCAAGGACGCTGCAGTCGTAGCCGATCACGACCGAGATCTCCGCCTTGATCTTGTTATCGGCGACCGTCACACGGACGCCCTTCGCCAGGCCCTTCGCGCCTTTTCTCGGGATCATCTCGTTGGTGATGTTCCCCGCGATTGCGGAAACACCCTTCACCTCGGTCGCCGCAAGACCCGCGATCACGCACACGACATCCTCGGCGATCCTGACCGTGCCAATCCCTCCGTCATCCTTGATTGTATAGACTTTCTGGTTCTCAGCCATTTTAAACTCCTCCGCAGCTTCAGTGCTTCATCTTCCGCATCCGGCCGGCCTCAGCAAGCCGCATGCCGGCCCGATACTGACAGTATACCAAGTTTCTCCCCGGTCGTAAAGGGATGTTATTCATCATCTTCTTCCCATCCGCCGAATTCGGACAGGCGCAGGTTTTTATTTCTCTCCAGCGTCATGCCGACGCTCCACTCATGCACGAAGAGCAGCAGCGGGTTGCCGCGCATGTCCTGGACCTTCTTCATGTCGGTCGTGCCCTGGAGGTTCTCGAGATCCACCTCCTGCGGGTTCTCGATCCAGCGGATGTACTCGTACGGCAGCGTCTCCATGCGGATCTCGACCTTGTACTCCGTTTCAAGGCGGAAACGCAAAACGTCCAGCTGCAGGACACCGACGACGCCGACGATGATCTCCTCCATGCCGGCTCCGAGATCCTTGAAGATCTGGATCGCGCCCTCCTGGGCGATCTCCTCGACGCCCTTGGTGAACTGCTTGCGCTTCATCGTGTCCATCTGGCGGATGCGCGCGAAATGCTCCGGCGAGAACGTCGGAATGCCTCCGAAATGAAAATCCTCTCCCGGCATGCAGACTGTATCCCCGATCGAGTAGATCCCCGGGTCAAACACGCCGATGATGTCGCCCGCCCAGGCCTCCGTGACCACGTGCCGGTCGTCCGCCATCATCTGCTGCGGCTGCGAAAGTCTCGCCTTCTTCTTTCCCTGCACGTGCCAGACTTCCATGTTCGCGTCGAAATGACCGGAGACGATGCGCATGAACGCGACGCGGTCGCGGTGGTTCTTGTTCATGTTCGCCTGGATCTTGAAGACAAACGCGGAAAATCCGTGCTCCTCCGGCTCGATGAGCCCGATGTCGGACATACGGGGCAGCGGCGGCATGGTCATTTTGAGAAAATGCTTAAGAAATGTCTCCACGCCAAAATTCGTCAGCGCGGACCCGAAAAACACCGGCGAGAGGCGGCCGCGGCTCACCTCGTCCTGGTCGAACTCCGCCGACGCGCCGTCCAGAAGCTCCAGCTCCTCGCGGAGCTGCTCCTCCTCCTCTTCCGTTACATAATTCCGGATCTCCGGGGAATTGATCGGGATTTCCTCGATCAGGCCTTCCTTCGTACCTTTCTCGGTGTCGTGGAAGATGAGGACTTTCTCCTCATTTCTGTCGTATACGCCCTTGAAGTTCTTGCCGGACCCGATCGGCCAGTTGACCGGGCAGCAGGGAATTCCGAGCTCCTGCTCGATCTCGTCCACCAGCTCAAAGGAATCCCTCGCTTCGCGGTCCATCTTGTTGATGAAGGTGAAGATCGGGATGTGCCGGCGCGCGCAGACCTTGAAAAGCTTTCTCGTCTGCGCCTCGACGCCCTTCGCGCCGTCGATGACCATGACCGCGGAATCCGCCGCCATCAGGGTCCGGTAAGTGTCCTCGGAGAAGTCCTGGTGGCCCGGCGTGTCCAGGATATTGATGCAGTAGCCGTCGTAATTGAACTGGAGGACGGACGAGGTGACCGAGATACCTCTCTGCTTTTCGATCTCCATCCAGTCGGAGACCGCGTGCCGTGCCGTCGCCTTGCCCTTGACCGAGCCGGCAAGATTGATCGCGCCTCCGTAGAGGAGAAATTTTTCCGTCAGCGTGGTCTTACCGGCGTCCGGGTGTGATATGATGGCGAACGTGCGCCGCCTTGAGATTTCACTCATGAAATGATCCTTTCAGGTAAATATTTGTAACTGACGACTTAAACGGCTCCGCGGCAAAGACCGCTGCCTTATAGCCGTGCCCGGCGTTTACGGCAAGATGCGGGGCATCCCCGCGAAGAGTCTTAAAGCCAGCCGCGAATCCTCTTCCGGAGAGCTTCGACTCCGCCTCCTTCATGACCCAGGCCGTAAAAAACGCGCCGCTCCTGTCTTCCGCTCGCAAAAACTCCACGTATTCCCCGCCGGACATAATGCGCCGCGCGATGGAAAGCATCCGGTCTTCCGGCATCTCCTTCACCTGCTCGACGTCCGCCCCGCAGGGCACATCCGAGAGCGCGATCAGGATGCGGCGTCCGCTGTGGCTGATGGAAAAATGCACTTCCGGATGATCCGGAAAATACGGTTTTCCGCCCTCCGCCTTCTCCATGCGAAGCTCCGCCTCCGGGACGCCGAAAATCCGCGCCGCCGACCGCACCGTCTCGCGGTGCGCGAGAAGACTCATCTCCTTTGCCGGCAGCTTTTTTTCGGTTTCACCCAGGATGATATGGACGATCCTCATCCCTCGAGCTTTTCGATTGCCGCGCGGATGCGGGTGAGGGACTCCTCTTTGCCCAGCAGCTCCATGAGCTGGGTCGCTCCGCCCGGAGTCTGCGCCTTGCCGGAGAGCGCGGTCCTGACCGGCCACATGACCTGGCCGTTCTTGAGCCCGTTCTCCTTCGCAAATTCGACAAGCAGCTCATAGAGCGAGTCGTTCGTGTACGTTTCGGCGTTCTCCAGCACCGGGAGGACCTTCTTTAAGACGTCGAGGGAGATCTCCGGGGTGGTTTTCATTTTCTTGTGCGTGTAGAGGGAGAGATCGTACTCCGGCACTTTCTCGAAGAAGCCGAGCAGCTCCGGAATGTCGTTGAAGGTTTCGATCCGGCTCTTCGCGAGGTCGGCAAGAGCCTTTTTGTCCGCCACCTTCGTGACGGTCTTCTCGATGATCGGCATCGCCTTCTTCAGGTACTCTTCCTCATCCATGCGCTTGATGTACTCGCCGTTCATCCACCTCAGCTTGCCCATGTCAAAGACAGCCGGGCTCTTGTTGATCTTCGTGTAATCGAACTTCGCGATCAGCTCATCGAGCGAGAGGATCTCCTCATTGTCCTCCGGGCTCCAGCCGAGAAGCGCGACATAGTTGACGATCGCCTCCGGCAGCAGGCCGAGCTCCAGCAGATCCTCGAAGGAGGAGTGTCCGGAACGCTTGGAGAGCTTCGCGTGGTTCTCATCGGTGATCAGCGGGCAGTGGACATAGGTCGGGACTTCCCAGCCGAACGCTTCGTAGAGCAGGTTGTATTTCGGGCTTGAGGAGAGGTATTCATTTCCGCGGACCACGTGCGTGATGCCCATCGTGTGGTCGTCGACGACGTTGGCGAAATTGTAGGTCGGGAAGCCGTCGGACTTGATGAGGATCATGTCGTCCAGCTCCTTGTTCTCGACCGTGATGTCCCCGTAGATGTCATCGTGGAAGGTCGTGGTGCCCTCCTGGGGAACATTGAGGCGGATAACGTAGGGCTTGCCGGCGGCAAGGTTGGCCTCGATCTCCTCTTTGGTAAGATGCAGGCAGTGCTTGTCGTACTGGGAGATCTCCTTGCCCGCGACGACCGTCTTCAGGGACTCAAGGCGCTCCTTCGTGCAGAAGCAGTAGTAGGCGTTGCCCTGCTCGATGAGCTGCTTCGCGTACTTCATGTAGATCCCCGCCTTCTGGCGCTCGCTCTGCACATAGGGGCCGACGCCGCCGTCCTTGTCCGGGCCTTCGTCGACCGTGAGGCCGGCGAAATCGAGCGTCCGGAGGATGATATCCACCGCACCCTCGACGAAGCGCTCCTGGTCGGTGTCCTCAATGCGGAGCATGAAGCTGCCGCCCGCGTGCTTGGCGATTAAAAATGAATACAGCGCTGTGCGCAGATTTCCGACGTGCATTCTCCCGGTCGGACTCGGGGCGAATCTTGTCTTGACATTCATGTTGTTATTTGCTCCTGACTGTTTTTTTATAATTGGAAGCCGATGTCTGTCTGGACACAGACATGACAATGGCCATTTCCATCATGATCGTTAATATGGACGTGCCGCCGTAGGAAAAGAACGGCAGCGTCACCCCGGTCGGCGGCGCAAAATTCACCGTGACGGCGATATGCAGCAGCGCCTGCACCGCGATGTGGATAAATACGCCGGCCGCCATCAGCGCTCCCAGAAGGTCCGGGGCGTTCATCGCGACGACGAGTATCCGGTACAGCAGAAAAATGAAAAGCAGGATGACGAGCAGCGCTCCGAAAAATCCCAGCTCCTCGCAGATGACTGCGAAAATCCAGTCGTTGCCGGGCTCGGAGAGCTGGCCCAGCTTCATCGTGCTGTTCCCGAACCCCTTGCCGAACAGGCCTCCGTTGCCGATCGCGTAGAGCCCCATGATCGTCTGTTCGCCGTTCTGCCCCTCGAAGGCGGCCGGATCCTTCCAGATGAGAAGTCTTATGATGCGGAAGCTGTCCGCCGCATCCGGAGTCATGGTCGTCCAGACGTAATACACGGCGGCTGCCGCCACGATGACGGCTGCCCCTGCCGCGATGAAGAAACCCGTACTCTTCGGATGCGCCGCAAACGCGAGGAAATACCCGATCGCGAATATGATAAAAGCGGAACTCAGGTCGCTGGAGATCAGGTAGGTCTCCGCCGCGAGAAAGATCCCCGGCACGAGCGCGATGGCAGGCGCCAGAAACCCTTTATAGTCTCTTCCCCGGTTGACCATGACCGACGGCAGAAAAACGATGAGGCCGAGCTTGGCGAACTCGGAGGGCTGGATCGTAAAGCCTCCGGGCATCCGGAGCCATCTGGTTGCGCTGTTCAGCGTCACGGCGATCGGCTTCACCATGAGCAGGCCGATGAGCGCAGCCGAAAAGACAAACATCGGCCAGCGCAGATACCAGAGATGATGGTAATCGGCCTTCGAGACCCATAAAGCGGCCGCAAAGCTTACTCCCGCGATCACGCCCTGCTTGGCAAAAGCCATGAAGATGTCCCTGCTGCCGGACCCCTGATAACCGTTAGCGCTGTAGCCGACGATCAGGCCGAACACGGAGAGCAGTATGAGCCCCGCCAGAAAACCGGGATCGATATAGTCGGCAGCCGCCCTCTTTTTCCTAGTCTTCGCCAAAACTACCAGTCCTTCCGTTCTCCTTTTAGAAACACGTCCCGGATGTAAGAGATCGTGTAATCCTCGCCTCTCTCCGCCCACATCGTGAGCAGGTATTCCAGCTGACGCTTGGTCGTGTCGTTGATGAACCAGGACCTGTCCTTGCTCGCCAGATAGTAGTCGAGCGGCGAACGGTCCGTATATTTCTCTCCCTGGTATACGCGGGATGCGCTGACCCGGTCGAAAATCATCTCCGCGACATAACGCCTCGGCATCTGCATGCCCGCCAGGCCGTTTCCGCTCTTCGGATCCGGCGCGTAATCGATCCAGTACTCGTAATGATGTTTGTTCCTGCCCTTGTGGTGGAGCCAGGCGCGGGACATGCCCGTATCCTCCCGCTCCGCGTTGTTCGGGCTTCTGGTTCCCTGGTAATATTTTGCCCCGACCAGAAATTCCTCTGGCGAGAGCTTCGAAAGATCGTGCAGGAGTCCCTGGCGGACCAGCCCTGCCCTGAGGCAGTAGCCCATCACAAGGTTATGATGCCTCGTGATCGTCCTGAGGTGTCCCAGATAATTCATCTTCCCCATCCGTTTTTCTCCCGACAAGCACCGTCACGCTGCGCGCCGGCACATCTGTCATCTTAAGCAGCGGAAGAACGCCGCCCTCTTCGTCCGCGTGAAGAGCCGCAAAGCCCTCCTCATCCGTTGTTAACGCGAGCTCCCACTTAAGTCCCCTCGGCAGGACAGGCAGGGCAAATGAAAAGCTCTCCCAGCCCCCGTTCAGAAGGAACATGATATAATCGTCCGTCCCGCCGTCCGGCTTCACCGCGTACCCGCCGTTCAGGCAGATGCCGACCGCCTTCGGCTTCTCTCCGGTCTCCGGCAGAAATGCCGCCGACCCGTGGAACGAAATGTCCGGGCAGCCCAGGCCTTTTGTGTCGAACCCGCGCAGCTCCTTCTCGGTGTGGATGACCGGGTGCGCTTTCCGGAAGGCGATGAGCTTTTTCAGGTAATCGGTGATCTCACTGTTCTTCGCTGCGAGACCCCAGCTGACCCAGCCCTGCGGATCGTCCAGCGCGTAGGCGTTGTTGTTGCCCTTCTGCGAATTGCCGAACTCGTCGCCCGCATAGAGAAGCGGGATCCCCTGAGCGAGGAATACGTAGGACAGGGCATTTTTGATCTGCTGAGTACGGAGCGACAGGATCTCCTTCTTTCTCGTAACGCCTTCCGCTCCGCAGTTCCAGCTGAAGTTCTCGTTGGAACCGTCCATGTTGCCCTCGCCGTTCTTCTCGTTATGCTTCGCGTCATAGCTGACCGCGTCCGCCAGCGTGAAGCCGTCGACGTTCGCCATATAGTTGACGACGCCGTTGTGCACCGGGTTGCGGCGGATCCCGTTGATGATGTCGGCCACGATCCAGTCATCGCCCTTCAGGAAGCGGCGGCCGATCGTCTGGAACCAGCCGTTGTACTCGATAAAGCGCTTGCGAGCCGGATGGCCGCTCCCGTAGAGCCTCCACACATCGATATAGTCGAAGAAGATCTTCACGCCTGCCAGGTACGGGTCATGCGAGAGGATGTCCTTCGGCACGCCCGTCCCGAGAAAATGAAACCCGTCCACATGATACTCACGGATCCAGTGGCGCACGGCGGCGTCCACATAGAGGGGGTCTTCATTTTCAGGAACATAGAATTCCATGATGCACTCGATGCCGTTTGCATGCAGCTCCTTTATGAGCCTTTTGAATTCCAGGGAGGCGTCCTTCCCGGCTGCGTACCGGGCCTTCGGCGAGAAATAATAATTCTTCTTCGCGTAGCCCCAGTAATTCTTCGGCTGGTGCTCAGGCGCCGCGCTCTTGGCCTCGTAAAGATGAGGGATCCTGAGCGTATCGTCCCACTCGTAGGCCGGCATGAGCTCGACCGCGTTGAATCCCAGCTCCTTGATATACGGGATCTTGTGGATGATTCCCTTAAAAGTCCCCTTGTCGCGGACTTTCGATCTGGGATCCATCGTAAAGCCTCTCACGTGCAGCTTATAAATAAGAAGCTCGTGCATCGGGATCTTCGGAGATCTCTCCTCTCCCCAGTCAAACCGGGCGCTCTCAGCGAAGCAGGCGCCGTCCGCGATGCGCGCGGCATATGGATCCAGGAACTTTTCGCTGCCGATCTCGTAGTAATATCCGTTCTTAAATGTCCCCGGCCAGGCAACAAAGCAGGACGCAACATCCCCCTCGCGTTCCTCCTCCGGGAGGTCGATCCTGAGGAGCTCCTGCTCGCCGTTCTCATCCAGAATGATGAGCGCCGCCCTGCTCCCGTCCGGGATCCCGACGGCAAAATTAATTCCGCCTTTTACTCTGTGCGCGCCGAGCTTTTCGCTGCTCCCCCGTCCGATACGAATATTATTATCATTTTTCATAAGCATGAACCTCATTTTTCCTTCGGGCGAATTTACAAGTAGCATTATAACTCATTTTGCCTTGCATTTTAAGTAGGAATCTGATATTCTGTGATTACTGTTTTTATAAACAGTTTGCAAACGGTCAAAACATAAAGGAGGTCAAACAATGTCTGATTTCAATGAAAACCTTCCCGAAGAAGAGCTTGATGATGATCTCGGCACCGTCGTCCTGACCATGGATGATGACACCGAGCTTGAGTGCTCCATCGTCTGCATCTATCCGGTGGACGATAAGCAGTACATCGCCCTCATGCCAATCGCCGAGAACGGCAAGGAGATCGAGGGAGACGAGATCCTGATCTATCGCTACATCGAGAGCGAGGACGGCGAGCCGGATATCGAGAACATCGAGGACGACGACGAGTACGATGCTGCGGCGGATGCATTTGACGAGATCCTTGACGACGAAGAGTTCGACGAAGACTGAAAATGAAAGACGCCGGGCGGCTGCTTCATGCGGCCGCTCTTTTTTATGTTTCGGAAGTGCTCCCGAACCCGCCGTTCCGCCTCGCGCACACATCGTCGGACTCCGTGACGCCGAACGGCACGAAGACGCCCTGCATGAAAGCGCTGCCGGCTTTTAAAGACAGCGTCTTTCCGCTGTTCGAATCGTTGGTGACCGCGGCAAATATATGTCCCTCATTGTCGGAACCGTAATAGTCGCTGTCGATGACGCCGACCGTGTTGTCGAGCTGCAGCCTGTACTTAAAGCCCAGGCCGCTCCGCGGAAACAGGAGAAGGACCCAGCCCTCTTCCATCCGGACCCGGATGCCGGTCGGTATCCTCGCGGATTCGCCGGGGTGCAGCACGAGGTCGTGCGGCAGGTAAAAATCATACCCGGCAGACCCCTGTGTCGCCCTTACGGGCAGGGTGAGTGAGTCGTAGACTTCCCGTATCTCATTTTCAGGCGCCCCGCCGTAAACATCCTCAAAGCCGCGCCGGAACTGCTTAAAGCTCACTTTTTCAAATTCAGCGATCCTTAACATTTTTCATTCCTTAAGCAAAGGCCGCCCCATCCCGGGACGGCCTTTTATATTTCTTATTCCTCCGGGCCTGCGCTGGCAACGACGCGACCGATGTTCATCGGGTCTTTCGGGCAATCCTTGATGGAGAAGCTGATCCTTCCCATCTTGTCCTTGCCGAGGCAGATCGCGCGGACCACATCGCCGATCTGGAGGACGTCCTCCACCTTGTTGATGCGGGTGTTCGCGATCTTGGAGATGTGCACCATGGCTTCCTTGCCCGGCGCGAACTCAAGGAAAGCGCCGAACTCCTTGATGGAGACGACCTTGCCGGTGAGGATCATGCCCTTCTCGAACTCGGTCGTGATGATGCGGATCGCTTCAACGGCAGCGTTCATCTTCTCGATATCCGTGCCGCAGACGGAGACGGAACCGTCGTCCTCGATGTCGATCTCAACATTGTACTGGGCGATAAGGGCGTTGATGTTCTTGCCCTTGGAGCCGACAACTTCGCCGATCTTCTCCGGATCGATCGTGATCTGGATGATCTTCGGAGCGTACTTGGAGACCTCGGCACGCGGCTTCGCGATGACCGGCTCCATGACGTTCGTCAGGATGTACTCGCGGGCTTCCTTCGTGCGGGCGATGGCTTCCTCGACGATCGCGCGGGTGAGGCCGTGGATCTTGATGTCCATCTGGATCGCGGTGATGCCGTCATGCGTTCCGGCGACCTTGAAGTCCATGTCGCCGAAGAAATCCTCGAGACCCTGGATGTCGGTGAGGACGATGTAGTCATCGTCGGTCGCGCCGGTCACAAGGCCGCAGGAGATGCCGGCCACAGCCTTCTTGATCGGAACGCCGGCCGCCATGAGAGCCATGGAGGAGGCGCAGATCGAAGCCTGGGACGTGGAGCCGTTGGATTCAAATGTCTCAGAGACCGCACGGATCGCGTACGGGAACTCTTCCTTGGACGGAAGGACCGGAACAAGCGCCTTCTCAGCGAGCGCGCCGTGGCCGATCTCACGTCTTCCCGGACCTCTGGACGGCTTGGTCTCGCCGACCGAGTAGGACGGGAAATTGTACTGATGCATGTAGCGCATCTCGGTGATGTACGGATCGAGGCCTTCGACCTTCTGGGCCTCCGCCAGCGGAGCCAGCGTGACGCAGTCGCAGATCTGGGTCTGGCCGCGGGTGAACATCGCGGAACCGTGCGCGCGCGGGATCAGGTCGATCTCAGCGGCCAGCGGGCGGATCTCCTTGATCGCGCGGCCGTCCGGACGCTTCTTGTCCACAAGGATCATCTTGCGGACGGTCTTCTTCTCATAGCGGTACAGAGCGTCGCCGATGAGGGCCATCCACTCCTCGTTGTCGCCGTACTTCTCGGCAAATGCCTCGCGGACCTTCGCGACATTGGCCTCGCGCGTGAGCTTGTCGTCGGTGAAGACGACCTTCTCCATCTCCTCGGGCGGGCAGATCTCATAGAGGGCTGCATTCAGCTCTTCCGGGATCTCATAGTGGATGTAGTCATGCTTTTCCTTGCCGCACTCAGCGATGATCTTATCGAAGAACTTGATGATCTCCTTGTTGACCTCGTCGGCCTTGTATATCGCCTCGATCATCTTCGCTTCCGGGATCTCGTTGGCGCCGGCCTCAATCATGATGACCTTCTCGCGGGTCGAAGCGACCGTGAGCTGGAGATCGGACTTGTGGCGGAGCTCATAGCCCGGGTTGATGACGAACTCGCCGTCGACGAGACCGAGCTGGGTCATCGCGCAGGGGCCGTCAAACGGGATGTCCGAGATGCTGGTGGCCAGAGAGCTGCCGAGCATCGCGACGACTTCCGGATCGCACTCCGGGTCGACGGACATGACCAGGTTGTTCAGGGTGACATCGTTCCGGTAATCCTTCGGGAACAGCGGACGCATCGGGCGGTCGATCACGCGGCTCGTAAGGATCGCATGCGTGCTCGGCTTGCCCTCGCGCTTGTTGAAGCCGCCCGGGAATTTGCCGACCGCGTACATCTTTTCTTCGAAATCAACTGACAGCGGGAAGAAATCGATCCCTTCGCGCGGCGCCTTGGAGGCGGTAGCGGTCGAGAGGACGACGGTCTCGCCGTAGTGCATGAAGCAGCAGCCGTTGGCCTGTTTGCCGACACGGTCGATATCAACCGTGAGTGTTCTGCCGCCGAGTTCCATTGAGTAGCTTTTGTATTCTCCCATTCTTCCTTCCTTCTGGCCGATTGGCCGTGCAAAACATTAGGGGCAGGTGATATGCCTGCCCCTATGAAACGCATTACTTACGAAGCCCAAGTTTCTCAATCAGTGCACGATAACGCTCGATGTCCTTCTTCTTCAGGTAAGCAAGAAGGCTGCGTCTCGCACCGACCATCTTGAGAAGTCCTCTGTTGGAGTGGAAATCGTTCGGATTCTTCTTCATATGATCCGTAAGCTCGCGGATCCTCGCGGTGAGGACGGCAACCTGGACCTCCGGCGAACCGGTATCGCCCTCGGTGCGGGCATACTCTTTCATGATTTCCTGCTTCTTCTCCTTTGTGATCATCCTGATCTCCTCCTTATAATATAATCTTGCCTTGCATCAGGAGGCGGTTGGAGCTTCCGGTCTCCGGATGCAGGTGCTGCTTTTGAAAGCGCAATCAGTATAACAGATGCGATATACATCGTCAAGGTTTTTTTAACGTGCAATTTCCGATGCGGCAAAATACTCCCGCCCGACCTCGCGGTCCAGCATGATCTGCTCCTTCAGCGCCTCGACCGACGGGAACTTTCTCTCCGGTCTCATAAAATGAAGAAGCTCCACCTTCTGTTCTTCCCCATAGAGGTCTTCGGTACAGTCGTAGAGATAGGTCTCCACCCCCACGAACCGGCCGTCCACCGTCGGCTTCGTCCCGATGTTGGTGATCCCGTAGTAGTCCCTGCCGCCGACCACCGACCGGACCGCGTAGACGCCGTTCGGAGGCAGCAGTTTGCCCATGCCCGGGATCAGGTTGGTCGTCGGGAAACCGATCGTCCGTCCGATCCTTCTCCCGTGGATGATGGATCCGTTTATGAAAAATGAATACCCCAGCAGCAGATTCACCGTCTCCATGTCGCCTTCCGCGAGTGCCGCCCGGATGCGCGAGCTCGAGATATCCTCGGGACCGTCCTTTACCTTCGGGATAGCGGTGACCGCGAAGCCGAGCGTTTCGCCCATTTCCTTCAGCAGGGCGACATTTCCGCGCCGGCCGTAGCCGAACCTGTAATCCTCTCCCACCACGATTGCCTTCGCGTGCAGCCTCCCGATCAGGAATTCCTTCACGAAATCTTCCGCTTCCATCGTGATGAGGGCGGGGATGAACGGGCACTCGATGAGCGTGTCGATGCCCCAGCTCTCAAGCAGTTCCCTGCGCTCCGGTTTTGTCAGCAGCGTCACGGGCGACACGCAGATCGAGAAGACGACCGCGTCGAGCTTCTCATCTGTCTCCTTGGAACCTGCCGAAGTCTCCAGCACCTTATTGATCAGGGCCTGGTGGCCTCTGTGGACGCCGTCGAACTTTCCGAGCGTGATGACGGACGGACTGGTCAGGCAGAAATCGATTGTATCCTTGATAACCTGCATTGGTCTCCCTTCCTCAAAGCTCGTTCAGATACAGGTCGAGTGCGTATTTTGTCCCGGTTCTCTTATAGATGCCGATGAACGTGCCGTCACTTAAGAACACTCTCACCTTACGGCCGTCTTCCGGCGGTTTTGTCCCGGTGAGCGGCAGGCTGTTGCCGTTGATCGCGGCATTTTTAAACTGGTCCGGCACGGTGATCACCGGGCAGTCCGGGAAGAACTCCGGCAGCGGGATGATGAAATCGGACATCGGAAGCCCGTTCTCCTTCGCCGTAAGGAACTTCTCCTCAAACTCGGCGATCGTGACCGCGTTTTCAATTGAAAAGCTTCCGACTCTCGTGCGGACCAGGTGGGACATCGCCGCGCCGCAGCCGAGCTTCCGCCCGACATCCTCGCAGAGAGTCCTGATATAAGCGCCCTTCGAGCAGCTGACCCGGAACGTGACATGCGGAAGGTCCATTTTGAGGATCTCCATGTCGGAAAATGTCACCTCGCGCGCCCGTCTCTCCACCTCAATGCCGCGCCTGGCCAGATCCACGAGCTTCTTCCCGTCGACCTTGACCGCGGAATACATCGGAGGGATCTGTTCCACCGTGCCCTCGAAGGAGAAGAGAGCCTCCCGGACCTCCTCCTCCGTCACATCGACGGGGTGTTCCTCAAGGATCTGCCCCGAGGTGTCCTGGGTGTCGGTGATGACGCCGAGCAGCATCTCCGCCTCGTAGGTCTTGCCGCCGCCCTGCAGGAGCTCCACCAGCTTGGTCGCCTTCCCGAGGCAGACCGGCAGGACGCCTTCCGCGTCCGGGTCGAGTGTGCCCGCGTGGCCCAGCTTTTTCTGCCCGATAATGCGGCGCATGCGGAAAATGACCCCGAAGGACGTCATCCCCGGCTCCTTCCGAATATTGACGACTCCGTTAATCATCGGCGTTCATTTCCTTTCCGAGAGCTTCCGTAAGGAGCACAAGGACTTCCTCCGGCTTTCCCTGCACCGTGCAGCCGGCCGCCTTCGTGTGCCCGCCGCCGCCGAAGAGGGCTGCGACCTTCGCTACGTCAGTCTCCGAGCTGCTCCTGAGCGAGACTTTTGAGGTCCCGGGCTCCGTCTCATAGACAAAGACGGCGCATTCTGCGCCGGCCGTGAGCCGCAGGCTGGCCACGATGGGATCAAGATCCTTCTTTTCGGCGCCGCACTGTCTCATTTCCTCAAGGGAAATGCAGCCCGCCGCGATCCTGCCCTCCATAAACGTCTTTTCTCTCGCGAGCACATAGCCGAGTACCCGGTTCTGCACCAGCGTCCTCTCATTAAAGGACTCGTCGATGATCTTTGCCGCCGGGACGCCCTTCTCAAGGAGCGTTGCCGCGATCCTGAGGGTCGACGGCCGCACATTGCTGTACTGGAAGACGCCTGTATCGTGGATGATCCCCGTGTAGAGCGAAATGGCGATATCCCGGCTGATCTTCTCCTCTTCAAAGAGCGTGAAAAGGACTTCCGCGCAGGATCCGGCCTCCCCGTCCACGATATTCACATCCGCAAAGAGCGGATTGCTCGCATGGTGATCGATTGAGACCGTCTTTCCGGCTGCGTCAAACAGAGCGCCGGCCGCCGCGATTCTGTCCTTCGTGCTCACATCGCAGGTCACAAAAAGATCCACGGAGCGCATGGCCGGCTCCGTGAATACTTCCTCGCAAAGACCGGGGAGGAACATCAGCGCCTCTTTCGGTCTCTCAAGATACAGGGACACATCGATCCAGGGGTAATTGCGGCGCACGTACCCAAGGAGCGCCGTCGCAGATCCGACGCAGTCTCCGTCCGGGTTCACATGGCCGGCGATCACCGCCGTTTGTATGTCCTTTGTAAAAATGTCATTCAGTCTCTTCATTTTCCGCATCCTTCGCCATGACCTCGTCGATCAGCTTCGACATCTCCACACCGCGCTCGATCGAGCGGTCGAGGATAAAGGTCAGTTCCGGCGTATTCCGCATATTGAGCGAATGGGCAAGCTCCCGGCGGATGAAACCCTCCGCGCTCTTAAGGCCTGCCATGGTGTCTTTCTTCTCCTGCTCATCTCCCATCACGCTGACATAGACCTTGCAGGTCTTGAGATCCGGGGCCACATAAGCGTCCATGACCGTCGTCATGAAGGAAATGCGGGGATCCTTCAGATTGCGCACGATGCCCGCAAGCTCGCGCGCAACCTCCTGGTTCACTCTCTGGTTTTTCGGACTGTTCTTTCTCATGTCCTCGGCACCTCTACCATCGTGTAGGCGAGAACGGTGTCGTCGACCTGGAACGCATCCCAGCCGTCAAACACGAGACCGCACTCGAAGCCCTCGCGGACCTCCTTGACGTCGTCCTTGAAGCGCTTGAGCGATGCGAGCGACCCGTCGTAAAGCTGCTCGTCGCCGCGGAAGACGCGGATCTTGCATTTGCGCTGGAAGACGCCGTCCTTGACATAGGCACCGGCGATGTTGCCGACGCCGGACGCCTTGAACATCTGGCGGATCTCGGCGTGGCCGAGCACCTTCTCCTCGTAGACAGCCGCTTTCATGCCGTTAAGAGCGCGCTCGACATCCTCGATCGCCTCGTAAATGACGCTGTAGAGGTGGATATCCACCTTCTGCGCGTCCGCAATCGCTTTCACGGCCGCATCGACCTTGACGTTGAAGCCGATGATGATCGCATTGGAAGCAGAAGCCAGGTTGACATCGGACTCGCTGATCGCGCCGACGCCGCCGTGGATGACCTTAACGACAACCTCCTCGTTGGAGAGCTTGACGAGCGACTGGCGGACCGCCTCGACGGAACCCTGGACGTCGGCCTTGACGACGATCGGGAGTTCCTTGAGGTTCCCCTCCTTGATCTGGTTGAACAGATCGTCGAGGGACATCTGCGTTTTGGTTTCCTCGATGAGGCTCTTCTTGCCCTCGGAAATGAACGTCGCCGCAAACGCCTTCGCCTCCTTGTCCGAGTCGAGGGAGACCAGCACTTCGCCGGCCGCGGGAACCGCGGACAGGCCGATGATCTCGACCGGCATGGACGGGGTGGCCTTTGTAAGGCGCTTGCCCTTCTCGTCGTTCATCGCGCGGACCTTGCCGCTCGCCGCGCCGCAGGCGATGAAATCGCCCTGGCGGAGCGTACCCTTCTGGATCAGGATCGTCGCGACCGGGCCGCGGCCCTTGTCCAGCTTCGCCTCGAGCACAAGGCCGCGGGCCTTGCGGTTCGGGTTGGCTTTCAGTTCCTTCATCTCCGCGGTGAGAAGGATCATCTCGAGCAGGTTGTCGATGCCTTCGTGTGTCTTGGCAGAGACCGGGCAGAAAATAGTCGATCCGCCCCACTCCTCAGCGAGCAGGCCTTTCTCGGCCAGCTCCTGCTTGACGCGCTCAACATTGGCGCCCGGCTTGTCGATCTTGTTGACAGCGACGATCACGTCGACGTTGGCCGCCTTCGCGTGGTTGATCGCCTCGATCGTCTGCGGCATGACGCCGTCGTCAGCGGCGACGACAAGGACTGCAATATCCGTCGAATTGGCGCCGCGCATACGCATGGCGGTGAAAGCTTCATGGCCCGGCGTGTCGAGGAAGGTGATCTTCTGGCCGTTGATGGAGACCATGTAGGCGCCGATATGCTGGGTGATACCGCCGGCCTCGCGGTCGGTCACATGCGTGTTCCGGATCGCGTCCAGAAGGGAAGTCTTGCCGTGGTCGACGTGGCCCATGACGCAGACGACCGGCGGGCGCGGGACCATATCGTCCTCGCTCTCCTCGCTCTCCGCAAGAAGCGCGCCGATGACGTCCTCCTTCTCCTCCTGCTCGGCGATGATGTCGTAATCCATCGCGATCTCCTGCGCTTTCTCAAACGGGATCTCGTGGTTGACCGTGACCATCTCACCCTTCATGAACAGGTCCTTGACGAGCTGGGCCGGCGCCATCTTCATCGCCTCGGCGAGTTCACGAACCGTGAGTCTCTCCGGCAGGCGGATCTCGGTGACGACCTCCTTCTCCTTCTGCTCGCTGGCCTTCGGAGTATTCTGCTGCAGCGCCTTCGGAACGCGGTTGAACTGCTTCTTCTGCTGGTTCGGGCGGTTCGTCCCGAACTGGCTGTGCTTGCCGTTCTCCTTGCGCTCCTCGCGGCTGCGCTCGTATTCTTTACTGTTATCCTTGCGGTAGTCGCGGGTAGTCTTGTGGACAAGCGCGCCGTCGCCGTCCGAAGGACGTGCAGCGGCCCCTCCGCGGGCGCCTCTGGCCGCGCTGCCCTGGCCGAAGCCCGGACGGGCGCCTCTGTCGCCGGCAGCCCCTGTTCCCGGACGGCCGGTGCGGTCGCCGTAGGACGGTCTGCCGTCACGGCCGGTTCCCTGGCCGTAGCCGGTACGCGTCCCCTGGCCTCCGGCTGTTCTTCTGTCGCCGGACATACCCTGGCCCGCCGGACGGCCGGTGCGGTCGCCGAACTGACCCTGTCTGGGCGCGCGGTCGCCGTAGGACGTTCTGCCGGTCCCGGCTGCATTCTGCCCGTAGGACGGACGGGTATCCCCGGTCCTTCCGCCGGTGCGGGCCGTCTGGCCCTGGCCTGCCGGGCGGGCGGTGCGGTCACCGTACTGGCCCTGGCCTGCCGGACGGGCGGTGCGGTCGCCGTACTGGCCCTGGCCCTGACGCGG
>OCTX011876781.1_pt1 | contig 16931 bp, 18 predicted proteins | sample 1539691 | NCBI WGS metagenome assembly OCTX01 (sample SAMN02144231, study PRJEB22623) | gut metagenome | biome: sheep rumen | host: Ovis aries | place: New Zealand | reverse complement strand
TTCTTTTCTAATGGTTATTCAATAGATGTTGAACTATCTAATGATAATAAATCGTTGTTTGTAAGGACTAATGCTAAAGTTTTTAGAGGAACAGAACTTCCTCATAGTGTTATGCAAGGAATAGATATTACTTTAGATGATAATGGTGGATTATCAAAGACTATGACTTACGGTGAATTATATGATGCTTTATCTTATTATCATAAATATATTCATGCTAGAAATGGTAGTCTTAATGTAAATCAAATTGATTCGGTATTGTCAACTAGTTATACTCATACTATTTATGATAAAAATGGGATAGTAATGGCATCATCAAATTATTATAAACCAGACTGGGGACTTAACTGCCAAAGATTTGATGATGAGAATAAATTTAGAAGTCAACTATTCTCAAACGGATGGCATAAACCAAGTGAGTGGTCTATTGATGGAAGACCAAAAATCCCTTCTTTTTGCAAAGACGCTTATATTGTGGGAACAGTTAGAGATCCTGAGCATCCTGGACTTGCGAATCTTTATCAACAAGAGGTAGGGTATAATGGTATGATAACTAAAACTAAATCGTATTTAGGATGTGTTCATGGTGAATGGCCAGATATTTTAAGAGTTGATCATTATGAAGTGTATGCTGAACTTAAAGATGGTAATTGGGAAGTGACTGATGAATTTAAATCATTTTATCCTAATATGAGTGTAGAAGAAATAAAAGAAATGCTTGCTTTAAGGTTTGTTGATGCTCTTGAAGGATCTGAAACCAAAAAGTATCGTTCTGGAAAGTATACAGCTTTAAAAGAATTAACTGCTGCAGCTAATGCTAAATATACAGCAGGAAGAAATATGTAAAAAACTAAAGGTGTGTAAGTGATTACACATCTTTTTCTTAAGCAAGAGATACATTATAGTATGCTATATTTGAATATTAGGCATTGGGATATATAAACTTTGTAGATATGAGAATTTGTTTGTAAAATAATAAATTTTATGATAATCTAATTATGAGTGTAGGTGATTTTTAGATGGGAATACTTAATTTTTTAACTTCGAAGATGCTTGGTGAAAATGAGCCAGAAAGTAAATACGGTTTTATTTATGGCTTGGATATGCATGGAGTTGATTTAAATGAAGGAATTGAAAAAGGGATAGTGGAGCCTTTGATGGAGGCAAGAAGAAAAGGTAAACGTTTTTGTGTTGATTTTGGAAGCACAGTACCGGTTTATAAGTGGGATAAATATGGAGATGGAACTTGGAATCCTCCTAGACATTATATTATGACTTCTGATATTGCTACTCCTGATAATGATTTTGAACAAGAAGAGAAAAATATTTATGATTTTCTTAGAGGAAAAAAGCTAGAAGAAGATATGGATATGTCACAAGAAGGTGGAAGAACTTTATAGAGTTCTTTTTTTTGTTTAAAAAAAGACAAATAAGTTTAACTTATTTGTCAACATTTTAAATAAATGTTCTATTATTTATTTTTCTTTGTCAGCTTTTTTAGGCTTTAAATTTTCATTTATTTCATTTATTCTTTTATACATCATTAAGAATAAAATAGAACCTTCAGCCATTAATCTAGCTATTATATTGCCTATTACTAATACTACTAAGAATCCAATAAAGCTATTAGAAATAAGACTTAATGAGAATATTGTTATGAATACAGCTGAGAATAAATAAAGTATTCTGATAAAGAATTCTAAAGTCATAGTTTTAAAAGACAAAAAATTGTATAGTGTTTTAGTAAAACCTGTATATTTATCTTCTTTTTTTGGATCTAAGAATAAAAAATGAATTAAAAAAGCACCAACTATTCCTAAGATAAATGCTATAACAACATAAATAGCTACGTCGCCAAAAACATTAGTGTTGTTTACTACAGGGGCTTCAGTTATGTCATATGGACTCATATAATCTCTCTAACTCCTTTCTGTTACTATTATATCATGAAAGATAATAAATAATGTTATAATTTATATCCGCAGTTTTGACAAAAATTTTCTTTACTAACTTGTACGCCACAATTGGGACAAAAGATAGTTTGAATAGAATTATTGTTATTAATAGTTTGGTAATTATTTATATTTTCTTGATATGTATTTGTTAAATAAAATGGTTGATTTTGATATGAAACTTTTTTAACAAGTTTTATACAGTATATTAATAGGTAAATATAGAATATAAGCCATGGTATAATCATATTGGCGAATATTAAATAATCATATAGTGTATGAGCAAGAACAGGTGCAAGTAAGCTTTTAAAATTATATTTATTATATTCTTTATTTTGTCTTATTTCATGGAATTTTGTATAACACAAATAATATCCCATAATTACACCAAAACAAGTATGTCCTGGTACAGCTGTTAGAGCTCTTAAAATACCATTACCAAAACCATTTTGCAATACGTATAGAATATTTTCTAAACAAGCAAATCCTAAGGAAACAAATGTACAATAAACTATGGCATCATAATATTCATCAAATCTATCAGTTTTATAAACAAAGATTTTAATTATTATCCATTTTACAAACTCTTCAATTAAAGCTACTCCTATGAAAATGTATATAAATAGCATTAAGTAATCTGATGATTCTTGTTCAAGGAAAAAAGCAGCTATTAATTCGCCAATTACAGCGGGAATAGTACTAAATATGCCAAAAATAAATATTTTTATTAAATTAGAAAATGGCTCTTTGTGAGGATCTTTCTTATATATATATATTAATAATAGTATTACTGGTAGAATAGCTATAAATAATAATCCGCTCATTTTTATCACCTATAGTGATTTTAATATAATTAATAATGTTTAGTCAATTGATATTATATATAATAATATTTTTTCTTTATATTATTAAAGTATTGTTTTATAATATGTTTTTTAGAAGGTGGTGTATTATTATTGGGTTATATGATTAGGGAGTTACCTAAAGAAGAACTTCCTAGAGAAAGATTAATGAAATATGGTGCTGGAGCTCTTAGTAATGAAGAATTACTTAGTATTATTTTAAGAACAGGAACAAAGAATAAATGTGTTAAAGATTTAAGTATAGAATTACTTAAGGAATATGATTTGAAAGAACTAGTTAATAGTAGTTATAATAGTATTGCTAAAGTAAAAGGTATAGGGAATGTAAAGGCAGTAACTTTATTAGCTTCTTTAGAACTAGGAAAAAGGGTGTTTATAGATAATAGGGATATAATATACATTAGAAATAGTGATGATGTATATAATTATGTTAGATATGAAATGGAAAACAGTTTGCAGGAAATGTTTATGATATTATGTTTAGACATTAGGAAGAAAATAATATTAAGTAAGATTTTATTTAAAGGAACAGTAGATAGTTCTAGCGTTTATATTAGAGACATATTTAGAGAAGGCGTAAAAAGCAATGCTACTAGTATAATACTAGTTCATAATCATCCGGCAGGCAGTGTTAAGCCTTCTAAGGAAGATGTGTATTTAACTAATCAGATTATTAGAAGTGGAAAGTTATTAGGGATAAGAATTATTGATCATATAATTATTGGAGATAATAAGTATTATAGTTTTTTAGAAGATTATAGTGATTTGTTTAAATAAGAATATAGAAATAAGGAAGGATAAAATATGAGAGCGAGTTTAAAAGATGTTATTTGTGCTTCAGCACGTTGTGTTTTAAAAAATGAGATGTATAAGAACATATTGTTATTTTATTATGATAATTTGATATCGGTAGATCTTGATGAAATAATAAAAAAATATAATAATGGAGATTATTCAGTTTTAGATAATCGAAGAATATCTTTGTTTATGGAACTATCTTCTAAGTTGGAGATTAATCCTGATTCTTTGATAAAAGAATTATGTGCAGCAATGACTTTACATAAATATAAAGCTTTAATTAATATGACTATTCATTTTTATAAAAGAAAAGGAAACTATAATGAGAGGAAGATTCTTTATGAAAATCTTACTTGGGGAGATATAATTAAAGCTTTAGATATTGCTGAAGATATAGTTAATAGTAGAAAAGTTTATGAAGTTTTAAGATATTTATTAATGAATAGTAATTTATATGGTCAAATTAAGGAAAGAAAGCAGTTCTTTGCTTATGTTAAAGATAATCCTGATGATATGAGTAAGTTTTTAGAAGCGATTAGAGATAAAAAAGCAGAGCTTAGATGTATAAGAATGGATTACTCTCGTTATTCAAGGAAAGACATTGGAACAGAAGCGGAAATTGCCCTTTCAGAATTAATTGATTCTCCATTTTTAAAAGATGGTTTATATTTTCAGGGAATGACTGACTTAGAGGAATATATTGAGGGCAATTTTATAGTTCAATATAGAATAAAGAAATCATTTGTTGAAGAGCCTTCAAGTGATGAAGAAGAAATGATTAGAAAAGAGCAATTTGCAAGAAATAGAATGGAGTTTGATTCTGATTCAGATGAAGCAGGTTTTATTTTGAAAGATAATTTTGGTATTCAAATAACAAGAAGAGAGTTAATTAATTTAGGCATTAATCCTGATAGGATAGGTTGGAAACCAATACGCATTGAAAAAAGATTTAAAAATCCTGTTAGTGATTTTAAATGGTTTGGAGCAAATTGTATTGATGCAGGTAGATGTTTAGTTAAAATAGCTAAGTTATAATACATATATATTATTGATAAATTTGACGTTCTAATAGTAGTGTGTTATTATCAACTCACTTGGATAAATGTATTTATTTAGGAATTGTTAGTTTTTTATAAGAGGTGTGAAAAATGAATGCAGAACAGTTTATTATGATGGAAAGATTGATAAAAGATCTTTACAAGTCTGGAGTATATCTTCGTATTAACGAAAGAAACGTTTCGACTTTACTTAGTATTGATATTGAAAGTATTGTTAAGGAGTTTAATACTGGTGAAATAACAATAACAGATTGTGATGATGTTGATCTTATTTATGATGTAGATCGAGAAGAGCTTTTAAATGATGAGGACGTTGATCTTTTCTGTAAATTAATTATTGATCCAAAAGATGTTTTGAGGACGATATTGAAAGCCGATGAGATTTTAGTCTATAAAGAAATGTTTGATAGTTTAGTTGAAAGGAAAAAAAGAAATTCAAGCTTTAATCCTAGCGAAAGAATTGTTGTTAACGATTTGGGTTATAATATTGATTTGTCTTATGGCCAAATTATCCATTCTTTAAAAGGAATTCAAGACTTTTGTGATAATATAGAAGTATATCGCTTCCTTAAATATTGTTTGAAATATTATTCATTAAAAGAAAAAATTGAAAAACGTAAAAGGTTATTTGAATGTGAAAATAAATATTCTGATAAAAGTGCTAAATTATATAGTATTATTAATGGAGTTCAAAGAAAGATGGGTATAATTAGAGTAGCTAATTCTTATTTGGGAACTACTGAATATGCTGGTACCCAGGCAGAAATAGAATTATCTGATCTTTTAGGAGTTCCTTATAGTAGGGATGTTAGATCTATGATAATTGATGGAAAAAGACATGGCGTTAAAAAGACTTTTATCTCTAAACCTTCAACGAAAAGTCAGAAAGATAAAATCATTAAGGAGAGACTTAGTAGACTTGCTAAACGTTGCTATCACTATATTGATGATGGGGGATTTATATTAGCTGGTGATTATGGTATAGAGGTGTCTGAGCGTGAGTTATTAGATGGTGGAATAGAGCCGGCTAAAGTTGGTTGGGAACCTTTGGAATTAACTATCGAACCAATTAGCTTTTCTTCGTTATATGAAAAGGAAAGACCTGACAAATCAATTGAAAGAATGGTAAGAGGTATTACTTTAAATAAATCAAATAAAATGAAATGATTTAATATCATTTCTTTTTATTTATCTTAGATAAATGTTTGACTTAGGACGATATCTTTGTTATAATCTATGTTGTTTTAAAGAGCTTTCTTTAAAAACCGCACTAAAAAGGTTATAAGATTCTTTGTAGGACACCTTAAGGGCGCGTCTTAAATTTATAAGGAGGTATGAAAATGAAAGCTATATTTGTTACTGGTGGAAAACAATATTATGTTTCTGAAGGCGATGTTATCTACGTAGAAAAACTAGATGCTGAAGAAGGTAAAGAGATTACTTTTGATGAAGTATTATATGTAGATGGAGTAACTGGAACACCAACAGTTAAAGGAGCTAAAGTTGTTTGTTCTGTTGATAAACACGGAAAACAAAAGAAGATTGTTGTATTTAAATACAGACCTAAAAAGAAATACCGTAAGACTCAAGGACATAGACAACCATATACTAAGTTAACTGTTAAGAAAATTGTTAAGTAATATGATTAAAATAATTATTAAAGAAGATAAATATATTAATAGTATTAAAATAACAGGACATGCTAATTATAATGAATATGGAAAAGATATAGTCTGCGCGGCAGTTAGTTCTATATGTTTAACTACATGTAATGGAATTATGTCTTTAGAAGATACTATTGAATGTAATGAAAAATCTGGTTTATTAGAAATCAGTGTGAAGAAGATTACTGATATCAATCAAAAACTTTTAATAAATATGTTAGATATGTTAGAAGAATTAAAAGGTCAGTATCCAAAAAATATTGAGATTAGAAATGAGGAATAGATTATGCAAAGATTAAGTTTGAATATCCAATTATTTGCGCACGTTAAAGCTCAAGGTTCTACTCAAAACGGTCGTGATTCTGCTGGTCGTAGATTAGGTGCTAAAGCTGCAGATGGTCAAGTTGTAACAGCTGGAAGCATTTTATATCGTCAAAGAGGAACTAAGATTTATCCTGGTACAAATGTTGGAATGGGAAAAGACCATACTTTATTTGCTAAAATCTCAGGTGTTGTTAAATTTGAGAGATTAGGTAGAGATAAAAAGAAAGTTAGTGTTTACGAAGCTTAATTGAAGACCTATTTAATAGGTCTTTTATTTATGGTATAATATTGTAGTATTAAAGGCGAAGAGTAGAAGGTGTTATTATGTATGTAGATGAAGTTGTTATAGATTTAATAGCTGGTAATGGTGGAGATGGTTGTACCTCTTTTAGAAGAGAAAAGTATATTCCTTTTGGTGGACCTAATGGTGGAAATGGTGGTAAAGGATCCGACATTGTTTTTGAGGTTGATAAAGGATTAAAAACTTTAATAGATTTAAAGTATAGAAAGCAAATAAAAGGTATAAAAGGAGTTAATGGTAAAGGCTCTGATAGACATGGAGCTAATGCTAAAGATGTTATTGTTAAAGTGCCAGAGGGAACTACTGTTATAGATTATGATACTGGGTTAGTTATATGTGATTTAATAAATGATAAAGATAGATATGTTATTTGTCATGGGGGCCGAGGCGGAAGAGGAAATAGAGCTTTTGCTACTCAACAAGAACCAGCTCCTAAGATGAGTGAATATGGAGAACCTGGTGAAATAAAAAAAGTAAAATGTGAAGTAAAAGTAATTGCGGATGTTGGGCTAGTTGGAATGCCTTCTGTTGGTAAAAGTACAATTTTATCTTTAATTAGTAATGCTTCTCCTAAAATAGCTGCATATCATTTTACTACGTTAGCTCCTAATTTGGGTGTAATAAATTTAAAAGATGGTAGAAGATTTGTTATGGCTGATTTACCAGGGTTAATTGAAGGGGCTTCAGAAGGAGCGGGGCTTGGTGAAAGATTTTTAAAACATGCAATGCGTACAAAAATCATAGTTCATGTTATAGATATGGGATCTTTTGAAGGTAGAAATCCTATTGATGATTATAAACAAATTAGAAAAGAATTAGAAAAATATGATGAAAAATTAGCACGTAAGGCAGAAATAATTGTTGCTAATAAAATGGATTTACCTGATGCTAAAGATAATTTAAAAAAATTTAAGAATAAATTTCCTAAGTTAAAAGTGATAGAAATTAGTGCTATTAATAATCAAGGTTTAGATAATATGATGGTTGAAATAGCAGATTTACTTGATAATACGGAATTAGAGCCTTTATATGAAGATACAAAATTCGAAAGTCATATTATATATAAATTTAAAAATGAGAAACCTTATACAATAACTAGAGATTCAGAAGGAGTTTGGATTATTAAAGGTGCTGAGATTGAAAAATTATTTAGAATGACTAAATTTCAAGAAGATGAAAGTGCTTTAAGGTTTGCTAGAAAGCTAAGAGGAATGGGAGTAGAGGAAGAGTTGGAACGTCTTGGTGCTCAACGAGGTGATGATGTTCAAATTCTAGATTATATGTTTACTTTTAAAGAATAGTAGATATTGAAAGATAATATCTACTTTTTTTATTTATTATGATATATTAAATGTATAAAGATGATTATTATATATAAAAATATTTCTTTGGTGATGGAGGTATTAGTTTGAAAGTATTATATACAGCATTTAAGGGGAAGACTAATTCTTCAAAAATATTACTTGATCAGATAAAAAGCGATAATAAAATCTATTTAACAAACAGTTTTGAGGCAAGTGTTAAAGAATTAATAGATAAAATTAAGAGTAATGAATATGATCTTATAATAGCATTTGGGCAAGCTCCAATAGAGAGGAATACTATTAAAATAGAAACTACGGCTAGAGGAGAAGAATGTTTAATTACAGATTACGACTTTAAGAATATTAAAAACAATTTAGAAAAGAAGTATAATGTTCTTATTTCAAATGATGCCGGTAATTATTTGTGTAATAATATTTATTATAATGGTTTAAAATATATTAAAGATAATAGTTTAAAAACTAAAATGCTTTTTATTCATATTCCAAAGATTAATAATATGAATAATATAGAAGATTTAGGAGATTTAATACTTTTAGACAAGAAAAGTATTAGAAAAGCTGTAAGAACTTATTTAATAAGAGATAATAAAGTATTGGTAATCCAATATAAACAAAAATATGTAGGTTATTATAATATACCTGGAGGTAAGATAGAAAATAATGAATCCTCAGAGCAAGCATCGATAAGAGAATTTAAAGAAGAAACGGGTATCGACATAATTAAACAACACTATGTTGGGAAATGTATGCTAGAATTTCCTGATAGAATATTTGATTTTGATGTTTATTATGTAGATGAATATGATGGGAAGCTATTAGATTTTTTTGATAATAAGACTTTATGGGTAGATTTAGAAAAAATACAAAAGGAGTCTAAAATATTGGCGAGTATTAGAATGATCAAGTATATAAAAGATAATATGAATTTAAAGATGTTTTGTGATGATGAAGATAACATTATTAAAATAGTTGATTTAAATAAGGATGATAAAAATGAATAGTAAACTCGTAGATAGTGTTGAAAAATATGTAAAAAAACAAATAGAAGAATATAAGGAATCTTCTTTAGACCATTATGATTTTTGGGAAGAACATGTTAAATATGTTTATGATGAGAGTATGTTATTGGCTGGGGTTTATGGTGCTGATAAAGAAATCGTTGCTTTAGGTGCTTTACTTCATGATATAGCTTTAATTAATAGAGTTGGAGAGAAAAAGGATCATCATATAAATGGTGAGATAATAGCTAGGGGTCTTTTAACGAAGTTTAATTATGATGAAAAGAAAAAAGAAAGAGTACTTAAGTGTATTTATAATCATAGAAGTAGTAATAATGCTCAATCTATTGAAGAGTTATGTGTAGCTGATGCAGATATTTTAGCTCATTTTGATAATGTTCAGATGCTTTTAAATATTGTTTATAACAAAGAACATCTAAATGGAAGAGAAGCTAAGGAATGGCTGAAAGAAGCTTTAGAAAAAGATTATAATGATTTAAGTGTTAAAACTAAAGAAAAGTATAGATATAAATATAAAAAAATATGTGATTATTACTTAGAGAATAGGTGATTTAATGAAAGATGTTGTTATAAGAAATCTAAAATTAGCTGATTATGATGATGTATATGATTTGGAGAAACAAGTATATAATATTCATTATATATATCGCTCTGATATATATAATGATGTTAATAGTTTATTTCCTAAAGAATTTTATAATTCTATTATAAAAGATAATGATGCAATAAATATTGGGATAGAATGTAATAAAGAAATAGTTGCAGTTCTTTTAGCAAGTATTAAAGAGACAAATAATATATCTATTGTTAAAAAGAGAAGATTTTGTTTTATAGATGATATTGTTGTAGATAAGTCTTATAGAAGAAAAGGATTTGCTAAAAGATTGTTTGAAGAGTTGAAATTAAGACTTAAAAAGTTAAATGTTCAAGATATTGAATTGGTTGTATGGCCTTTTAATAAAGAAGCAATAGGATTCTATGAATCATTAGGAATGAGTGTTAAGAATCTTCGATATGAATTGAAAACTTGTGAAGATATTAAGACGGAAATAATGGAAATTAAAACTTCGCAAAAGGCAAAAGAAAAACAATAGAGGTTAATAATACTGTATATATAAAAAGTATGTTATACTAGTTATTGTGATGAAGATGAAAAAAATAGCAAGTTTAATAGTTATAATTGTATCTTTTTTTATAATAGAAGTTAACGCTCTTAATAAGAGTGTTGTTGATGTGACTAAAATAACTATGAGTGAAGCTATAGATTATTTAGATAAAGGGGTAATTACTTCAGAAGAATTGGTTAAATTATATTTAGATAGAATTAATACTTATAATAGTGATTATAATGCTATTATTACAGTAAATCCTAATATTATTGAGGAAGCTAAAGAATCTGATGAATTAAGAAAAAATAATAAAAAAAGAGGATTATTGGAAGGTATTCCAATAATAGTAAAAGATAATATAGATGTTAAAGGAATGCCAACAACGGCAGGAGCTAAAGCTTTAATTGATAATTATCCTTTAGAAGATGCTGATGTTATTAAAAAGTTGAGAAGTGAAGGGGCGTTAATTATTGCTAAAGCTAATATGAGTGAATTTGCTTTTTCAGCAAAAGATAGTTATAGTTCTTTTGGTTATGTTAGTAATGCTTATAGACTTGGTTATAGTTCTTATGGGAGTAGCGGTGGCAGTGCTGTTTCGGTGGCACTTTCTTTTGGAAGTGTGGCTTTAGGAACTGATACAAATTCTTCTGTTAGGCTTCCAGCAGCTGCGGCGGGTTTAGTAGGAATTAGACCGACGACTGGGAAAATATCTTCGAAAGGGGTTATTAATTACGATATTAATCGAGATACAGTTGGTATTATAAGTAAGAGTATTACTGATAGTAGAATTATATGGGGAATATTATCTGATGAAAAGTCTGATTATGTAATAGATAATGATAAAACAATAATAATAGGAATTCCTAAGAATTTATATGAAGGTAATGGTAAAGATGGATATGGTGTACTTAATGCGCCTTTTCTTCCTATTAAAGAAATGTTTGATAATGAAATAAATAAGATGAGTCAAAAGAACGTAGAAATAGTTTATTTAGATGATATATATACTAATACTTTTTCTAAGTATAATAATCTGTCAGTTGCTGGTTATACGATGTGTAAGGCTTTTAATGAATATATAAAGGGTACTACAGGATCTATAAGAAGTTTTGGAGATTTAGTTAAAAGTAAAGAGAAAGTATTTGGTTTATCAGGGTATTATAAGTCATGTAATTATAGTAATAAGAATTATAATAATACAATTAAGTATATGAATTTAGCTAAGGAATATATGAATAATATTTATAATAAGTATAACTTAGATTATGTAATTTATCCGACTACTAAGAACGAAATATATAGTAAAGGAAATAATTATATGTTAAAAAATGTTAGTGGTACTATGTCTTCAACAATAGGATATCCTAGTATAACAATTCCTCTTGGGTATTATGATAATTTACCTTATGGTTTGGAAATTATGGGTAAACCTAATGAAGAACAATCTTTATATAGTTTTGCAGAAATAATAGAAAAAGATAATTATTTAGTTAATTATCAAGAGAGTTCTGCTGCAAAACTATATGATGTTCCTCAAGATGTTGAATCTTTAGTTAAATTTTATATGATAAATTCAAACGAGGATAATGCTTGGCTTAAAGATGTTAAGAAATATTTTAATAAATATAATGAAAGTGAATATGAGAAAAAAATATCTAGTGAATTGTTAGAAAGTTTTATTTCTTTACAAAAAGAAAAAAATGTAATGATAAAAAAAGTAAGTGTTGTGAAATTGATTAATGAGTATTTCTCAATACTATTTATGATTTTATTAATTACTTTTATATTTTTATTTTCGATGTTATTAACTTTTAAAATTTTTAAGAATCTAATAAGGAAATACTAGTAATAGTATCCTTTTTTATGGTAGAATTCCTCTTGGAGGGTAGATTTTTTATGAATTATGATGTGATTATAGTAGGAGCTGGTCCTGCTGGGTTATTTTGTGCATATGAATTAATAAATAATAATAAAGATTTAAAAGTAGCTATTATAGAAAAAGGATCTTCTGTTAAAAAGAGAGTTTGTCCAATGAATAAAATGGGAGTTCCTTGTCAAAATTGTAATCCTTGTGCAATTTTAGCTGGATATGGAGGAGCTGGAACTTTTTCTGATGGTAAACTTAATTTTATTTCTAAACTTGGTAAAAGTGATTTAACTAAGTATATGCTAGAGAGTGAAGCAGATAAATTAATTGATGAAACTGAACAAATATTTAATAAGTTTAATATGGATGCTGAGGTTTATCCATCAAATATGGAAGAAGCTATTAATTGGCGTAAAAAGGTTGCTATTGCAGGAGCAAGATTGTTAATTATTAAGCAAAAGCATTTAGGAAGTGACCATTTGCCTGGATATATAGATGGTATTTGTAAATACTTGCTAGAAGCTGGAGTAACTATGATTGAAAGAGCAGAAGTTACGGATATCAAAACTATAACTAAGAATAAACACGAAGTTGTTTATAAAACAGGTAATAAAGAAGAAACATTAATATCTAAGAATGTAGTTGTAGCCCCAGGAAGAACGGGAGCTAAATGGGTTCAAGAACTTGCTGATAAATATGATATACCTTATTTGTCTCAAAGTATTGAAATAGGGGTTCGTGTTGAAGTAAGAAAGGATATTATGGAAGAAATAACTAATGTTATTTATGATCCGACTATATTTATAAAGACTGATACTTATGGAGATGAAATACGTACTTTTTGTACAAATCCAGGTGGCTTTGTAGCTAAAGAAAACTATTATGGCTTTATTTGTGTTAATGGTCATTCGTTAAAAGATATAAAAAGCAATAATACTAATTTCGCATTTATATCTAAAGTTAACTTAACAGAACCTGTAACTAACACAAGATTATATGGAGAAAGTATTGCTAGAATAGCTAATGTACTTGGAGATGGGAAACCAATTATTCAAAGTTTAAAGGATTTAAGGAATGGCCGTAGAAGTGAATGGCATCGCATTAGGAAAGGTTTTATAGAACCAACTTTAAAAGACTGTGTTGCTGGTGATTTAGCGTTAGTAATGCCTCATAGAATAATAACTAATATACTAGAAGGATTAGAAAAACTAGATAAAATTATACCTGGAGTTAATAATGATGATACTTTATTATATGGACCGGAAATAAAATTCTTTTCTAACGAAATTGAAACTAATGATGAATTTAGATTAAAAAAAGATAATATTTATTTTGTTGGAGATGGTGCTGGTAAAGCTGGTAACATAGTTACAGCTGCAGCTACAGGACTTGTTGCGGCTCGTTCAATTATAAATAATAAATAAGAAGAAAATTCTTCTTTTTTTATTGTTTTTATAATTCATTGCAATATTATAATATTTATTTTATAATTATTTATAGTAGGAAGTGTGTACTAATGAGAATAAAAAGAGGTAATAGTATATGTGTTTTTTCTTCTAAAGGTGGGGTTGGTAAAACTTTTAATACTATTAGTTTAGCTGGAATTTTTGAGCTTCTTAAAAAGAAGGTATTAATAATTGATTTTGATTTATATAGTGGGGATGTTGCTTCTTATTTAAATAAATCAATAAAAAAAGATTTATTTGATATTTCTTTAGATTTGGATGTTAGAGTTGTAAAAGATATAAAAGAATATGTTACTAAGTTCGATGAGTATATAGATATTTTACCAGCTCCGATAGATCCAAGAATGGCTAATAAGATTAATGCAAATAATATTAGTACAATAATTGATAAGGCAGCTTTATCATATGATGTTGTTTTAATTGATACTAATCATGCACTAAATGAGATATCATTATCAGTTTTACAAACTGTAGATTGGATATTGTTGTTAGTTAAAAATGATCCTTTAGATATTAAGAATACTAGAAATCTTATAACTTTGTTAGACGAAAATGAATTTAGAAATTATAAAGTTATTTTGAATAATAGTAGAGATCCTTTTAAACGTTATTTCACTTTATTTGATATAAAAAGAATTATTAGACATAATATTGATTATACTTTATCAGAGGAATTGTATTTAAAAGAGATAGAAAAATATATTATGGAAGGTTTAATTGTTACTTTAGATAGTAAGTTTTCTGATTATTTCTTTAAAGATTATAAAACTTATTTAACTATTGCTACTGATATTTTAGGAGGGGATAGAAATGAGTAAAAATTTATTATCTGCTTTTAATATTGAAGTAAATAAAGAAAAGTATTATAACAAGAAAGATTATGATGTATTTAAAAATAAAGATTTGTTAGATAGTTTTAGAATAAAAATATTAGAAAAACTAAGTGATAGGTCACTTTATAATAAGCTCGATAGAGACGATATTATAGAGGAGATAAAAGCTACTTTAGCAGGATATGAAATTAGTAATGAAGAAAGGATTTATTTGTATAACTTAATAGACAATGAAGTTAATGGTTATGGTCCCTTAACAGAATTGTTAGCTGCTAAGGATATAAATGAAATAATGGTTAATGGTTATAATGAAGTTTATGTAGAGAGTAATGGAAAAATAATAAAAGATGATAGTGTATCTTTTATTGATGATAAGCATATAATAAGAGTTGTCCAAAGCTTAATAAGTGAAACTGGTAAAGTGATAGATGTTAATAATCCAATTGTTGATGCTATACTTCCTGATGGTAGTAGAGTTAATGCTATTGTTCCGCCAATATCTTTACATCCAACTATAACGATAAGAAAATTTAAACAAAACTTAGTAGAAATGAATACTTTAGTTGGAAATGGTACTTTGACACCGTATATGGCTGAGTTTTTGTCAGCAGCTATGGAAGCTAAGTTTAATATTATTATTAGTGGAGGAACTTCTTGTGGTAAGACTTCAATTCTAAATACTTTAAGTAATTATATAAAAGAAGATGATAGAACTATTACTATTGAAGATTCTCGAGAACTTAATTTAAAAAGTAAACATGTTGTATCTTTGGAAACTAAAGTTGATAATTATGGAAATAATGATGTTACTACCCGTGATTTATTACGTAATGCTCTTAGGATGAGGCCTGATAGAATTATTATTGGGGAAATAAGAGGTGAAGAGGCATTTGATTTATTACAAGCGATGAATACAGGATGTAATGGATCAATGACGACTATGCACGCTAATTCACCTAAAGATGCTTTAAATAGACTAGAGACGATGGTGTTAATGAGCGGTATTGATGTTCCTATTAAGAATTTAAGAGAATATATAGATAATGCTATTGATTTGATTGTTCATATGGAGAGAATGCCGGATGGTAAAAGAAAAATAGTTTCTATTTCAGAAGTTAATGGTATTAAAGATAATGAATTAATAATTAAGAATATATTTGATTTTAAAATTGATAAGGTATTAGATGATGGAACAATAGAAGGTAAGTTTACTTTGAATAAATCTATTCCTAATGTTTTAAAAGAGATGAATAAAAAAGGAATTACTTCGGTAGATTATATGTTTAAAAAGAATAAGTAGGTGAGTTTTATGGAAGAGTATAAAATAATGTTTCAAATTATAGCTTTTGTTTTTATTTTTATACTTGTTTACTATTTATATAGATATATAATCTATATTTTTCGTGCTCATAGGTTGAAATCTTATACTATAAAAAATACTAAAAAGAACTATGTTTATAGTAATATTGATAAAATTACTAAGAAGTTTGTAAATTTAAATTTTTATCAAAAGAGAAAAAATAGGTATGATAAATATTTAACAAGTAATACTGTTTATAATAGTTCTCATATATTAACTTTAAAACTTTTTACAGGAGTTTTGTTAGTGCTTGTTTATTTGTTTGAATGTATGCTTTATAAACTAAATTTGAATTTATTTATAGCAATAATATTATATTTAGTAGGTTATTATATTATTGATATCATATTATATTTTGAATATAGTAATAAGGTATTAAAAATGGATAATAATCTTACTAAAGTAATGATTATAATGAATAATGGATATCGAGTTAATAAAAACCATAGAGAGGTTATAGATGCTATTATTGAGGAAGTAAGAGAGCCTTTAAAAAGTGAATTTAAGATAGTTAGAAATGATTTGTCTAAAGGCTTAGACATTAGTAATTCTCTTTTTAGAATGTATGAGAGAACAGGCATTGAAAAAGTATTATATATGTCAGAATTACTAGGTCTTAATGTTAAATATGGAATTTCTATTATTGATATATGTGATGCTTTAGAAAAGATGATTTGTAAGAAAGAAAAGAGAGAGTTTTATTTGCTTAGATTGAAGAATACTAATAAACTAGTTATTTCTTTATTAGCAATTATTCCTTTGTTTGTAGTTGGTCTTCTGATTATAATGAATTATGATTATTTCTTAATGTTAGAGCTAAATAAAATAATAATTATTACTCTTGGTGAATTATTTATATATATAGTTTATATGTTTGTGATTCTTTCAGTTTTTAGGAGGGAATTATGAAAAAGTTACAAAGAAAGATAAAATTATTAGGAATAAATTATGATGCTAACATTTTTAATTCTTTAAGATTAGTATTTTCTTTA